>Ga0114930_10005546_pt1 | contig 10359 bp, 9 predicted proteins | sample AnhtaG_FD_87300 | JGI IMG/M metagenome (GOLD analysis project Ga0114930, IMG submission 87300) | Deep subsurface microbial communities from Anholt, Denmark to uncover new lineages of life (NeLLi) - Anholt_01485 metaG | ecosystem: Environmental > Aquatic > Marine > Oceanic > Sediment | place... | reverse complement strand
TGCAGCCTGCCGAACGTGACTCTGGTGCGTGAAGAGGTGGAGGAACTCCCGGTCGAAGGCATGATCATCATCGCGTCCGGCCCCTTGACTTCGAACGCCCTCGCGACGGAGATCGCAAACCTGACCGGCCTGCGGTATCTCTACTTCTACGACGCCGTCGCTCCCACGGTAGAGGCAGGTTCCATCAATTACGAAAAAGTCTTCCAGGCGTCCCGATACGGCAAGGGCGAGGCGGCCTACCTTAACTGCCCGATGACTGAGGAGGAGTACGACACCTTCTGGGAGGTTCTTGTCGCTGCCGAACGAGTGCCGCTCGCGGAATTTGAGGAGGCCAAATTCTTCGAGGGATGCATGCCGGTCGAGGAACTGGCATCCCGGGGCCGGCAGACCCTTGCCTTCGGTCCGATGAAGCCGGTTGGTCTCATGGACCCGAGAACCGGCGAGCGGCCCTACGCCGTCGTCCAGCTCCGCCAGGAAAACGTCGAGGGCACGCTGTACGGCATGGTCGGCTTCCAGACGCGCCTTAGATGGGGCGAGCAGGAGCGGGTATTCCGGATGATCCCGGGACTGGAGCACGCGGAATTCGCTCGGTTCGGTGTGATGCATCGGAACACGTACATCGAGTCGCCGCAGCTCCTGCTTCCGACGATGCAGATGCGCAGGCGGCCCAGTATCTTCTTTGCCGGGCAGATCACCGGCGTGGAGGGATACGTCGAGTCGGCGGCGATGGGCATCGTGGCCGGGGTTAATGCTGCGCGGCTGCTGAAGGGCGAGGAGCCGCTGGTGTTCCCCCGGGAGAGTATGATCGGCTCGCTGGCGGGCTATGTGTCTTCCGCGCCGACGCCCGATTTCCAGCCGATGAACGCGAACTTCGGCCTCCTGCCAAAGCCGGAAGTGCGCATCCGCGGAAGACGTGCGCGCCAACGGTGCCAGGTTGAGCGTGCGCTGCAAGCGATCAAGGGTCTCTCCGCCCGGGGCTTGAGTATTGTAGCCGGCCGGGAGATTTGATACAATGTGTGCACGGGATTCAGGTTTCAAGTTCCAGGTTTCAAATTGTTGGAAAGTCGCCGAGGGAGATTGGAATGCCGACAGTCAAGCGATTTGAGGATCTGAAAGTGTGGCAAGACGCCCGGGCGTCGGTCAATGACATATACGAGCTTACGCGACGCCGGCCGTTCAAAGAGGACCGTGCGTTGTGTTGGCGGACACGGGATGCGGCGATTTCCGTCATGTCGAACATCGCCGAGGGCTTCGAGCGGGGGTCGAACAAGGAGTTTATTCAGGCACTCTTCATATCGAGGGGATCGGCAGGTGAAGTCAGGTCACAGCTCTACCCGGCGTTGGATCAGCAATACATCACCGGGGCAGTCTTCGACGATCGGATGAATCGGTGCGAGGCGCTGTCGCGTCAAATCGTAGCCCTGATCGAATACCTCAAGCACGCTCAGTTCAAAGGTGACAAGTTTAGGGAAGAGCGGGCGACGTACCTTATCGACGCGCCCGGAGCTTCCCAACCTGGAATCTGAAACTTGGCACTTGAAACCTTTCCGATATGGAACAGGAACTCGATCGGTTCATAAACTACATGCAGGCTGTTCGGAACGCATCCCCGCATACGCTCCGGGGATATGCGACCGATCTTGCACAGTTCCTCGGCTTTCTGGAGGACGAGGAGCTCAGCACCGCTCGCGGCGACGTAGATTCGCGGACTGTTCGGCGCTACCTGGCGAGGCTTCAGAAACACGGCCTCGGCAAGGCTTCGACTGCGCGCAAACTGGCTTCGCTCCGGGCGTTTTTCAAGTACCTTCTGCGGAAACAGTTGATAGAAATCAATCCGACCATCGGTCTGTCGAGCCCGAAGCTCGACAAGCGGCTGCCGAAGTTCCTGCGGCCCGAACAGATCGAGGCGCTGCTCCAGCGGCCGGACACCTCGGATCCCATCGGTGGGCGGGACGTTGCCATCCTGGAGGTCCTTTACGCCACCGGCGTCCGGGTGAGCGAGTTGGTCGGCATGGAGTTGAAGGACATTGACCTCCACGCCGGCGAGATCAGGGTTCTCGGCAAGGGCTCGAAGGAACGGATCACGCTGATCGGCCGCGCGGCACACGAGGCGCTTGCGATGTACCTGAACCGCGCGCGCACGAAGTTGCTGGCCAAGCGGAAGGACGGAGCGGACGAGCAGGCCGTCTTCCTTAACCGAGATGGGCACCGTCTCACGGCGCGGAGCGTTCATCGTCTGCTCGACAAGCACTTCGGCGCGGTGAGCGATGAGTTGAAAATCAGCCCGCATGTGCTTCGGCATACGTTCGCGACGCATATGCTGGAGAACGGTGCGGATCTGCGCTCGATTCAGGAATTGCTGGGGCACGCCAGCATCTCGACGACCCAGATATACGCGCACGTCAGCCGGGAGCGACTGAAGCAGGTGTACGACAGCGCCCACCCGAGGGCATTGGAGGAACACTGACGGAGTAGTGGAGCACTGGAGTGATGGAGTGGTGTGATGCGGAAGAACAGAAACCGTGGCTATCAGCAATTGAGAGTCTGGAACGATGCAGTTGAATACTATGTGCAGACCTGCAAAGTGTTCCGGAGCTTTCCTTATGAACTAAAGCGCGTTGCATCGCAAGCTATTGCGGCCAGCGATTCTGTGCACCGTAACATCTCCGAAGGTTACTGCAGGCGCTCAATCCGAGAGCATCTCAACTTTCTCAATGTTGCGTGAGGCTCTCGGGGAGTCAGTCTCAGGTCTTCAAGCGTACGGCAAGGCCGGCCAGATTGCTCCGCCGGATGTTGAACTCCTTGACTCGTTGGCATATAAACTGGAGAATGGGTTGTTGAAACTCGTGGAGAGCTTGGAGTAAAAGCAAGAGCAGGGGGATTGGGTAGATAAGCTCATTGTCAAAGAGAGTAACGCGGTCTATGCGGCTCACGAATGAATGCTGTGGAATCCCAATACTCCAATACTCCATCACTCCACTAATCCACAGGGGGCTTTACGATGTCCGCATACGGAACCACCATAGTGGCAGTGAAGCACAGGGGCACGGTGGCCGTCGCCGGTGACGGCCAAGTGACCATCGAGAACCAGATTATGAAGCACAGCGCGAAGAAGGTCCGGCGCATGCACGACGGAAAGATTCTCGCCGGGATCGCGGGCTCCGTGGCCGACGCATACACGCTGTCCGACAAGTTCGAAGCCAAGCTGGATGAATCACACGGGAACATCCTCCGCGCGGTCAGGGAATTTGCCAAGGAATGGCGGACCGATCGAATACTGCGTCGGCTTGAGGCCTTGATGATCGTGGCCGATTCGGAGCATCTGCTCGTGCTATCCGGCAGCGGTGAAGTCATCGAGCCGGACGATGGGGTGGCGGCGATCGGCTCCGGCGGAGGATTCGCCCTCGCAGCGGCGCGGGCATTGATTCGGCACTCCGACCTCCCGGCGGAAAAGATTGTTGAAGAGGCGATGAAAATCGCCGCCTCGATCTGCGTATACACGAATGAGAACATAACGGTGGAAGCGCTGTGAACGTCACGACGCATATAGAGGCTTTTGTCGAAGAGTTGAGGCAGAAAGGGGCCTTCATTGCTCCCAGGCTGGAGGATGCTGTTCGAGGCGTGCCACGGCATTTCTTCATTGAGCAGTACTATGACAAGGGCAACCTCGTCCGGTTCGATCCCGAGCATGGGACAGATGAGCAGTTCGGCCTGGTTTACTCCGATTCAGGTCTGACAATCCGCAAGCCGCCGACGCACAGCGCCGCATCGCAGCCGTGCCTGGTTATGTGGATGCTGGCGGATCTGGATATCCAGTCCGGAGACAAGGCGCTCGAGATAGGAACAGGCAGCGGATGGAACGCCGGTCTGATGGCTTTTCTCGTTGGCGATGGTGATCTCGTCTATTCGATGGATGCTCAGCCGGATCTTATCGACCAAGCCGGTACGCACCTTCGGAGTGCGGGCATTGAAGGAGTGAATCTGCGCGCTGGCGATGGCGGACACGGCTGGCCCGAAGCAGCACCCTTCGACCGCATTGTGGCTACGGTCGGCTGTCCGGACATCCTTCCTGCTTGGCGGGAGCAGCTCGCGGAGGAGGGTGTCCTGCTGGTCCCTCTGAAGACTTCCGGCATCGGCGATCCGTTGATACGGCTGCGAAAGCGGGATGGGCGTATGATCGGGGGCTTCAGCCGTTGGTCCTGGTTCGGGGCCCTCCAGGGCGACTACTGGACGGGAGCGGAGGACATACTTGAGGAGCCTTTCGAGCCATGGTTAGATTCACTGCTCCAGGAGGACCGCAGAGTGGTGGCGCTTCCCGAGGTCGTTACCCGCGACTGCCTGTTCTTCCTTCGCCTGAAAGGCCTGCGATTCCAGGGTGTGCGAAGCAAGAATCCCAGTGAGCTGCTGGGCGGATATCTCCACCATGAGTCAGGGAGCGTGTTTTGCCCCGATATGCAATGGCCCGTGCTGCGACTGTACGGCAACTCCGATCTGGGTAAGCTGGTTTCGAACTGCCAGAAAGAATGGATCCGGCTCCGAAGGCCCGGGATCTCTGACTTCCATGTCGAGCTTGTGGATAGAGACGCCGCATGCAGTGATTCTCAGTCCTGGCTGGACAAGAGGCAGCATGCATGTCTGAAGTTTACCTTGGGCCGCGAAACAGACCGGCATCAGTGAGGAGATCAATGGAAGACCTGACACCAAAACAGATAGTGGAAGAACTGGACAAATACATCATCGGCCAGGACAAGGCCAAGCGCGCGGTAGCCATTGCTCTGCGCAACCGGTACCGTCGGCGGCTGATTGGCGAGGACATGCGGGACGAAGTGATCCCAAAGAACATCCTCATGATCGGCCCGACCGGGATCGGGAAGACCGAGATCGCGCGGCGGCTGGCCCAGCTTGCCAAGGCTCCATTTATCAAAGTGGAGGCCACCAAGTTCACCGAGGTGGGCTATGTCGGCCGGGACGTGGATTCGATGGTGCGCGATCTGGTACAGCTCGCGGTGCGCATGGTGGAGAACGAAAGGATAACGGAGGTCGAGGACGAGGCGAAGGAGTTGGCCGTCGAGCGGATTCTCGATATCTTGCAGCCGATGCCGGAACGCGAAAAGGAGCAGCGTCATCCGAAGGATCTGGAGGCGGCGTACGAGTTCGTCGGCCAGTTGTTCGGAGCACAAAAACAGCAGCAGGAGCGTCAGATCGAATCGCCGGAATCTGTGGAGGCCGAGCGCGAGGAAGTCCAGCGACGCGCGCGCATTCGCGAGAAGCTCCGGAAACAGCTGATCGAGGGTGTCCTCGACGACCGAAAGATCGACATCGAGGTCGAGGACAGCAGCGCGCCTTTCCTCCAGGTCTTTACCCAGCAGGGGATCGAGGAAATGGGGATGGACATGCAGAGCATGCTCGGCCCGATGATGCGCCGGCGCAAGACAAGAACGGTTGCCATCGCTGAAGCGAAGGAAATCCTCGCCCAGGAGGAAGCCCGACGCCTGGTTGACCAGGACCAGATCGTTCGCGACGCGATCGAGCGTGCGGAACAGTCCGGGGTCATCTTTGTGGACGAGATGGACAAGATCGCCGGCCGGGAGAAGGACACCCACGGTGGACCGCAGGTCTCGCGCGAGGGCGTGCAGCGCGACATACTGCCGATCATTGAGGGCTCGACGGTGATCACCAAGTACGGCCCCGTGCGGACGAACCACGTCCTTTTCATCGCGGCGGGCGCCTTCCACGCGACCAAGCCGTCGGACCTGATCCCGGAGCTTCAGGGCCGGCTGCCGATCCGTGTCGAGCTGGACAGCCTCCGCGAGGAGGATTTGAAGCGAATCCTCACCGAGCCGAAGAATGCGCTGACCAAGCAGTACACTGCCCTGCTGGCGACCGAGGGCGTGAAAGCTAACTTTACTGATGATGCGATCGCCGAGATAGCCCGCATCGCGGCCGAGGTCAACTCGCAGATGGAGAATATCGGCGCGCGGCGGCTTCACACTATCATGGAGCGGCTGTTGGAAGAGTTGTCTTTCTCCGCCTCGGAGCTCTCAGGCGATGTGGTGACCATCGATGCGTCTTACGTCCGCGAGAAGCTCGAAGACATCGTGAAGGACGAAGACCTCAGCAAGTACATCTTGTAGGAGCCTCCGTAGTTCTGAGAACCGTGGTGTCCGTCGCTCCCGATGTCTGCAGACAGACCCACGCCGGGGCTGCAAGCCCGAATTATCATTGAAGAAGCGGTTTGCCCTGGCTGTGTCGAATAGGCGATCGTAGTCGCAGTTACAGAAACACAGCGGGAGGGCAAACCAACTATGTTATACCTCGGATTGGACGTACATGGCAAGTGGACGACAGTGCACGGGTTCGATCCCGCAACAGGGGAGTACGTACGGATCGACAGGATGCCCAATGAGCGAAACGCAATTCGCGAAAACCTGGGCGGTTTAGATGGTCCCTTGCAAGGAGTGATGGAGGCAGGCACAAACTCGTGGGCGATGTACCGTGAGTTTCTGCCATTCTTTGAGACGCTGATAGTGGCTGATCCTGCCAAGCTCTGGGATCGTAAGACAGACCGAGGTGCAAAGACAGACCGGCGAGACGCCCTGGCGATGGCTGAGAAGCTGTACGCAGGCAAAATCGACCCGATCTACATTCCCGATGAGCGCACACAAGACCTCAGAGTGCTGGTGCGCGGGAAGATTCGGGCGAGCCGGTGGGTAACGCGCCTGACAAATGAGATCGGGAGTCTACTGAAGTCCTGGGGGTATGTGGGGGAGCGGAGTCTGCTATCTAAAGCTGGGAAAGCGATCTTAGATGAGGCAGAGATGCCATCACGTTCGGCCAGGGTGTTGCAGCTTTGGCGGGAGATGCTGGAGAAAGCGCAGGAGATCGAAAGTGAGTTGCAGACTGCCATAGAGGAAGAAGCCGCCGAGGATGCGGATTGCGAGATCTTGCAGAGCATTCCCAGTGTCGGCGCGTTCACCGCGCTTCTGGTGCGAGCTGAGATAGGAGATATAAGCCGGTTTGCCAAAGCAGAGAGCTTGGCAAGTTATGCTGGACTATCACCGAGGACTTTTCAGAGCGGGGACCGGTGCTACTACGGCCGACTTGGGCATTGGGGAAACCGCTGGCTTAGGTACGGGCTGGGGCTTCTGGCGCAAAGAGTCGCGCGAAGTAGGAGGGATAACTCGCTGCACCGTCTGTACTGGAGAGTGTGCCTGCGGAGTCACCGAAACAGCGCGAAGATCGCAGTGGCCAGGAAAGCAGCGGAGATAGTCTACCATTTGCTCAGGAACGGGGAACTCTGGGAGGATTCCGTTAGGGAAGAACGCGCAGCTGTGAGCGTCTGACCGCTTTGAGGCTTAAGGGCGGCCGGAGAAGTCAATCGCGGGGTACTCCCCAGAATAATGCTAGCCGCCGAGACGGCTCGAGCCCGAATTGGGAGACCCCGGATCCGCGATGATAAGTTGCGCCCAGAGCGCCGATAGGGGATTCGCGACAAACCCGTCGCTCAGATAAGCCAGCGGTAATGGATTCTTAACAAAGACATCAGCCCGGACTTGACACCGCTTCTATAGGGCATTATTCATCAGAGGCACAGCTCCAACGCACAGTGTTTTCTTCCCGGGCGAATAAATGCACGGCGACAAAGACACAAAGTGTCCCTCCGACACCATATCTACAGTCGGCGCAGGCCGACTTCGTGGCTCCGTAGCCGTGGTTTTCCCGCCCGGTGCGGGATCCCGTCTGGAAGCGGGACCGTCCGAAGGCGGGACAACTGCACGGGGAATTGCCAGTCGCTCGTGAATAATCCATGCTAGCCACACCAACTGCTCGCCAGGCTCCTCTGCACAGGTTTAAACCCGTACACATTTGGGCAATGTACCTCTTGCGCGTGACTTGAGAGGAGGTGAATCCCTTGACGAAGGGAAGGCCCAGGCCGCCTGCGCCGCAGAGGGCTCGTAAGGGCGGAGAGCGCCGCTATCGCTCCGACCAGTTCATGGAGTTCGGCAAGCGCCAGAGTATTGAGGAGTTGACAGGAGGCCGCCTGAAGAAGAAGAGCAGCTGAGCCGCTCCAACGGTGCAGCGGCTGTCCTCGGGCAGCTACAAGTCTCAGAGCGGACGAGTAACTGGCCCGTCCGCTCTCTCACTGTCGGCGGCCGAAAAGTATGCTTGCGGCTTGAATATGGCGCGACCTCCGCGGCAGGCGCTGCATCGACCGTTACCAGCTTCCGAGGCGTGGTCGAGTGGTGGGACGTATCGCCCGGCAAATCCGGGATGCCAATCGTATCTCCGCTCGCGCCTGTTATCGCTCCGGCAATCTCCGTGTCAGTCGCCGGACCGCCGCGTTCCGGATGCCGTGACCGATTCGGCCGGGCTTATCGGCCCGGCTCCCGCGCGGAACGAGTTTCCCCTGCTTTCCGTTCCGCTTCGCCACGCCGACGTGCTTCGATCTCGAGTTCCAGGGATTGGATGAACGTGTTGAGGGCGCCGACACAGCTGACGCCGGATTCTACCTCGGCGTGGACCTCTCGCAGCATGGTCTCGAGGCGGTCGGTGTCAATGTCGTCCGATGCCTCGCTGAACCATTTGCTTATCACATTCCGGGCTTCGTCACGATCCACTCGCCGGCCTCCTCCGCCGTCTCTACAGAGTACTTGTACCCCGAACGGAACGGCCGCACGCATCCGTAGTTCCTGATCGGGTCGGACCTCCGGGAAGCCGCGGTGGAATCGGGCCCGGGAAGGATCGGGTGAAACGCGTTTGAGGACGATGTGTCCCAATCGTGGAGGCTATCGTGGCGGCGCCGATTGAAACCCTGAGTTGCTGAACCGTGCATGAGGGGAGGAAAGGCTCAGTAGCTTTGATCAACCAATTCCTTCCACAGGGTCTTGCGGAGCGCCTTTGCGGCTTTCGCAGTGACCTCGGGGACGGTGCTGTCGGCGAGGTCCGCATCCTCCTGGGTCGGCGCGATGATGACGTCGTTTCTGACGGTGACATATTGCCCATCGCCGGCAATCCTCACGTCACGCAGATGTGCTCCGGCGAGAAGGGCGTCCTCGAGCTTCTTAGCGACACGCTCCGCACGAGTCTTGGCCTTGTCTCCGCCCGAATCGGCCAGACGTATAATCTGCGTTTCTCCAACCCAGACCTCGGCTGCTGAATTGTCCTCGACGTCCTCCTCCTTAACGGTTACCTCGAGGTATGTGGTCACCAGGCGGCGATTGACCTCGATTCCGCGGCGCTCGATTTCGCGAGCGATCTCCCTCGCCCTCGCATGCGAGGGCGGGTGCGTTCTGAAGATGCCCCAATCGACCTGCGGTCTACGCCTTTCGTCCCGGGCGAGCCGCTCCATGAACGTCAGGATCCCCACCGGGTTGTACTTTGCGGATATCATGTATTGGATGCTTGTCCGGTCCGCGTCCCGCTCGGCCTTCTGGCCGTATGCGCTCATCTTTGCAATCGTCACGAGGTTGGCTCCATAGGCTAGTTGGAGGACGTCCTGACCACCGAGTGCGGCCCCGGCGAGAACGGCGATCGCCATGGTAAGAAGCTGCTTGTTCTGTTCCTTAACGAGCTGCATTATGTGATGGTGCGACGCATGGACAATCTCGTGGGCTAGGACACCGGCCAGCTCGTCATCGGATTGCACGTAGTCGAGCAGGCCTTTGTTCACATAGATGTGGCCGCCGGGAAGGGAGAACGCATTGACGTCTTTGTCGTCGATGATCTTAAAACTATAGTCGAACGGCGCGAGTTTCGAGCTGCCATAACTGGCTGGAACCTCGTGCTCGCGCGCAATCTTTGCAATTGCCGCCCCCATGGTCTCGACTGGCTTCGTCGTCTCGGGGTCGGTGACGAACTTGTATTGCTTGGCGACTTCGGCGGCGCCTTCCTTGCCCATTTCGATTTCCTCTTTGAAACCGTCCGCAGCCACGGGGGTCACAAGGAAGACGAGCAGCAGCCAGGCAGCGAACAAACCCTCCAACCTGCGTTTTCGCTGCTTCAGGAAACGGACTCTTATGCTGACTAGGATCCCCGGTTTCATTCCGGTGTGCCTTTGGCCTTTCTAGGAGTCAACAGGTTGTGCCCCCTGGGTCTCGGAGCTCTTCGTCAACCGAGCTTCTTCATAAGTGCAGACGTCTGGGATGCCGCGGAGGTTCCAGAAAATCGAGGCCGGCCGAATCTACTTCGCCTGGTGGGAAATCCGGCTGAGGTACTCCTTGTAATCGAAATCCGGGCTGTGTCCGGTGTCATGGCATCGGGTGCACGTCGCTTGGGCTACGGTTCCGTACCCGCTCACGGGCTTTCGAGCATGGCTGGTACCGGGTCCGTGGCAGGCCTCACACTGTACGCCGCGCAAGT
>Ga0114930_10005545_pt1 | contig 10361 bp, 10 predicted proteins | sample AnhtaG_FD_87300 | JGI IMG/M metagenome (GOLD analysis project Ga0114930, IMG submission 87300) | Deep subsurface microbial communities from Anholt, Denmark to uncover new lineages of life (NeLLi) - Anholt_01485 metaG | ecosystem: Environmental > Aquatic > Marine > Oceanic > Sediment | place... | reverse complement strand
TGCAGCGTGCTGCCGATGTTCGCCGGGATCTACCAGGTGGGCGCAGGGCTTGGCCCGGCCTCGGCGTTTCTCTACTCGGGGCCGGCGCTCAACATACTGGCGATCTTCCTCACGGCGCGCGTCCTGGGCTTTCAGATCGGCGTGGCCCGGGCGGTAGGTGCGATCGTCTTCGGCATCATCATCGGGCTCATCATGGCCGTCGTATTCCGGAAGGATGAGCAGGATCGCATGGAAGCCGCGGCCGCCACTCCCGAGCCGCCCCCCGCCCGGCGGTCCCTCTGGCAAACCGTCTTGTACTTCGCGTGCATGATGGCCTTTTTGATCTTCAGTGACTGGTACAACCCGGGCAACGTGATTGTCCACAAGACCGACGGCTCTAAGATTCCTGCTGTGCTGTTGCAGGAGACGAAGGACGAAGTGGTTGTGCAGGTGGACCGGCCCATGGCCGGTATGAAAGTCGGCGAGAAGATCGCGCTCGCCAAGATCGACGTCGCCCGCATGGAGGAAGCGCAAAGCTGGGTAATGACGATCTATCACGCGAAGTGGTACCTGGCCGGGGCGATGGGCCTGGCGGTGCTCTTGATGGTGTGGCGGTGGTTCGATCGTGAGGAAGTCGCCGAATGGATGTACAACACCTGGGACTTCGCCAAGCTGCTGGTGCCCCTGCTGTTCGGCGGGGTGTTCGTCGTCGGCTTTCTGGGCGCTTTGCTTCCTGACCAGCAGGTGGCTGCTCTCGTCGGCGACAACGGCGTCAAGTCGAACCTCGTTGCCTCTGTCATAGGATGCCTCTTCTACTTCGCCACACTCACGGAGATTCCGATCTTGCAGGCTTTGATGGAGCACGGGATGCATCAGGGACCGGCCTTGGCGCTGCTGCTGGCCGGTCCGGCCTTGTCATTACCCAGCCTGCTGGTAATTCGTTCGGTCATAGGTAACAAGAAGACAGCCGTGTTTACCGGTTTGGTCGTGGTGATGGCCACGATTGTCGGGATGATCTACGGTACAATTGCTTAGGGAGGTGCACGATGAAGATCGAAGTTCTGGGACCAGGGTGCCCGAAGTGCCGGGCACTGGCGGCCGGCGTCAAGGCCGCAGCCGACCGGCTCGGTCTGGAGTACGAGCTAAACAAGGTCACGAACATCATGGAGATCACCAAACACGGTGTCATGGTCACCCCGGCGCTGGTGATCGACGGAGACGTCAAGCTCTCCGGCAAGGTCGCCAGCGAGGCGGAGCTGACAACGATACTGACAACCGCCCAGTCAAAGGAAGGCGGTGGCCAATAGTCGTGGTGTTGACCCCGGAGGTGTCGCCGCCTTGGACTGTTGAACTGCGCCCGGCAGGCGTCCGAATTGGAAGAGATTCCGGACTTCGTGCCCTTGCACGTGACAGGCCCGGGCACGCCAAAGGGAGAGACGACTATGGCGACTGAGGTCTTGACACAGCCGACAGAGGGAGCCGGGGCGCTCCCGAATGTGAACGGGAAAGGAGATAAGAACCCATGAAAGCCAAAACGATCGTATCAACGGTTCTGCTGCTCTTCGTTGCAGCGAGCGTGGCATACCTGGTGGTGAACGAGTCCCGGTCCCAGCCGGAGGCTGACCAGGGCGTTCAGAATGCCGGAGCGGCGCAAACGACAGTTAAGGAAGCCGTAGCGGAGTCTGGCGTCATTGCCGACGAGACCAAAGAGACAGGACCCAAACTGGTTGCGTACTATTTTCATCGCACGCAGCGCTGCCGCACATGTCTAACGATGGAGGCGTACGCTAACGAAGCCCTCAGAGAGGGGCTTCCCGACGTGATCGAATCAGGAGAGCTCGAATGGCACACAGTGAACGTTGAAGAGCCGCAGAATGAACATTTCGTGCAGGACTACGGGCTCACTGCGAGTGCGCTGGTAATGGTGTTCTTCGAGAATGGTGAGAGAAAGCAGTGGAAGAATCTAGATTACATCTGGGAGCTAGTTAGTGACGAATGGGGATTCAAAGAGTACGTCCGTGATGAAGCCCTGGCTTATTTGGAAAGCGATTCTTGATGGGTGAAACGGTATTGGCAATAGGCTCGGCGGCCTGGCTCGGAATTCTGACTTCCATCAGCCCGTGTCCGCTGGCCACAAACATCGCCGCGATCTCATTTATCGGCAGGCGGGTCGGGAATCCGAAGGCCGTAATCGCCACCGGGCTTCTGTATACCGCCGGGAGATCGCTGTCCTATGTTGTCCTGGCGATGATCCTTGTCGCCAGCCTCTTGTCTGCGCCAACCGTATCCCATGTCCTGCAGAAGTACATGAACAAGCTTCTCGGGCCGATCCTCATCCTCGTGGGCATGCTTCTGCTGGAACTCATTCAGTTTAGAGTCCCGGGGATCGGCGTAAGCGAGAAGATGAGCAAACGGGTCGAAGCGTGGGGCATATGGGGAGGTCTGGTTCTCGGCGTGATATTTGCTCTGTCCTTCTGTCCCGCCTCGGCTGGTCTGTACTTCGGCAGCCTGATCCCGTTATCCGTCAAATGCGAATCCAGCGTGCTGCTGCCTTTGCTGTTTGGGATCGGCACTGCACTCCCGGTGTTCGTTTTCGCAATTCTCATTGCGGTCGGGACGCAAGCGGTTGGCCGGGCATTTGAGAAGATAACTCAGTTCGAGTGGTGGGCCCGCCGGATCACCGGGACGATCTTCATCGTAATCGGCGTCTACTTCTGTCTGATGTTCATCTTCCGCGTGTTGTAATGATGGCGACATGCGCCCCCTGGCTGATTTCGGTTCCCTAAAGGCTACTCGCAACACTCCGCGTCTGCGGAATAGTCACAGATCGGCTCGCCGCCGCGCAACATCCCATTGAGCACTGCTGTGGCGCAGCCTACGCCGGATCGTACGGAGATGGCCTCGGTTATGCAGTTTAGAGCACAGGCCCCACATTCCATGCACGCGTCTCGGTCGGCAATCCGGGCTTTGTGGTCCTCGATGACCAGCACACCATGCGGACATACTTCCGTGCACACTTCGCAGCCGGTGCATTTTTGACTATCCAGAATCAGTGTCACGACATTGGGGAGATAACGTAACCGTGTCATTTGTGCCTCCCGGGTTGCGGGCCCTCATGCGCCGCGCGCCGTCGATCGTTTCTCTCACGTCGTTGTCATGCGCATTGCCTATTCCGCATCATCGGTGTCCGTCGCTGCTGCTTAGAAGAACCGCCCGGCCAGCCACAGACCGGTGCCTATAACGGCGCAGGCCGCCTGAACGGGCACCGCCACACGCATTTCCCGGCGAACGCCGGACAGCGACGTGTAGGTTGAGGCCCCGGTAAAGTTCATAGCCACGTAGCTCACCACCGCGGGTATAAGCAGCAGCCAAGCACCTGCGCTTGCCGAATTCTCGAAAGTGCCCGGATGCGTCCACGCAAACGCACCCACAGACAAAACAAGGATCAGCCCGAGCCAGGCCCCTTTTGCGGAAAACGCCCTTCCCGGCAGCCAGGGCAGCAGCACAGGCGTAAGTACGGCGCTAACCGCAAAGGCCGCAAGCAACAGTGCTGCGCTTTGCACGCCATCGGTTCCTGCTCGATGGAGCGAATAAACCTCCGGACCCAGCCCTGCCAACACGAGAAAACAGGCCGCCAGGAATAGTGCGTGCTTCGCCCCCGTAACCAGTTCGAGCGGAATCAGGACCACACGGTCGCGGAAAGGAAACTGCACGCGACGCATCTGCGGTGTCGCCTTCATACCGGCGCTTATAAACGCGGGAATATCCTCCGCACGCACCGGCCCGAAGACCACGCGAAATCCGGTTCGTCGTGCCACCTCGTGGGCACTGACACCGGGAGCGCCCAATTGCGGAACCACAAGCCGTCGATGGGAAACGACCTCGCCCAGGCCCACGACATCCACCCGTTTGGCGATCTCCTCAGTGCCGAAGGTCCCCTTGCCCGCTGCGCACCAGACGTTGACCCCCTTGGTATCCAGCACCAGGATCCAGGCGTCCAGACCGCCCAGTTGCGAGCGAAGCCGGTCGAAGCTCATCTTGTAGTTGGCTGACACCAGCACCGGAGACTCTTGTGTTGGAGACCCCGCTGCGTACAACCCCGGCTCCACCCGAAAGCGCATCCGGCCGATTCCCCATCGCACCTTCCAGCAGCCCACACGATCTGCCCTGGTCAAGGTTGTGGATGCTCGGGGGACTTCGCCGACTGGAGTGCCGGCCGTCCCCTCAATCCAAGGTTCGACGATCGAGGGAGGCTTTCGATCCACTCTCGCAGGACCGCTTGCCTGGCAGCAGGTCGGCTCCGGCGGGTCATCTGCCGGTCGGCCACAACTAGAGGACGTTGTCACCCGCAGCTCGTCCACCCAATGACTCCCTTAAAGGCTCAACAATAGCCGGAAGCCAACCCCGATCAACACCACGCCGGCCAGGTTGCGAATCGCCCCCGCCAGGACGCCGGCAAAACGTGACAGCCTGTCGAGACTCACTCCCAACATGGCAACTGTCAAGGGCACGGCGTACCCGGTAGCGAACTCAAAGCATCGCCGCCTTGACGACTCAGACCGTCCAGCCTAACATATACGCCTGAGTGTATATGACGAACTCCCTGGTGTCAACCAACACGGTATTCCGAGCGTTCGCTGACGAAACGCGCCTGCGATTGCTTAACCTTCTACTGGAGCGCGAGCTGTGTGTGTGTGATCTGTGCGTGATCCTCCGGGAGATTCAGCCGAAAATATCGCGGCATCTTGCATACCTTCGGCGGGCCGGCCTGGTCATGGTGCGGGAGCAGGGCAAGTGGAAATACTACGCGGTGCCGAAGAATCCCTCGGGACTCGAGCGAACGCTCCTTCGCTGCGTGAAATCGTGCCTTAGAGAGATTGATGTCCTCCAGGACGACCTGGACCACCTGCAAGACATGCAGGTGGACGTCAAATGCACCTACACGGCCAAACGTGTGGGAAGCCAAGCGGCAACGGAGATCTAAAGGTTGAGCGGTGAGCGCCTGAAACAGCTTTCGTTCTTGGACAGGTATTTGACCCTGTGGATCTTTCTGGCAATGGCCGTGGGCGTGGGCGGCGGCTACTTCTTCCCCGGCGTCGAAGGCTTCATCAATCGGTTTCAGGTCGGGACCACGAACATTCCCATTGCCATCGGCTTGATCCTGATGATGTACCCGCCGCTGGCCAAAGTGAAGTATGAAGAACTCGGCGATGTGTTCCGCAACACCAAGATTCTCGGCCTGTCCCTGGTCCAGAACTGGATCATCGGGCCGATCCTGATGTTCCTGCTGGCGATTCTGTTTCTCCGTGGATACCCGGAGTACATGGTCGGGCTGATCCTGATCGGCTTGGCCCGTTGCATCGCCATGGTGATTGTCTGGAACGACCTGGCCAAGGGTGATTCGGAGTACGCTGCCGGATTGGTGGCGTTCAACTCGATATTTCAGGTCCTGTTCTTCTCGGTGTATGCCTGGGTGTTTATTACGAAACTGCCCCCACTACTGGGCCTGACCGGAGCAGAGGTTGACGTCACCATCGGTCAGATTGCCGAGAGCGTCTTCATCTACCTCGGCATCCCGTTCCTGGCTGGAATGATCACGCGATTCGTGATGCTCAAGACAAAGGGCCGCGAGTGGTACGAAGCGAAGTTCATCCCGAAGATTTCACCGATAACGCTTATTGCTCTCCTGTTCACCATCGTCGTCATGTTCTCCCTGAAGGGCGAACACATCGTCCAGTTGCCGCTCGACGTCGTCCGCATCGCGATCCCGCTGTGCATCTATTTTGTCGTCATGTTCCTCGTGTCGTTTTGGATGGGTAAGAAGCTGGGGGCGGATTACGCGAAGACGACGACGATTGCCTTCACGGCCGCGAGCAACAACTTTGAGCTGGCCATTGCGGTGGCCGTGGCGGTCTTCGGGATCGGCTCCGGCGTAGCCTTTGCGGCCGTAATCGGCCCGCTGGTTGAAGTGCCGGTGCTGATCAGCCTTGTAAATGTGGCTCTATGGTTCCAGCGCCGCTACTTCGCGGACCATGCCGCAGCGGCCGCCAAGGTCACGTAGACACGGTGCAAAGTCGATCTTCGTCGAGTTGAACGCAGCGCAGCAGCGACCACCCTACGGGATTGAGCGAATCCGTCGACTCAGCCTATCGTAGAACTGCAAGGCGACGGCCTGCTCGGCCTTGATTACGTCGTCGGCGCCTAGCTGTGAGGCCTTCATGCCCTTGGACGAGTAGTTCGTGCGGGCAATGATGTAAATCTCGGGTCGCAGACGTCGTGCCAGCGACGTGGCCTTCAAAACCGCATCCTCATCCGGAATGGTCAGGGCTAAGATGACAGCGGTGTTCAGGCCGGCCTCCACCAGCGTACCGGCGTCCGTGGCATCACCTTCCATGATGTCGCGGCCCAAGGCACGCTGTGTCTCCACGGTGACAGGGTTTCTCTCGATGATCGTGTAGGGTAGCTTGGTCCGATCAAGCAGATCGGCCACACACCGGCCCGCTAAGCCAAACCCGACAATAATGACGTGGCCGTCAATGTCCACCTTCGCTTCCGGCGGCAAAGGGGTCACGACCAGCCGGGTCCCCTCCGCCCAATCAGGGTAACCCTCCACCTGGACCTGCCCGTCCTGATATGTACCCGTGTAGGACTGCTCGGAGGTCAGGTTCAATGGGGGTCTCCCGGCCATAGGTTCGTTCCCATCCACGGGCGTAAACCGCACCCCACCCTCGCCTATCTCCTCCCTTCATATCGTCGCGATTGGTTCAGGATGTTACAAAGGCTGGGTGGAGAACTTTCGCATCGCCTCCGCGATGAGGTAGAACGAGCCGGTGATACAGATCACGTCTTCCCGAGTGATCGCACTTACTGCGATCCTCATGGCCTCCTCGAGCGTTTCGGCCACCTGGGCCATTTTGCCCGAACTCTCCGTGTATTGGGCAGCGAGCTCGGCTGGATCGGCCGATCGTGGTGACCCCGTGCTGACGAAGATCATCTTGTCGGCCCCGAGCTGCAACCGGCGGAGCATGCCCGGGATGTCCTTGTCCTTGTGGCAGCCGAAAATCACGATCATCGAATCGTAGGGAATATGCTGCCCCGTCGCCCTCATCAATGCATGGATGCTCGCAGCATTGTGGGCACCATCGACAAGGATTCGCGGCTCCTCACAGATGATCTGCATCCGTCCCGGCAAGCGGACGTTCGCCAGCCCGGACACCGCCTGCTGGTCGTCAATCGAGAAGCCACGGGACTTGAGCACGTCCAAAATGTTCAGCGCTACGCTGCAGTTGGTTGCCTGATGCTCCCCGAACAGCGGCACTAGCACGTGCTCAAACCGGCTCGTCGCGGTAGTCATGCAAATCCGGGCGTGGCGACCCGCAGAGCGCGAAAACTCGAAGCGGTAGCTGAAGTCAACTTCTTCGTTCGAGAACCGCAACGGCGCGTCTACCGCTGCGGCGGCCTCACGGATCAGCTCCTTCACACTCGCCACCTGCGGTGCGCTTACCACCGGGACCCGTTTCTTGATGATTGCCGCCTTCTCCTTGGCGATCGAGGACAGATCTTCGCCTAGCTGCAGAGTGTGGTCACGGCTGATGCTGGTCAGCCCAATGACCTCCGGCGAGAGGACGTTGGTCGCGTCCAGTCGGCCGCCCAAACCAGTCTCTACAATCGCAACATCAACCTCCGCGGTCACGAAATAGTGAAACCCTGCGGCTGTCAGAACCTCGAAGTAGGTCGGCTTGGGTACACGAGCTTTGGCCGTTATGCTCACGACGGCCCCAACGGCCTTGGCAAAGGCGCTCTCCGAGATCATCTTGCCGTCGACAATGATCCGCTCACGGATGCTCAACAGATGCGGCGAGGTGTACAGACCCACCTTGAATCCGGAGGCCCGGAGCATCTCAGCCAGCATCGTAGCCGTGCTGCCCTTCCCCTTGGTCCCCGCGATGTGGATTGACTTGAACGACCGGTGCGGATTGCCAAGGGCGCTCAGCAACCGGTTCATTCTTGCAAGATTGAAATTATTCGGCGTGTACTGCATGCGGGGTGCCCGCTCATAGTTGACGAGCGAGTCCAGATAATTAACCGCCGAACGAAAGGTTCTAATCTGTCGAGCGGCTGGCGTGGTCTTGGACGGACTTTTCGGTCTGGCGATCGTAGCTCTAGTCATATGCGGGGGGATTGTACTACACTTTTACGATTTCGTCAACACGGAATAACCGATAAACTCCGCATTGTTCACCCTGGTTATCACAGTCCGATCGCCCCGTAACCTATTTCACGGCAATGCTTTAGGGGCTTTTTCGCGCCTCGCTGGCATCTCCGGTATTGGGCCTTAGGGCAACTGAAGGCCAATATCTTGTACGTACAACCGTCAGCCAGGTGCAATCTCTGTCCCTGGAGTGACAATCTTGACAAGATTTTACGTTGTTTTATAGGACTATACAGCGGATCCGGGCAAACTAATGCCCTGATCAATTCCCATTCGTACCGCGACCGTGCCTTGAGAACTGGTACAATGGGGCCGATGTTCGATCTACAAATCCAGTTCGAGGACCAGGCGACCAGAGTTACAGTCCGGCTTGATGTCCTTCATCAACTTGGGTCGCTATTGGCCGAATTAATTCCCGGACCGCCGGGGCCGGATGTGCTTCTGCTCACCGACCGGCACGTTGGCCGGTTGTACGGCCACTCTGCGGCAGAGTCCCTTCGCGAGGCGGGGTTTAAGACGCTCGATTTCCAGATCGAACCGGGCGAGGCCTCGAAGTGCCTCGAAGTGGTGGGTGAGGTTTACCGATACCTGGCCGGTCACAGTGTCGCCCGCGACGCGGTCATCGTCGCGCTCGGTGGGGGAGTCGTGAGTGACCTGGCCGGGTTCGTCGCAGCCACCTGGATGCGCGGCATCCGGTTTGTCGTCTGCCCCACAACATTGGAAGCGGACGTCGATGCGTCCATAGGCGGCAAGGCCGCGATCAACGTGCCGGGCGGGAAGAACCTTGTCGGCGCGTTTCACCAGCCCATTCTCGTTGCTGTGGACCCGGCGTGCCTCAAGACCCTGAATACCCGCGATGTAAGGGCCGGGCTGGCCGAATCCGTCAAACACGCCCTGATCTCATCCGACCAATTCCTCACTTGGCATGAGGCCAACGTGGACGCCATCCTCGCCCTCGATGACCCTACAACCGTCGAGCTGATCCTGGAGAACCTTCGGATCAAGGCCAACATCGTTGAGAAAGACGCCCATGAGCGGACCGGTTTGCGCATGCTTCTCAACTTCGGCCATACCATTGGCCACGCAATCGAGGAATGCTGTCAATTCACATTGCGGCACGGGGAATGCGTGTCATTGGGGATGGTGGCTGCGTGCCGACTCTCCCACGCTATGGGTCTACTGGACGAATCGGTTGTCCATCGCGCCGAGACGATCCTTGCACGTCTTGGACTGCCAACAGAACTGACGGATCCCATCGACACCGACCGGATCATGGCCACTATCCGCAAGGACAAGAAGATCCAGGGTGGCGCCGAACACTTCGTCCTTTTGGAGGTCATAGGCCGACCCGTCGTTCGCAATGACATCCCACAGCAAGTAGTGCGCGACGCCTATGAGTCGCTACTGCCATAGCGTGGCACAACCTCAGATAGGTTGAATAGCCTGCGTGACAGGCTGGAAAGCTTGTCCCACATGTGATCTGAGCCAGATCCTATGGGTCGGTTATACGTGCGGTCGGGCCGGCGGGGTTTTCGCCGGCCTGAATCCCCCATTGACCCAGCATGCGGGCCACCAGCTCCATAGGAAACCCGACCACGTTGGTGAAGCTGCCCTCGACCCGTTCGACGAAGGCGTCGCCGTGGTCCTGGATACCGTAGGCGCCTGCCTTGCCGGCCCACGCGCCGGTATCGAGATAGGCTTCAAGCTGGGTCTCGGACATCGGCTTCATGGTCACGGCTGTTAGGTCATGCTGAATCAGTCGGGCTTCGGTTGAGGCGTCGAGCAACGTCACACCGGTTATTACGTCGTGCGGTATACCGGAAAGCGCGCACAGAATGATTCGGGCGTCGTCGCGGTCCACGGGTTTTCCGAATACCCGGCCGCTTAACGACACGACTGTGTCACCCGCCAGGATTACACCATCCGTAATGAGTGTTGCCACGCTTCGCGCCTTGAAGTAGCTAAGTGCCTCGGCTCGTTGCGCCGGTGTCAGTCCCTCGCCCAAGGACGCCGGCTCCGGTATGTGCGGCTCGACAACCTCGCATTTATAGCCGTATTCGCGCATCAAGGCTGCGCGGCGCGGGCTGTGCGAGGCGAGGATAAGCCGCGAAGCCCGCAACGTCCTGTCGGCAACGTCATCTGACATGAGCATGCACCCGATCGCTGAATA
>Ga0114930_10005542_pt1 | contig 10368 bp, 11 predicted proteins | sample AnhtaG_FD_87300 | JGI IMG/M metagenome (GOLD analysis project Ga0114930, IMG submission 87300) | Deep subsurface microbial communities from Anholt, Denmark to uncover new lineages of life (NeLLi) - Anholt_01485 metaG | ecosystem: Environmental > Aquatic > Marine > Oceanic > Sediment | place... | reverse complement strand
TGAGATTGCGGGCAGCCGCCGCATGGACGTTCGCCACGGCGCTGATTCTTGCATCGCTGCACGGCGTCAACGCCGGCCAGCCGGACGGCACGATGCGGGGCAGCGGCGATCTCGGCATCGTGGTGGAACGCGCCGCCGGCCGCGTGGTGGTGGTGGAAACCAGCACGCCGTCGCGACTCTATGCGATCGACGGGCTGGGCGATCTGTCGCATGCCTCGGCGGTGTTCTCGCGCGACCAGCGCCATGCCTACGTGTTCGGGCGGGACGGCGGCTTGAGCAAGCTCGATCTGCTGCGCGGTGCGGTGGTCAACCGCGTCGTCCAGGCCGGCAACAGCATCGGCGGCGCCATCTCGCAAGACGGCCGGGTGGTGGCGGTTTCCAACTACGATCCCGGCGGCGTGCGCCTGTTCGACGCCGTTACGCTGGCCCCCCTCGGCGAAATCGTCGCTGCGGGTACGGACGGCAAGCGCTCCAAGGTCGTGGGCCTGGTCGATGCGCCGGACGACAGGCTCGTGTTCGCGCTCTATGACGCCGGCGAAATCTGGAGCGCCGACATCGCCGACCCGCGCGCACCGAAAATGCTCCGCTACCGCAACGTTGGCCGTCTGCCGTACGACGGCATGATCACGCCGGACGGCCGGCACTATGTCGCCGGCCTGTTCGGCGAGGACGGCGCCGCGTTGCTGGATCTGTGGCGGCCCGAGGCCGGCGTGCGCCGCATCCTCGACGGCTACGGGCGCGGCCAGGAGCCGCTGCCGGTCTACAAGATGCCGCATCTCGCCGGCTGGGCCAGCGCCGGCGAATTGGGGTTTCTGCCGGCGGTGGGCCGCCACGAGGTGCTGGTGGTTTCGCTGGCGGATTGGCGCGAGGCGGGCCGGGTCGCGGTGCACGGCCAGCCGGTGTTCGCGGTCGCGCGGCCGGACGGACGCCAGGTGTGGGTGAACTTCGCGCATCCGAACAACCACGTCGTGCAGGTGATCGATGTGCCCACGCTCTCGGTCGCCGCCACGCTGCGGCCGGGCCGCGCAGTGCTGCACATGGAATTCACGCCGCGCGGCGAGCGGGTGTGGCTGTCGGTGCGCGACGAGGACCGCGTGGATGTGTTCGACACCCGCAGCTTCGCGCGCGTGGCCAGCATCCCGGCGGACAAGCCGAGCGGCATCTTCTTCACCGCGCGCAGCGCGCGATTCGGATATTGAGGCGGCGATGGGCCGGCGCAAATCCCTGTCCCGTAGGCTGATCGGCCGCTACCAGCGCGACCTGCCGCTGACGCCGCAACCGTTCGCGGAGATGGCTCGCGCCTGCGGCAGCACCGAGCGGGAGGTGTTGGACCTGCTGGAAGAGTTGGACGCGGACGGTACGCTGAGCCGCGTCGGCGCGGTGATCCCGCCGGGTGTGCTCGGCGTCAGCACCCTGGCCGCGCTTTCGGTGCCGGAGCGGGACTTGAGCGATGTGGCCGCCTTGGTCAGCTCTTATCCCGAGGTCAACCACAATTACGAGCGCGAGCACGCGCTGAATCTCTGGTTTGTCGCGGCGGCGGCAGACCGCGCGGCGCTCGACCGCGTGCTGGACGATATCCGGCGGCGCACCGGGCTTGCCGTGATCGAGTTGCCGCTCGAACGCGCCTACCACGTCGATTTGGGGTTTCCGCCGTCATGGAATTGAGCGCGACCGACCGTCGGTTGCTCGCACAGGCGGCGGCAGGATTGCCGCTGACGCCGCGGCCTTTCGCGGCGATCGGCCGGGCGGCAGGTTTGACCGAAAGCGAGGCGATCGCGCGGCTCTGCGCCCTTCAGTCTGCTGGCGCCGTCAAGCGGCTGGGGCTCATCGTGCGCCACCACGAGCTGGGTTACCGCGCCAATGCCATGGTGGCCTGGGATATCCCTGACCAAGCCGTTGACTCGATCGGGGCGCGCATGGCCGCGTTTGCGTTCGTCACCCTGTGCTACCGGCGCCGGCGGGCACCGCCGCAATGGCCATACAACCTGTTCGCCATGATTCACGGTACTGACCGCGCGGTTGTTAGCGGCCAGATCCAGCGGCTGAACCGGGAGCTCGCGCTCGAAGGCGCGCCGTGCGCAGTGCTGTTCAGCCGCCGCCGCTTCAAGCAGCGCGGCGCCCGGTACGCCGATCCGGAGGTCACGTGGACCAGCTCGACCGCCGCATCGTGAACGCCCTGCAAGGCGGCTTTCCCATCGCGGAACGGCCTTACGCCGTGGCGGCGGAGCGCCTTGGCATCGGCGAGACGGAATTGATCGACCGGCTCGGGCGCCTCTTGGCCGAAGGCACGCTCAGCCGCTTTGGGCCGATGTTCGACGCCGAGCGGATGGGCGGCGCGTTCTGCCTGTGCGCGATGCGAGTGCCCGCGGACCGCTTCGAGGAAGTCGCCGATGCGGTCAACGCAATGCCCGAGGTTGCCCACAACTATGCCCGGGCGCATGCGCTCAACATGTGGTTCGTGCTGGCGACCGAGCGTCCCGAACAGGTTGCCGCGGCGATCGCGGCGATCGAGCGGACGACCGGCCTCGCGGTCCTCGCCATGCCAAAGGAAGCCGAGTACTGCATCGGCTTGCGGCTGGCGGCATGACGGAGCCGGTCGTCATGGACGCCATCGACCGGCGCCTCGTGCGCGCGCTGCAAGCCGGTTTGCCGCTGGAACCGCAGCCTTATTCGGCCGTCGGCGAGAGCCTCGGCATTTCCGCCGGCGACGTAATGGTGCGGCTGGAGGCGATGCTTGAGCGCGGCGCGATCCGGCGCATCGGCGCCGTGCCGAACCATTATGCGCTCGGCTACCGCGCCAACGGCATGACGGTATGGGACGTCGACGACGCGCGCATCGATGCGCTGGGGCGAAGCGTGGGCGGCCTCGACTTCGTCAGTCATTGCTACCGGCGGCCGCGCCGCCCGCCGCTGTGGCCGTACAACCTGTTCGCCATGGTGCATGGGCGCAGCCGCGCCGAGGTTGAGGAGATGGCCGGGCGCATCGCGGCGCTGCTGGGCTCCGCCGTGCGCGGGGGCGACGTCCTCTATTCCACCCGCATCCTGAAAAAGACCGGCCTCAGGCTCATGGACTGAAAGGACAGGCGCGAATTGTTCCGGATCACCGAGATGATGCGCGCGCTGATCGACGCGACGCCGCTCGACCCCGCGCCGCCGCGGCCGGCGCGCCGGATGACGGGGCCTGTCGTGATCTGGAACCTGATCCGCCGCTGCAACCTCGCCTGCAAGCACTGCTATTCGCTTTCGGGAGACCGGGACTTTCCCGGCGAGCTGTCGGGTACCGAGGTCGCGGAGGTCATGGACGACCTCAAGGCCTTCGGCGTGCCGGCATTGATCCTCTCGGGCGGCGAGCCGCTGCTGCGCGCGGATATCTTCGACATTTCGCGCAGGGCCAAGGACCTCGGCTTCTATGTGGGCTTGTCCTCCAACGGCACGCTGATCGATGCCGCGATGGCCGATCGGATCGCCGGCGCGGGCTACGACTATGTCGGCATCAGCCTGGACGGCATCGGCGCGACGCATGACCGCTTCCGCCGCCGCGAGGGTGCGTTCGACCGGGCGCTCGCGGGCAGCCGGCATTGCCTCGACCGCGGTCTCAAGGTCGGCATGCGCTTCACCATGACCCAGGACAATTGCGCCGAGCTGCCGGCGCTGCTCGACCTGATGGAGCGGGAGGGCATCGGCAAGTTCTACCTGTCGCATCTCAATTACGCCGGCCGCGGCAACCGCAACCGCGGCGACGATGCCGCATTCGACACGGCGCGCCGCGCGATGGACCTGTTGTTCGAGCGTTGCTACGCAGGTTTGACCGCCGGCCGGGAAGCGGAGTTCGTCACGGGCAACAACGACGCCGACGGCGTGTATTTCTTGCATTGGGCGGCGCGGCGCTTTCCGGCGCGCGCCGCGCGCTTGCGCGCCAAGCTGGCGGCGTGGGGCGGCAACAGCTCGGGCTGCGGGGTCGCGAACATCGACAATCTCGGCAATGTCCATCCCGACACGATGTGGTGGCATTATCGCCTGGGCAACGTGCGCGAGCGGCCGTTCTCGGCGATCTGGAGCGACCTGTCCGATCCTGTCCTGAAGCGCCTGCGCGAACGCCCGCGCAGGCTTGGCGGGCGCTGCGGCGAATGCGCCTATTTTGACATTTGCAACGGCAACACCCGCGTGCGCGCGTTCCAGCTCACCGGCGACCCGTGGAACGAGGACCCGGGCTGCTATCTGGGTGACGCCGAGATCGGCCGGTCCGGCGCCGGGGAGCGGCTGCGGCTGACGCCGTACGCCAAGCCGCGGCGCGGCGCCGCGGCGGCATGAGGCGAGAGGGCTCGAACATGCGCGCGGCAATCTGCTTGGCGGTGGCGTTGCTGGCGGCTTGGCCGGACCCGGCGTCGGCCCAGCAGCCCGCCGATGCGGCGCGGCTGTTTGGCGAGCACTGCGCGCAATGCCACGGCGTCGACCGGCTTGGCGGCACCGGTCCCGCCCTGGTTCCCGAGGCGCTGGCGCGGCTGCGGCCCGCGGATGCGGTCGCGGTGATCGGGCACGGCCGCCAGCAGACGCAGATGCCAGGTTTCGCCGAACGCCTGGGTGCGAGCGAGATCGCGGCGCTTGCCGGCTACATTCGCTCGCCGTTGGCGAAGATACCGGCCTGGGGCGTGGCCGAGATGCTGCGCACCCATGTGGTCGCGCGGCCGCCTGAGACGCTGCCCGCAAAGCCGATACACAGCGCCGATCCGCTCAACCTGTTCATCGTGGTCGAGGCAGGGGACAGCCACGTGACGATCCTCGACGGCGACCGGTTCGAATCGATCGCGCGCTTCCCCAGCCGGTTCGCCTTGCACGGCGGTCCGAAGTTCACGCCGGACGGACGCTTCGTGTTCTTCGCCTCCCGCGACGGATGGATCACGAAGTACGACCTCTATGCCCTCGATGTCGTCGCCGAGATCCGCGCGGGGCTGAATACGCGCAACCTCGCCATCTCGGCGGATGGCGGCACGGTGATGGTCGGCAACTATCTGCCGCATAGCGTGGCCATCCTGTCGGCCGACGACCTGAAACCGATCAAGCTGATCGATGCCGCGGACCGCGCCGGCAAGATTCCGTCGCGCATCTCCGCGGTCTACCAGGCGGCGCCGCGCAACAGCTTCATCGTGGCGCTGAAGGACATACCCGAGCTATGGGAGATTTCGTGGCTGGCCAAGCCGCCGCCCGTATTCGCCGGCATGGTGCATAACTGGGAGGAGGGCGCGGTGGAAGGCCAGACGGAGAAAGGACCGTTCCCGATCCGCCGGATCGCATTGTCGCAGCCGCTCGACGATTTCTTCTTCGATTCGGCATACCGCAACGTGGTCGGCTCGGCGCGCGACGGCGGCAAGGCGGTCGTGGTGAACCTCGACGTGGGGCGCGAGATCGCCGAGGTGGCGATGCCCGGCCTGCCGCATCTGGGATCGGGAATATCCTGGGTCCGGGAAGGCCGCCCGGTCATGGCTTCGCCCAACCTCAGGGAAGGCACGGTCAGCGTCATCGACGTGAAGAGCTGGTCCCTGGTCGCAAGGGTCGCCACGCTGGGGCCCGGGTTCTTCCTGCGCAGCCACGAAAACACGCGCTATGCCTGGGTCGACAACGCCTTCAGCCGCGACCGCGACGCGATCCAGATCATCGACAAGGAGTCCCTGGCGGTCGTCCGCACCTTGCGGCCCGAGCCGGGGCGCACCGCCTCGCACGTCGAGTTCAGCCGCGACGGGCGTTACGCGCTGCTCAGCATCGCCGAACCGGACGGCGCGCTCTTGGTGATCGATGCCGACACGCTGGCGCCGGTAAAGCGTCTGCCGATGCGCAAGCCTTCCGGAAAGTACAACGTATTCAATAAGATCACCCGGTCCGACGGCACCAGCCATTAGGGCCGCTGCTTGACGATGGTCAAGGCTGGAAAATCCACGTTGCTCTACCCATGGCATTCCGACGACGCAGAGGGGCGATCGCCGATGAGCCGGCCGCTACTGCCGCTGGTGTGCGTGCTTGCCGCCGCGCTATTGGCGCCCGTGGCCGCCGTGGCGCGCGCCGACATGACGCCCGACCTGCTGCGCGACGTGTTTCCCGGCGCGGCCCGCGCTGGGCCGATCGAGGGCAATCCGCCGGCCGCCGTGGTGTTCGACGAGACGAGGGCGATCGGCTTCGCGTTCTTCAGCCGCGACGTGATCGGCTCGCTCGGCTACTCCGGCAAGCCGCTCGACGTGGCGGTAGGAATGACCCGGGAGGGCAAGATCGCCGGCGCGCGCCTGCTGCGCCACGAGGAGCCGATCCTGGTGCTGGGAATCGCCGATACCGCGCTGCACGACTTCGTGGCGTCGCATCGCGGACTCGACATACGCTCCCCCGTCGCCGTGCGGTCGGCTCTGGTCGGCAGGACGGGGGTGGATACCATAGCCGGCGCCACCGTGACCGCCCTGCTGTTGCGCGAGGCGATCCTGCGCTCGTCGCGCGCGGTGGCGCGTTCGCGCGGCATCCTCGGGGGCAAGGGGGCGTCGGCGCACCTGGATGTGGACCGGTTCGAGCCGCGCGACTGGGAATCGCTGCGCGCCGAAGGCGCGGTGGCGCAACTGCGGTTGACGGGCGCCGATGTGGCGCGCCGGCTGGGCCCCGAAGCCGGAATTGTGCCCGACGTGCTGTTCATCGACCTTGTGGCGGCCCTGGCCACGCCGGCGGGGATCGGTCGCAATCTCCTGGGCGACGCCGCGTACAACGCGTTGGTGGGAAGTTTGGCGGAGGGTGAGCAAGCGGTGCTGCTCGGCGCCAGCGGCCTCTATTCGTTCAAGGGAACTTCGTTCGTGCGCACCGGCACGTTCGACCGGGTGCGCGTCGTCCAGGGCGAAGCGACGTTCCACCTGACGGCCGCCGGCCACCGGCGGGTGCAGTCATTGGCGCCGGGCGCGCCGGAGTTCCGCGAAATCGGGCTGTTCGTGCTGCGGGCCGATAGCGGCTTCGACCCGACCGCGCCGTGGCAGGTGGAGCTGGTGGTCGCGCGCCCGGCTGGCGACGAGTCGCGCCCGCCGACCGTGTTCGCGCTGGAGTACCGGTTGCCCGCGCGGTTCCTGCGCTCGGCGCCGGATGTGGGCGGCGACGGCATGCCGCTTTGGGAGGAAATCTGGCGCGACCGCGCGTATAGCGTCGCAATATGCACGGCGGCGCTCGCGCTGCTCACGGTTATCTTGGTGCTGCAAGACCGCTTCGCACAGCATCCGGCGATTTACCGACGATTCCGGCTGGCGTTCCTGGCTTTCACGCTGGCGTGGATCGGCTGGTATGCGCTGGCGCAGCTCTCCGTGGTGAACATCCTGACCTTCGTGCAGGCGTTGCTGAGCGGCTTTCGCTGGGAGTTCTTCCTGTTGGAGCCGGTGGTGTTCCTGCTCTGGAGCTTCGTCGCCGTGGCGCTTCTGTTCTGGGGGCGCGGGGTGTTCTGCGGATGGCTGTGCCCGTTCGGCGCGATGCAGGACCTGGCGCACCGCCTCGGCCGATGGCTCAAGCTGCCGGCTTGGCGCTTGAACTTCGTGCTGCATGAGCGGCTGGCGGCGCTGAAGTACGTCGTCTTCCTGGTGATCCTGGGCCTGTCCTTGAACTTCACGCGCGAGGCGCTGGCGGTGGCGGAGATCGAGCCGTTCAAGACAGCCATTACGCTGAAGTTCATGCGGCCTTGGCCGTTCGCCGTCTATGCGCTGGCGCTGCTCGCCGCCGGCTTGGTGCTGGAGCGCGCGTTCTGCCGCTACCTGTGTCCGCTCGGGGCCGGGCTCGCGATCCCGGCGCGGCTGCGGCTGTTCGAGTGGCTGAAGCGCAAGAAGCAATGCGGAACGGAATGCCAGGTCTGCGCGACGCGCTGCCCGGTGCAGGCGATCCACCCGGACGGGCGGATCAATCCGAACGAGTGCATTCATTGCCTCAACTGCCAGCTTCTCTACTACGACCCGGAGACGTGCCCCCCGCTGATCGCGCGCCGCCAGCGGCGTGCGGCGCGTCAACACCAGCCCGTCCGGCTGCCGGCGATGGAGCCGAGCCCGTGAGCGGCGGCACACGCTTCGGCCGGCGCCGGGTCCTGGCGGTGCTAGGCGCGGCGGCGGGGCTGCCGCTTCTGCCGGAGCGCGCCGCGTCCGCGCCGCTGTGGCGCTGGGGCGGCGATGCGCTGGGCACGGCCGCGTCCATTCGCCTGCATCATCCCGACGCCGGCCGCGCCCGGGCGTTGATCATCACATGCGTCGCCGAGTTGCGGCGCCTCGAAGCCGCGCTGAGCCTGTACCGGGCGGACTCCGAGCTCTGCCGGCTGAACCGGGACGGACGCCTCGCCAACCCCTCGCGCGACATGCTCGCGGCGATGCGCGGGGCCCAGGCCTGGAGCGCCCGCACCGCGGGCGCGTTCGATCCGACCGTCCAGCCGCTGTGGCGGCTCTATGCCGACCACTTCGCACGGGATCCGCTGGACCTAGCCGGGCCGCCGCCGGCGGCGCTGGCAGCGGCGGGAGGCCTCGTGGATTGGACGTCTCTCGAAGTGTCGGCCCGCAGCATCGCCTTCGCCCGGCCCGGCATGGCGGCGACACTGAACGGCATTGCGCAAGGCTTCATCACCGATCGCATCGTCGACCGGTTGCGCGACGGCGGCATCGAAAGCACCTTGGTCGAAATGGGCGAAGCGGCGGCGATCGGCCTGCGCCCGGACGGCCGTTCTTGGAGCGCGGGCATTCCGGACGCCGATGGGCGGGTGGTAGCGACGGTTCCGTTGACGGGTCGCGCGGTCGCGACCTCGGCTGGCTTCGCGACGCGATTCGAGCCGAGCGGGCGGTTCCACCACCTTTTCGATCCGGCGACCGGCGCGTGCGCGCGTCACGTCGCCGCAGTCTCCGTGACCGCGCCAAGCGCGACTGCGGCCGACGCGCTGTCGACGGCCCTGTTCGTCACGCCGCCGTCCGCGATGCCGGACCTGCTGCGCCGCGCGGCGCAAGACGGCGCCGTCGAAGCGTTCATCCAACTCCACGACAAGCCGCCGCTGCGCATGCCGGCCGCTCCGTTGCAGTCCTCATCGCATGCGAATCCACACAGCAAGGGAACAACGCTATGAAGCACATGGTTTCCGCCTTCGCCGTCCTGGGCCTTGGCACTGCGATTCTCGCCCTTACCGCGGGCACGGCGGCCGGTCAGTCGGCCGGCGAGAAGGCGTTCAAGAAGCATTGCGGCGCCTGTCATACGGTGGAGGCGGGGAAAAACCGGGTCGGCCCGAGCCTTCACGGCGTGTTAGGACGGCCGGCCGGCAAGGTGCAAGGGTTCAAGTACTCGGACGCGAACGCCAAGTCCGGCGTTGTGTTCGACGAGAAGTTTCTCGATACCTACCTGACCGATCCGAAGGCCGCGATGCCGGGCAATAAGATGGTGTTTGCCGGCGTGAAGAACGAGCAGGAGCGCAAGGCGCTGATCGAGTACCTGAAGGCGGCGAAATAGCGCGGGCCGGCGCCCGGCCATGGAGGGCTTGTACTTTCTCCTGGTCGGCGTGCTGCTCTACTTTGTCGCAGACCGCGCGCTCGACTATCTGGAGCGGCGCGCGGGCCGGCGCTTTCAGTACCGCACGCCGATCTTCTTCGCTTTGCTGCTTGGACTCACTCTGGCGGCATTCGCGATTCTGCGACGCATTCTCACCGGCTCCGATTGACCATCGTCAAGGTGGGCACCGCCTGCGCCGGGTATTCGTTCGCCATCGCCAATCGGGGAGGCCCGTCATGTCGCCATCCGATCCCGGCACGCCGGTACGCATTCCGTTCATGCAGCGGCTGCTCGACAACCCGTTCCTGCTGCTGTTCATCGGCGTCACCGTGCCGACGGTCTTCTACATCCTCTGGGGGGTGATGGAGCTGACCCAGATTCCCATCGCGAAGTGACGGTGGCGCCAAGCCGCAATCGGGAGAACGTCCGATGGCCATTTATCCGCCCAAGACTCTGATCTGGTGGCACGAGCCGGTCGAGCGCACCGAGCTGGTTTGGATCGCGGTCGCGTTCCTATGGGGCCTGGTGATGTTCGGCACGATGATCGCCTGGCATTTCTACGGCAAGCAGAACCTCTCGAACGAAGCCTATCGCACAACGCCCGAAACCTTTCTTGCCCGCACCGAGGCGTTCGCCGAAAAGCACAAGGTGCGCGAGGACGGCAATTCCGGAATCCCGGTGGTCCGCCCGCCGCCCGGCGGCGACGCCTACCTGCTGGCGCGGCTCTGGCAGTGGTGGCCGATCCTCGAGCTGGAGAAAGGGCAGAGCTACCGCCTGCACATATCGTCGATCGACTGGCAGCACGGCTTCTCGCTGCAGCCCGCCAACATCAACCTGCAGATCCACCCCGGCTAC
>Ga0114930_10005540_pt1 | contig 10369 bp, 16 predicted proteins | sample AnhtaG_FD_87300 | JGI IMG/M metagenome (GOLD analysis project Ga0114930, IMG submission 87300) | Deep subsurface microbial communities from Anholt, Denmark to uncover new lineages of life (NeLLi) - Anholt_01485 metaG | ecosystem: Environmental > Aquatic > Marine > Oceanic > Sediment | place... | reverse complement strand
TTCGTTTCCTGGCTGCGGTATTCTCCATTTGTGATGGCTCCTCCTACTTTAGATTTGGTGTCTGTGACCTGCACCGTTCTATTGTAGCCGGAGCCATCTCCTTTTGTTATTCCATATACTAAAGTGACGTATTGTTAGGCAGGATAAAGAACTGAGAGAAAACTAGAGTTCTTCCAGTATCTCTTTTATACCGCTGGCTTCTTGTACGAGCTGGTCTATTGAAACTTCTTCTCCAGTTATTCTAAAAGCTCGCTTTGCCGCTGGGGAAACCACGATAACAGCGACTGGCTGTTTAATGCCAAAAAATGAAGCACCACTATTATGGAACCAATAGTTCAGAGAAACGTGTGCTAGTGGGATTATAGTTAGCCCAGCGATCACTATAGGATTGTCGATTGCTACGTCTTTCTTTTCCATTTAGTCGAAACCAATACTTTCAGGACTCTTATTGTAGACAATGAAAAGACAAATCGTATAAACGGTGGAATTAGTTGGATAGGCCATAGTCTTACCGTTCCATATACAAAGCCTTCGAAGACAGCCTCATCTTTAAAGGATGGCTCCACCTTTATCTGATGATGCAAGAAAGAACTCAAAAATAAGGTGGCCGGTCCGATAACGGAAAAGAGAAGTCCGGTATCTGCAGGATCATCGAGTCCCACCCTGAAGTCTGCCCTGAGCTCTCTAATTCTAAGACGACTAATGGTGTCCCTCAGTAAACCCCCCAGTCGTCTTAGCAGACCTTTGGTTCTTAGTATTTTAAGAATAGTTTTAGCTCTTATCCACCTCTTTCTGCGCTTTTGCTTGCCTTCAGCCACCCTCCTCTTTTCTTCCAGCCTCCTCTTTCCTTTCCCCAGTTCCTTACTAACGAGACCAAAGAACCATAACAACCTCATCCTGAACTTCGGCCTTCCATACGCTTCCACATGAAACGCTATATCAAGCGGCACGCAGAAAACAAGGATGATGAGTGCAGCCAGACTGGCTAGAGCAACGACAACCCACAACTAAGTTTATCCTTCCTTTTTTCGCTCCTCCCTTTTCTGAATGAACTTCTCTACCATTCTAGGTATCGCCTCACCTATCTTTTCTATCGCGAAGGACATACCCCCCATAATGGGTTCTACCCTCACTCCGCCCTTGTCGATGATAATAACAGCTCTAGGCCTTACCCAAGCGCCACCCGCGGTGCCACCCCCGACACCTTCTCGCTGTTGTTTGACCTCCCAGCTGCCCTTACCACCAACGGCGCCAAAACCAAATCCAACACTTATGAGGGGAATCAGGGTGGCACCCTCGATAGTTATGGGCTCTCCAACCACAGTTCTGGTGCTAAGCACCTTCTCAATTTCTCCCAGAGTTGTCTTAACCAGGTTCTCTGCTACTTCCATGCCTACCTCCTTTAAGATTATTATAGCGGTTAGCCCAAAACAATAAATATTGAGCCAATCGAGAGCGTGTGACGAGATAATAACATCACCAAAAGAGAAACGCAATACTTTATTCCCGCTAGGTGATTGTGGAGCATAAACCAGTGTACCAGCTGGCAGAGTAGAACACAAAATAGCGAACTGTTTTCCCTGTTGACACCCCTTGGGCTGTTATCCTATTATTATTCAGAAGGCGCTATCCTTTGGTCTGGAGTTTACCTTTGCCATATGGGGACCTACTTACTAAAGGGAGCGCCTTCAATTTCACAAATAAAACTTGCCAACACCAGTCTCCCCTTCACCAATAAATATTCCTTTGGATTCATAACTGTTAGGTATACACTCCACTTTCTGCCTATATCCCCTATATAGCCAAGATTATCCCCCCTTTGGGTGCTTTTTAAATTCAACGTCGATGGGAAATTGCCAGTGCAATTTGCCATAAATTCATAAAACGTCTCACCTAAACAGTATTAAGTTTGTCAATGTAGCTACACCATTGGCAGTTCGGTGAGCATTCAGGTGTTTCAGGAGATTCAAGCACATCTAGTACTTGGTCTATAAAGTTTAGGAATCCTGCCTCATCCTTTTCTATCTCCATCCAGGTGATGTCAGCTTCATAGGATAGCCGGTCGATACCTTGCTGGTTAACACTTTCGGGATAGAAGTATAGCAAGCCCAACTTTGTCACCGGGGATAGGGCCAATTTACCCGGTGCAGGGTGCTCTAAAGCATAGGCGTAGGCATGAAGCTGACGGCTGTAGAGGGCAGCGGATTCTCTACTGGGGTTGCTGGTCTTAAAGTCGATAACGCCATATGAGCCGTCGTCAAAGCTAACCACGATGTCAAACCTACCGCTGATATAGCATGTAGCGTCATGGTCAGGTAATTGAATAGGTGTCGACTTAACGTATTTTTCGCCGTGGCTCACAATACCTAGGGGAAGGGCGATGTGTAATTCACTAGTAAACTTGCCATCATAGTGGTTCTTCAAAAGGCCGGCTATTTGGCTGAAGATGGATGGTAAAGGAATGGATGGTTGGGCTATGTTGTTGACTACCTTCTGGTAGAAACACCGTTTGCAGCCTTCATATGAGAAGGTGAGGTCTGACGGACTTAGTTTATAGTTCATTCCTTGCATCTTACGCACGATAACCTTTGTCTTCAGTCTGTTTTAACTTGAAGTTTATCCTTGATATCAGAATCTGGGAAATTGGCAGATAGTCGATGGATATATTTGGCTGTCCTATGATAACGGATTGGGTCTACTGAAAATAGGAAAGAAAGATACCCCTGGAGGCTAGTCAAAGCTGTATCGCGCTCAGCAGAACTTTCTTCTTGACATATGTTATAGATAGTTGCTCGCAACCTTCGTTCTGCTTGTCGTCCTATTCCAACTTGGTTGTCACCAATAACCAGACCAGTTACTTTCTGTCTGCGTTTAGGTCCCATGTATCGAGATTTTGCTTTGTTTAGGCTAAAACCCTCCTCCTCGACTATCTGTCTTACCATCTTATGTAGCCCAACAAGTCTTTCCCAACTCATAGATGAGAAGGTCATGTCATCGGCATAACGTGTATACATAATATTGCGAGACCCACTATATCCACTTATTCGACGGTCTAGCCTGAAACATGAGAGGTTTGAAAGGGTAGGAGATGTCACACCTCCCTGTGGCAAACGGCCTTTGAACGTACACAGTGATGTTAGCACATGGCTAATGTGCTCATTATATCCAAGTTTTCTATAGATGGTATATACAATAGGATACTTAATTGAAGGGAAGAAGTCGTCTATATCTAGACATAATAAGTATCTATTGTGCTGGTGAGCACTAGCATTAACTAGGATATTGTAACCGCGGCGGAATCCTGTGACTTGAGGTAAAAGTGGAAGCTGTTGCAGGATGTTAGCTAGAATCCAGGATTGAATTGCTTTCACGGGTCGTGCCGGTTCAGCTATCTCTCTTTTCTCTCCAGAAGATTTTGGAATAGAAAAAACTCTATAGTAAAAATTGTTTCGCTTGGAGAGCTTGTACAAGAGTCCTGCAGACAGATGTGTCCTATTGCTTAGATCCTGCAAGCTATTTAGTATTGGAAGCCCCGGATACATGTAAGACCGTACACTTCTTGTCATCACGTTACCCCAAGACTGCTGAGGGAAGAGCACCGCCTTACGCAAACTTATATCGTCCAACCAATAAATTAAGTAATTAATAGATAATTAAGAAAATATATAATGTTATTTAACTGGTTGGATGAACCGAAAGACAGCTTTCGACAGGAGCAGCGTAACACCACCCGCTAACCTTGACACTAGGACAAGGTCGTACTAAGGCGGTGCTCCCTCAGCAATAACGGCTAGAATCCTCCTCGAAGATTTCCTCAACGTTGCATTCAGTATATCGACCCGACATTTGTCAAACAACTGTAAAATTTGGCGCTCCCGTTTTGTATTCTTGATGATGCCGCGTAGACGTTCTAAACCTTTTGGTGTAATCAGATACCTGTTCACTTCCATGGTTATGTCTCTCTGTCTCATGAGGATATTTAAGGCTGTTGTTGTAATTACAGCAACATTATGGGTATCACACTCACCAGTTGCTGCCAAAAGCCCCGTCAGAGTCCTCAAATCAGTAGGCTCAGCGACAAAAATACCAGCTAGGAGGAAATATTGTGCCCTTAAGGGATTCGTCAGACTGTAATCGACTTGTGTGTCCTTACTTATTAAGCGGACGACATGTCGGATATCACCTGTAAGTTTTGGGATATCTTTACGTTTGAAATCGTGCGTAATGACTGCTTCTCGACGGGCATTACGAAGTTGCGCAACAGGGCCCAACATAATGAAGCTTTTATCGTTGCGATGCTTCTTATCTACCACCGCTATCAGCTTCGGGAGTAAGACTTCACTGTTCACAAATGCTCCTAGCTCAGCTATAGAACCCGGACTTTCAACAATGATTATGATAGCGTGTGCACTCTCGGCTAACATATTCTCAAGAGTCAATAGGTCATGACCAGGTCTCCTTGACAATAGTTCAGCGAACAGCTCTTCCGGATAGAGAACATCAAATCCACGTATGTAACGGCGACCTTTAAGTTCCTCACGCACTAAAGACCTAATGCTCTTTCCTGGCACTCCACTACCGCCAGCTAAAAATACGGTAACTGACGACGTCTCTAGATTCTTGGTAAATCCCTCAGCAATCGCCTTCCCAATATTATCGATTAAGCTCATATGTGTTCCATTCCATATAAGTGATTTTACCATAATTATACTACATGAAATATAGGCATGCATTTCATTTCTTAAGTTTAAGCGCATCACAATAGTGTAATGAAGGAACAATTTTGCTTAGACTGTCGATCCAGATCACAAGAGCTTATTTTGTTGTTTAGGTCACAAAAGAGGCTTTTGTTACCTAATTGCACGATTTAGCGATTTGTTCAGTGTAAATATAAAAATGTCTCGCCTGCTTTCTAAATATCGTAAGGAGATTACCTGCTCTAGCTAGGAAAGTGACCCTTAAAATTTACAAGTGGTAGATAAAAGGACTAAAATTAGGTTAAAGATCACATTTTCTTTCAGATTGGGAAAGATGGAGAGCGGGTAAGCAAGAATGAAAATCCAGAAGTCTATTGAAATTGCTGCTGTGGCAGAAAAAAATCTGGCCCTTCCTGATTGAACCAGCAAATATTATGAAGTGGTGCAGTACCGTGAAAAGAATCCTCCACACTAGTGAGCAACGTAGCGGTCTGAGGACACCCTTTTACTTTGAGGAGAGGTCTGTGGGAAGGCTAATGAAGCTGCATTTCGTGGTTACCGAATGGATAGTCAACCGGAGCGTTGCTTTTAAGATGACCTCAGGTAATCTCGTGAGAGGCTATGAACAGCGATATACCCTAGAACCCACGCCAACCGGCATCAGGTTCACTTGTTTTGAGAACGTCACGTTGCCTTTCGGCATCCTGGGCAAGTTTGTAGCGTTGTTTAGAAAACCCGTTTCTGAAGCCCATCTAGAGAGGATGCTGGTTAAGTTAAAGAGTCTGGGTGAGGCATGAGAATCTGTGGAAATCGAAGGCGGAATCGGTAGTGTGAGCGGCATAGACCGCGTCAACATCAAACCGGGACTGCGGGTCTTGGTAGTGATAAAGGCAGACCAGCGGTCCGGAAAATTAACTGAAGGCATAGTTAAAGACATTCTAAGCAGATCTGCCGTTCATCCCCATGGTATAAAAGTCCGCCTGGAAAACGGTCTGGTGGGTCGAGTGAAAGAGATTAAACCCTGAGGTAATTCTCCCCCCGCAGGTGACTACGCTGCCAAAATTATGATTGAGATTCGGTGACGGGACTAGTTGAGGAAAGATTGAAAAGCCTGGTTAAAATGGCATTGGGACCGGGAAGGATGCTACAGTACCGTGACTACTTGCCCTCGAACTTCCCATACCGGAGGAGATGTATGAAGCAGAGAGTCGGGGAGTCAGCCTCCTGACCGGCTCACTACCGCTTCCTGTCGAGGTCGTTAGCCGGCCCGCTCAACTCGGTGTCGCCATCCAGGAGATCGCCGGCTCACGGGCCATCGCCCTTGATACCGAGTCCAACTCTTTCCACCACTACCCCGAGCAGCTCTGCCTCATTCAGATCGCCACCGGCCACAAAGTCTACATCATCGATACGATATCCCTGAAGGAGCTCGATCCCCTCAAAGCAGTCCTGGTAGATGATTCCATCCAGAAAGTCATTCATGACGCGGACTATGACATCCGCAGCCTTGACCGGCATTATGGATTTCGTATCCGCAACCTGTTCGATACCAGCATCGCCGCCCGTTTCACCGGCATTACCCAGTTTGGTTTGGCAGCCCTCGCCAGGGATATGCTGGGCATAACCATTAATAAGAGCAAACGACTCCAGCGAAATGACTGGGGACGACGCCCGCTCTCCGCCGGGGCCCTGGAGTACGCCGCTACCGACGTCCGCCACCTCCTTGCTCTGCGAGAGATATTGGACCAGCGGCTCCGAACCTTAGGTCGGGCAGCGTGGGTTGCCGAAGAGTGCGCCAGAATCGAAGAGGTACGATATACCACGCCAAATCTAGAGACCGCATACCTCTCCGTTAAAGGGGCCAAGTATCTGGATGGACGCGGACTCGCTGTCCTCCGGAGTCTTTGTCTATTCCGTGAAGAAGAGGCACGACGCCAGCATCAGCCGCCATTCTTCGTACTACCTGATGCTACCCTCATCTTCCTTGCCACTGATCCCGAAACGGCCCTCTCAGAGGTACCCGGACTGGGACAAACCGGGTTGAAACGGTTCGGGCAGGGCCTCCGGCAGGCGCTACGTGACGGCATAATTGCTCCGCCAATACACCGACCGCATCCGGTTAAGACCGTACGCGCCAGCGAAGAGCAGGTCCGGCGCCTGAGTCGCCTCAAAGAGTGGCGCACATCACTGGGCTCCAGGCTTTCCCTTGACCCTTCCCTCCTCTGGCCCTTAACCAGCCTCCAACGACTCGCCAAAGCGCCTGATACTCTAAGCGCCGAGCTCACCTCCGATAACATCCGTCAGTGGCAGCGCGATGTTGTTGCCTCCCCTCTCCAGGCTTGCCTGAACCGGTGACGTGAGTGTAAACTTGAGGCATGATTCACATAACCCGCACCATCACGATTGACGAAAGCGAGGTCCAGGAGTACTTTGTTCGCGCCTCAGGACCGGGCGGGCAGAACGTCAACAAAGTCGCCACCGCTGTGCAGCTTCGTTTTGACGTGACCAACTCACGTTCCCTGCCTGAGGAAGTTCGGATACGACTCATTTCGCTGGCGGGTAACCGGATTACCGAAGACGGAATACTTATTATCGACGCTCGACGGTTCCGTACCCAGAGGCGGAATCGTGAAGATGCCACTGACCGGCTTGTGGAGTTGATTCGCAACGCAGCACAAAGACCAAAAATCCGTCGCAAGACAAGACCGACACTGGCATCAAGGATACGCCGGTTAGAGAGTAAGCATCGCAGTGCCGAGAGTAAACGCATACGGGGGCCGGTCCAGCCCGGCAATGAGTAACCGTTAGGTGCCGAAATATTTTTCGGGTGTTGTGGTAAAAATAACTTAATAAGATGAGCTGATTACTTTGGTTAGCGGCATAATAAAATGAAAGGGGACAACACAAATGGAAATTGTACTTGTCAAAGAGAAGGAGACGCCAGGCACCTGGAGATTCAAGGAGAACAAAGAAGACCACCCAATGACCATCTATTTAACCAAAGAGCAAGTCAAAGAGCTCGGTAGCCCGGAATCCATCAAAGTCACCATAACGGCGGCATAGCGTGCCGAGTTAGAGTTACCGGCTATGGCAGTCGCTTTTAGAGTGCAGGATATCTGTAGTATCGATATCAATCACCTGGAGATAAAACGTAATGTTTGAAACTCATGACATGACTATTGCCATACCTTTATTGAGCCGGAACGTAAACGCATTTCTCGGTCAATGAGGCCGGACACATCCCCGCCGGGACACACCGGGTCAGATAATTAGTAAGAGTAACTATGTCGGACTGGCACTTATACCTGGTTAAATGCCGCGATGGCAGTTTGTATACCGGAATTACGACTGATGTTGCCCGCCGGTTTACCGAGCACCAGGGCAGCGGTGATGCCGGAGCAAAGTACCTCCGGGGCAGGGGGCCTCTACTGCTGGTTTTCCAAAAGAAATTAGGGAGTAGAAGCCTGGCACTGGGTGTGGAAAATAGGGTTAAGCAGCTGTCAAAGGCAAGAAAAGAAGCACTGATAAGAGACAATACACGTATTGATGAGATAATAAAACAGGTCGGGTCACAAATATCCGTTTGAATTGTCCCGCTGGCTTCACGGCTGATATTTCCTGATTGGCTTCAATAGATATTCCAATCCGTTAAGTTTGATTTCATACAGAGCGGACAACAGGACACCGATTTTCCCGGGAGGGAAACCTTTCTGTTGAAACCATACCAGATAAGGTTCAGGTAAATCGCAAAGGATGCGATCTTTGTATTTCCCGAAAGGCATTCGTACCGATACCAATTCAAGCAGCATTTGAGGATTGACCGGGCTGATGCCCTTATTTTGTTCCATTCTTACTTAAATCCCAATACACTACATTAGCAACCGGTGACAGCCTGGCCCACCAGGGCGATAAGGTCGTCGATGTTCAGGCGCTCTCTGGTTTTGGCCATGAATCCGCTTTTGTGAGCGAAAGCAATCTCGGGACGGTCTGAAATCAGGGAAAAATCAACCGGTGTCCCGTCGTAGCGGAAAAGGCGCCAGCCCTTATCAAGGCGGTCCAGGGAAATAACGATATCGGGCGGATTATCATCCAGGCGGCGAAATTCCTCCAGCCCGGCGGATTCCGTCGTCTCCCCGATCATGGCTGGCACCCCCGCAATCACCAGTCTGGAGCTGGTTTTCCAAAAATCAATCTGGCTCTTAAGCAGGCGGGCTGCCCCGATGATATGAGTGCCAAAAGCCTTAAGCAGAGGGAGGGATGCTTCCGGCTCGGAAGCAAAGTTAGCCATTAGCCAGATCTCCACCGGATTCCGGTTTACCAGGTCATCACCGGCATGATATTTTACAGAGCTTTTTACCGGCCCGAAGCGGTCAACCTCGTCCTTGAAATGCCACCAGGGCATGACGGACATGGTCTCCAAAAGTCCCAGGTATTCGGCCACTAGAACAAAGGCGGCCGGGCAGTCCGTGTCCTGGTGATGATCGAAATTACGCTTCTCCGGCTCATGTCGATCGCCGATGTCTACCACCCACACATCCGGATCATCCAACTCCGCCAGTACGGGCTCGCGCCGCTCGATCCTGAATTCCGTATCGGTATATACGGCCAGAATCAGACTGACGGCCATCACCTCATCAAAATGGGCACTGCCAGGATGCGTAATGATCAATTGTGCCTTCATCGCTACCTTCCTATCATGTCCTATTGACCTGCCCCCAATAATGATACCACCTATAGAGCTAGGTTACACGTATTTGGACTTCAGGAGCAGGTGGGCGGGTTGCCCAAGACTGCACTATTGCTTGTTTAGTGTGATTAGATACAACAAAAAGGGGGACTGGGCTAACGCCCAGCCCCCCTTCTAGAATTCGAACAATGCCGGCTGCACCGCCTTTCTTTCGGCTGCCGCCGGTATTACGTCACCTCCTGCCCACCCACAGGGGGAGCGGAGTACCCGAAACTGCCTCAAAGTGGTGCGAAGTGTTTCAAACTGTCTTACCTGGCCATGGGGCCGCCAGTTCGGGCCAGAAAGATGAGTTGGTGCCAGTCATTTTTGGGCAAAAATAAAGGCCCCACGCCTGGCACTAGGCGCGGAGCCTTCCACTTTACCATAAGAGACGCTCTAGGATTGAAAAATAGGCAGTTTGGGAGGTCGGCAGTGTTTTATACCTTGCTGCCCACGCATGCACCTGCTGGAAGGCACAAAAAGGGGGAGCGGTTTTTGTCCGCTCCCCCCGGTGGTCTATGCCAACAGGGTAGCCGTAGCACTCTCCCCAGGTTCCCCCCGATGGGCGTATCCTATATCTTCCCCTTATGATAAAACTATAGGGGGTAGCCAGGTTTCCCCGACCACCCCTAAAATGGGCACAAAAAAGGCAAAAGTATCCCTAATCAATAGGACACCTTTGCCCGTAACTGTGTTAAGCGACTATCGTGAAAAAGGCAAGACTTACCGTAATCAACCGAGGCTTTTTCTAACCTGTTAGACCGCCCCGCTCTCTAGAAAAGGTAAGACTTCCCCTAATCAAACCGAGCAATTATCACCTTGTTTTTATCCTCTACCCCGTAAAGTGCTTATCAATAGCCCGCAACTCGCTGGCACTATTGATAGTGGACTAGCCACTTATAGGGGTATTCTCAAAACAAGGTAAACCTTGCCCTTGAGTAGTAGC
>Ga0114930_10005535_pt1 | contig 10373 bp, 7 predicted proteins | sample AnhtaG_FD_87300 | JGI IMG/M metagenome (GOLD analysis project Ga0114930, IMG submission 87300) | Deep subsurface microbial communities from Anholt, Denmark to uncover new lineages of life (NeLLi) - Anholt_01485 metaG | ecosystem: Environmental > Aquatic > Marine > Oceanic > Sediment | place... | reverse complement strand
ATTTTATCTTAGCCAAAACAAAACAGAGCTACTGAACATTCTCTCTAAGGAGCTTAACATTAACTTTCAAGGCAAGAAAATCCTACTTAGTGTTGGGCGCTTAGTGGAAAGGAAAGGTTTTCATTGGTTTGTAGGCAAAGTTTTTCCGGAAGTCTTAAGGAAGAGAAAAGAGTCCCTTTATCTCATAGTAGGAGAGGGACAACTAAGGAGTAGAATTCAGAAAGATATAGAAAAAAATGGCCTGGTAGGAAAAGTATTTTTGTTAGGAGAAGTAAAAGATCAGATTCTAAAGATGTTATATAATGCCTCGGACCTACTCATAATGCCGAATATTCCAGTTAAGGGAGACATAGAAGGATTGGGATTTGTAGCTCTGGAGGCAAATTCTGCTGCTCTTCCTGTTGTTGCTTCCAGGCTGGAAGGAATAACGGCTGCAGTCGAAGATGGAAAAAATGGGTTTCTCATCGAACCGTACGATATTCAAGGATTCACTAAGGTGATTGCTGCCTTATTAGAAGACGATAGAGCGAAAGAAAAGATTGGAAGGGGTGCACGGAAGTATGTATTGGAGAATTATTCCTGTGAAAAGATTGCTGGAAAATATTACCAAGAATTTAAGAAGGTGGTAAGAGAGAAGTGAAATTACGATGAGAATAGCTCTGGTAAATAATCATCCCCCAGGCACGGGCTTTGGGAATTATGCTTTTGAGATTTACAATGAGTTGTGTAATAAATGCAGAATAGATCATATTTTTTTAAATTTTGAAGAGAGAAAACTTGAAAAAATCACTTCAACCTCTAAAGAATGTATCGCCAAACTGAGAAGATTTTCACTCGACCATAGGTATTTTTTCTATTACCGTATCCAGAAGAAAATACCGGAATATGACCTTTATTTCATAGCCAACCAAAACCTCTCTTTTCTAAAACTAAGGCCAAAAGTTGTTTTCTGCCACGATATCATTCATCAGGTATATCCGCGAAGTAAGAAATACTGGTTGCTCAGTAAATTACTCTACGCTGGGCTCAGAAAGGCGGAATTCATTATATCCGCATCCGAGTCTACCAAAAGAGACCTGCTGAGGTTTCATGTAATCCCTGAAGAAAGGATTTCTGTTGTCTACCGAGGGCTAAATCGTGAACGATTTAAGCCAGATAGTAGTGGCTCCTCGAATATCTTTCAGAAATATAGGCTTTCTCCTCTCGACAGATATGTGCTTCATGTAAGCTCAGAGGCACCTAGAAAGAATGTAGATGGATTGATTAAGGCATTCTATCAGCTTAAGACAAAACATAAACTTACTAATCTCAAGTTATTAAAAGTGGGAAATCCACAGTATCAAAGAGATAGAAAAAGATTATTAAACTTGATTAAGCGACTTGAGCTTCAAGAAGATATTATGTTCTTAGGTTGTGTTCCAGAAGAGGATCTGCCAAAATTATACAATATAGCAGAGCTATTTGTATTCCCTTCTTTTTATGAAGGATTTGGGCTGCCAGTCCTGGAGGCGATGGCTTGCGGAACTCCCGTCATAACTTCAAATGTCTCATCTTTACCGGAAATTGTGGGTGATGCAGGTATCATGGTTAATCCTTACAATATCAGTGATTTAGCAGAAGCTATGCATAAGGTTCTCGGGAACACAGAGCTAAGAAAGAATATGATTAGCAAAGGCCTAAAAAGAGCCAGAATGTTTTCCTGGAAAACTTCTGCTGAGGAAACATTGAAAATTTGCGAAAGAGTCCACAAAAAGATTACTTATTAATAAGGAGTGTTTATGTGAGACCTTTAAAAATAGCAGTGTTCCATCCCAGATTTGACGAAATAGGAGGAGCAGAATTATCTATTGTAACCGTTGCGCGGGAATTAAGAAAACTAGGCCATACAGTGGATGTGTATGGAGTGCGGGTTAATCCAATGTTTAAAGAAGTCAAGCAATTGAGCAATTTTTCTTCTTCCAGGATATTCCGCAATGCAGCTATAGATTTTTTGGCAATTCATCTTCTAGGATTTGGTTTTCTAAGAATTCTAAAGAAAGAGAAATACGATATCATCAATCCCCACCACTATCCTGCCCCTTTCATTTCTGTATTACTGAAGAGATTGGGCTTTACCAGGGCAAGAATTGTCTGGATGTGTCATGAACCAATGAGACTACTTTACGATAAAGACAAGAGTCACTGGGGCATTTCTAAATTCGGCGGTGAGATTATCCATCATCTTCTTTGTCCTTTCAGATGGATTGATAAATGGTCCATTAAGAATATAGACGCCATACTCTCAAACAGCAAAAATATTCAGGTTCGAGCTAAGGAAATCTATGGAAGAGACCCCGTCATTGTAAATCCTGGTATAGACCCCCAGGTTTTTGATCCTGGCAGAGTAGATACTGGCAACTATTCAACTAAAGAGAGATGTTTATTGGCCATTGGCCGTCTAAGGACCAAGAAGAATTTTGATTTCCTACTCAGAGTTTTCAGGAAGGTCATAGATATTTATCCTAATGCAACCCTGAGGATAGTCGGCCAGGGTCCAGAAGGGGAAAGTTTGACCCGACTCATTCAGTGCTTGAAGTTGCAGAAGCAAGTGGCATTATTGCCCAATGTTATTCAGAGTGACTTAGTCAAACTCTACAAAGCCTGTGATCTGTTTGTGCATCCTACTAAAGATGAACCATGGGGGTTGGTAATTACGGAGGCAATGGCTATGGCAAAGCCTGTGGTTGCCATAAATAGCAGTGGACCGAAAGAAATAATCATTAATGGACAGACTGGTTATCTGGTAGATTTCTCTCATGACGGGTTTGCTGAAAAAATTGTAGAATTATTAGATTCTCCCCAAAAAGCTTGTAAAATGGGAGAGGAAGGGAGGAAAAGAGTTTTAAGCAATTTCACCTGGGAAAAATCTGCCCAAAAAATGGAAGAAATATTTTATAAGAATTAGGATGAGAGAACAAAAGTAATGATTGAGAACATTGGAGGGGAAGTCAGCAGGGGCGTTCTTTTAGGAGCTAGCGGAATATACATTGTCTTTCCTGTAATTATTGCCGTAGCAGTTTTTTTTATCCTCTGTAAACTCTTTCCTGGTTTCCTTAAAGAAAAAAAGCAACAAAAAAAGTTCTCACCATTATTTTTGTGGATAGCGATAGGCACTTATTGCGGAATATTTGGGACTATGTCGGTATTGAGATATCTTTCTTTTCATACGGCATTCTTTGATTTAGGTATTTATGACCACGCCATATGGAATATAGCAGAGCGAGGTGATTTGAGTTACCTCGCCTGGGGACACTTTAGACCGATAGTGGGGATTTATTCCTTTTTTTATGGATTGTTTCCTTCAGCAATAACTTTACTCCTTCTACAGACTTTAGCTATTGGTCTTAGTGCCGTACCTCTCTATTATATTGCTAAAACGAAACTTGGGCACGGTTTTTATGCTTTGCTTGTTGTAATCATATATTTTTTGTATTCTCCGGTACAATATAATAATCTCTTTGATTTTCATGCTGATCATCTTATTATTTTATTGATGTTTTTGGCTTTTTACTTTCTGGAAAAAGATAAACCTCTTGCTTTTGTTCTGGTCTGTCTTCCAGGTCTGTTCTTGAAAGAGCCTCTCATACTTACTGTAAGTATGATGGGTTTTTATGCCATCGTTCGTCACCGGAGATATAAATCAGGTGCCCTTCTATTTTTTGGGGGTTTTGTATTTTTTTTCTTAGTGATAAATATAATAATGCCGAAGCTGAGCGGCATTGCTCCTGGAACAGGATTTGAGGGAAGCTTTTCCTATCTAGGCAACAACGTTTTCGAAATAATAAAAACTCTGTTATTGAATCCTGGAATTATTGTAAAAGAAATTGCAGATGTGTGGAAAATAGGATATCTCATCTTTCTCTTTGTCCCATTACTGCTCATTCCCTTACTTTCTCCTCTTTCTCTCTTTCCGGCTCTTCCCGCCCTGGCCATTTCCCTTCTTTCCCAATGGAGAACTCATTATTGGATTCAATATCAGTATACGGCTTCGTTGATAGCACCGATTTTTGTTACCCTGATTTATGGGCTTAAGTTTCTGAGTAAAAGAGAAGGCTATTTAAAAACCTGGTTTAAAAAACATCTTAGAATTAGTTTGGGTAAGAGCCGATTCCTAAAGACTTCCCTTTTTACCATTTTGGCTGTTTCCATTTATTATAATATTACCTTGAGTCCTTCTCCTATTTCTGTCTTTTTTTGGAGGAAAATAATGAGAGACTATTATCAGACCACCTATATCATCACGAAAAGAGACAAAGTACTGGATAATGCTATAAGGAAATTTATTCCCAAAGAAGCAAGCGTAACCTCGCAAAATACAGTGAATAACAGCTATTTAGCCCATCGGACTGAGTATCAATCTTTTGTCTGGGGAACAGAGAAGACAGACTACGTGGTTCTTGACCAAAAGAGAGCTAATTTTATTAGAGATGAAACATACAAGAGGGAATACGAAGAGAAGCTCAAGAAGCTTTCAGAGGGTTATAAGATAGTATTTTCTTACGATGGGATATACATTTTTGAGCGAGTTAAATAAAATAAGCAAAATTGGAGGTTTTTATGAATGCTCAACCGTGGACCGTATGGCTGACACTTGTTTGTGCCTTTTTGGGCAGTCTGGGACAGCTCTTATTCAAGGTTGGTTCTAAATCAGTATCCTTCAATATACTTGGTTGGATTACCAATTGGCACGTAATCCTGGGAATGGTCCTATACGGAATATCGGCCATCCTCTTTATCACAGCTTTAAAATTCGGGAATCTCTCCACCTTATATCCTGTAATAGCGACTTCTTATCTATGGGTGGTAATTTTTTCCGTACTATTTTTGGGAGAATCTTTTTCTCCCATTAAGTGGGCTGGCGTGGTATTAATAGTAAGTGGAGTCACTTTAATAGCAAGGTAAATAGTGTATGAAGATTTCGGTTATTATGCCTGTTTTTAACGAAAAAGAGACCATTGAGGAGGTTTTGCGACGTATTAAGAATGTTAAGCTCAAGAAAGAGATAATAGTTGTCGATGATTATTCTACTGACGGGACGCGGCAGCTTTTAAAAAGAATCAACGACAAAGAGATAAAGGTACTTTTTCACTCTGGCAATAAAGGTAAGGGGGCTGCCATCAGAACAGCGCAAACGTATATTACTGGCGATGTAGTGATCATTCAAGATGCTGATTTAGAGTATGAGCCAAAAGATTATCTAAATTTAGTTAAGCCCATTAAAAATGGACGTGCCAGTGTTGTGTATGGCTCAAGGTTTCTTGGCGTGCACAAGTTCTCCTCCTTCTGGAATTATCTTGGAAATAAATTCTTGACTTGGGTAACCAATGTTCTCTATCGAGCCAGACTGACGGACATGGAAACGTGCTATAAGGCTTTTAAGTCACCTATTTTCCTGAATCTAAACATCAAGGCAAAAAGATTTGACTTCGAACCGGAGATCACAGCAAGAATATTAAAGGCAAATTTGAGAGTTGTTGAGGTGCCCGTAACTTACTATGCCCGCTACCGCAAGACAGGGAAAAAGATTACCTGGAAGGATGGCCTGGTAACCCTATGGGCCCTAATAAAATACCGGTTTGTGGATTAGATTAAGGCAACTTGTTTAGCCAAAAATCCGAAAAATGGATCTCTTTGATATAGAACACATTGGCTTACTAGATTGGGCTTTACTTTCTTTTGAAGAATCTTCAGAGAAGAATACACTGGGTATTTTTGCGGTAGAAAGCTAGGAAAGTACTGATGAACTTGAGAAACAGAATTTTGAGGATTCTAAGGTCAAAGGATTTGTTATGTTTGATATTTATCCTTTTAGCTACTGTTTTTAGCCGATATGGAATCCTGAAGTATTGGTACGCAAGTTTTGATGGCGATGAAGCTGTCGTTGGTCTTATGGGGCGACACATCCTGGAAGGAGAAATACCTGTTTTTTATTACGGTCAGGAATATTTGGGCAGCCTGGAATCTCTGGTAGCCTCTTTCTACTTTCGCCTATTTGGATCGTCCCCGCTGGTTTTAAAATTATCTCCTTTTACTTTCTTTTTACTATTTCAAGTCCTTTGCTATTTTCTATTCAAAAGAATCGGCGGAAGAATTGTAGCCTTTGTAGTCTGCCAATTCCTGGTATTGTCTTCATCCGTTTTGTTGGTCTGGAGCGTAGCGGCGCGAGGTGGGCATATCGCGGTTCCGACATTAGGTGTCCTGTCGCTATTAATCTTTTTGAAATACTCGGAATGCACTAATAGAAAGAAATCTATCTTCTACCTTTTTCTTTTGGGATTGGTCATAGGCATTGGATGGTGGACCTCTCAGCTAATAGTCTTTTTTCTCATTCCCATATTTCTTTCTTTTTTAACCAATACTCGCCTCTGGAAAGCCTTGCAGAATTGGTTAGTTGTATGGAAGGTCATAATATTGCGAGACCTCAATTTAAATCGCTTTCTCAAATTGTTGCTAGCGGCCATCAATTTAGGTCTTTTGGCCTATGGGGCTATTCTAATAGTAAGCATGCTGAATTCCTTTTTCTCCGGGAATGTAATTCAAAGAGAGATAAAACTGCTGGTGATTTTGTTTATGTCAGGTGTGTATCTTAATATATTTCTAAGAAAAAAACGGTTTTGGCCTATCCAGGAATTGGGATTTTTGTCTGGATTCTCTTTGGGTTTTCTGCCCGTTATTCTTTTTCACCTTACTGGACAGGCAGGAAGATATCCTGGCTTTGGTTTCGCCATTGTACCTTTTTCCAGATTGCTGAAGAACTTATCTTTGCTTTATCAAGCTTGTCTTCCTGAAATACTAGGCACCAGATTTGATTCCCAGTCCGACTTTTTTCTTCATTATTTTTCCTCCTATATTGTCTCTATTTACGTATGTGCACTTATTTATCTCATTTATCAAAATAGACAAAATATCCTTAATCTATTTAAATTAAAACCATGCAAAAATGATGCAAGGTTTTTTCTTCTGATGGTTCTATTTGTTACACCTATGGTTTTCATTGCCAGTATTTATCCAGTAGATAGACACTCATTTCGATACCTTTTGGCTTTATATGTAGTTCTACCTTTTCTTATTGGAAACTTTGCAGATCTGATAAGGAAAATATCGAGAATTGCTTTTTATGTATTTCTATTCTCTACGCTCTTCTTTTTTGCCTATACTCATCTGTTTCTGTATGGTATTCTTGATAAGAATAACTACTATGATAAACTACTTACTTTCCTTGGCGAAAAAGAAGTCACCAGAGCGTATGCTAACTACGGGATTTCATATCCTGTCACTTTTATAAGCAAGGAAAGTATTATTATAGCTCCCTATAAGTCTAAGGACCGCTATCCTCGTTACACTGAGATACTGAGAAAAGAGAAGACCCCCAGCTATATATTCTATTTGTATGATACAAAGATGGGTCAATTAGAAAAAAGCGGAGAACTGGATTCTTCAGCCTCGTATAAGAAAGAAAGAGTAGGGCCCTATATTGTCTATTACGTTCCAAAGAGTATGATTTAGGCTGAAGGATAAATGGTCTCGGCTATTGTGTCTGTTTTTGAGAAAAAAGATATAATAACTATAGAGATGTTCTTACCCTACCATAAAGGGAGCATTTAAGTGAAAAAGATTTTGGCCAAAGGTACTATTTATCTGATGAGCGCTCAGTTAGTCTTCTTGATTAGTAGTTACGCTATTCATTTTGGGTTGGGAAGGTATCTGGGTCCGGAGTTATATGGAACCTTTGGAATAATACTATCTCTTTTGACCATCTGCAAAGTTCTTGTGGAATCAGGAACTGTGCGGGCGATTGCAAAATACACCGCAGAAAGAAAGGAACTAGCAGTTGCAATAAAGAATCAGGCTATAAAGATTCAAATAATCCTTGCTCTTATTATTTTTGCCTCTCTGTTTGTTTTAGCACCTGCAATAGCTAATTTACTGAAGGATTCTACGCTGGTGCCCTATATTAGAATTATTGCTTTTTTCATTCCTGTCTTCTGTCTATATGCAATATACTTTGGATTATTAAATGGAATAAGAGCCTTTGGAAAACAGGCAGCAGTCTCCATTATTTATCATATTGTAAAAGTGTTAGTGGTGTTCGCCTTAGTTTATCTAGGTTTCAAAGTCTATGGGGCAATAGGTGGTTATTTGATAGCGGGCGTGGTGTCTTTGATAATGGCACGCCATTACTGGATATCAAAAAATGGCAAAGGCGGTGAAGTTACGGGTAATTTCCAAATGAGCAAGATTGTAAAATTTGCTGCACCGATTATTCTTTTTTCTCTGGCTTTTAATCTGGTAGTGAGTTTAGATTTGTTCTTTGTAAAAGCTATTCTTGGGGAGAAAGTACAAGCCGGGTTTTATACCTCGGCAGCGGCCTTAGGCAAAGTTCCTTACTTTATCTTCCTTGCTTTGGGTGATACTCTGTTTCCCTCTATAGCAAGGTCTACTTCAAATAAAGGAAGTATAGAACTTACCAAAAGATACATAAATCAATCTCTGAGATACGCTTTAGTGTTCTTAGTTCCTTGTTCTTTCATAATTAGCGCTACCTCCCGAGACCTAATTTCCCTGGTATATACAGAGGTATATTTAGCTGCCGTCGCTCCCTTGAGCATCTTAATCTTTGGGTTAACTTTTCTTTGTCTTTTCATTATCTTAACTACGGTAATTACTGCTAGCGGCAAACCCAGGATTTCTCTGGCGATGATATTGATTCTTCTAGCGATTAATATCTTGCTAAATACGACCCTTGTTCCCATCTACGGATTAACTGGAGCAGCAGTAGCTACTACTATTACTGGTTTTTTAGGTGTTCTTATATCTGGAATATATGTCTATAGCCATTTTCACACCTTGACGGATCTTTTTTCTCTATTTAGAATAGTAGGGGCCTCTTCCATTATTTATCTAATTGCCCGCAGTTTTTCTGTTTCAGGCGTATCTTTGTTTGGTTACTATGTCGGCTTAATGCTCATTTACTTTGTTTTACTCTTCATCTTTCGGGAGATAAGAAGGGAAGACATCGAAGTGGTAAGGGGTGTTCTTTCAGGACTAGCGAAGTCAAAACAGCGATGATAGGTAAGTCTTTGGTGAATATTCACTGAAATATGTTCCCTCCTGTCATTACGAGGAGTTCTGAAAGCTTTCAGTGCGACGTGGTAATCTCTTGAGATTGCTTCACTTGCGTTCGCAATGACGCGGTTCGCTGAGTATTTGCAGTTTTTATAAGGAATTGTGGAATGAATAAAGGGACTCGTTTATCGCTATCGTTCAATAAAAATATGATGCTGCTATATCTCATTCTTCTAGCTGCATTTTTAGTGAGATTTATCGCGCTCGACTGGTATCTACCTTATACCTATGAACTAGACGAGTACTATACTATTACAAGGTCATTGAGAGTCTTACAACAGAGAACCTTAAATCTGGGAAGCTTTATGTGGCCCACTCTATACTTTTATATTCAGGCGGCTGGTTACGGGCTATACTATCTATGGCGTCTTCTGGCCGGTTCTATTCAGTCTTTGGGTGACCTAACCCAGATAGAGATTTTTCTAGTGGGAAGATTTACTACTGTTTTCTATGGAGTGGGGACAGTTCTTGTAGTCTATTCTATTGGCGAAAGGATGTATTCTAAAAAAGTTGGACTCCTTTCCTCTCTATTCTTAGCTTTTACTCTGCTTCACGTCAGATATTCTCGTCTTATAAGGCCAGATGTTCCTATGACTTTTTTGATCGCTTTGTCTTTCTTATGCATCTACCTTATCTATGAGAATGGTAAAATAAGAAATTATCTGCTAGCGACTCTTTTCGCTGGATTCTCTGTTGCTACTAAATATACGGGTGCAATTCTTATTGTACCTATTTTTCTGGCTCATTTGTTTCGTGGTCTGAAAGAAAAAAAAACTCTGTTTCGCATTTTCTTCGATAGAAAAGTTTTGCTCGCTCTTCTCTTTGCTGCTATAGGTTTTTTCGTGGCATTTCCGTACGGACTTGTATATCGTCGTTACTTGCTTGTAACGATAATGGGTTGGTTTGAGGGCCTAAATAAAGTCAGTGCAAATAACCAGGGAGAAATAAGTAGCTGGCTTTACTATGTCATTGGACCCTTAAATGATGGAATGGGTCAGCCTTTGGGGATATTTTCCCTGGCTGCGGTTGTCTATGCTGTGTTTCGTCATAGAAAAAAGGATATTTTACTAATTAGTTTTCCTTTAGTCTATTATCTCGTTATGGGAAGTTTCTTGCGTCACTTTGACCGCTATATCCTTCCCGTGGTTCCATTTTTGGTAATCGCTGCGGCAGTCTTTCTGGTGGAAATAGCTTCTAAGCTCTCCCGT
>Ga0114930_10005534_pt1 | contig 10374 bp, 7 predicted proteins | sample AnhtaG_FD_87300 | JGI IMG/M metagenome (GOLD analysis project Ga0114930, IMG submission 87300) | Deep subsurface microbial communities from Anholt, Denmark to uncover new lineages of life (NeLLi) - Anholt_01485 metaG | ecosystem: Environmental > Aquatic > Marine > Oceanic > Sediment | place... | reverse complement strand
GGGTCGGGTTTTATACCCGACCTTAAATTAGGTGGCATATAAAATGCCACCCTACATTTGTATGTTGTTTCAGGTTTTATAATATACAATAAGTCCAAAGGATATTGAGCAATTACTGTGTTTTTAGCCCGCAACGAGTTGAGTTTGTTGTTTTGAACATTTGATTTTTGAAAATTCGGATTTGTTTCGTACTTCGATATTCGGATTTCGGATTTGGTTCCCACTTGTATGGGTTAGGCACTTTATTTTGTTGAGTTAATGACAAATGTCAAATGACAAATGATTAATGACAGAAGCGATAGCGTAATTATTACCGATGTTACATTAAGGGAGTATGGCCAGAATGTTCCAGCAGGCCACCTACATATCTTTACCTCGGAAATCAGGGTAGAGATAGCCTTAAGACTTATAGATGCAGGTTTTACCAATATTGAAATACTTTCATGTATTCATCCGAAAATATCCCCTGCCATGAATGAAGAGGCATTAAAGGAGATTGCAACAGATCTTGGCAGAGTCAATGGCGTAAATCTAATTACACTTGTTCCAAATAAGGCCGGTTATAAAAATTTTCTTGGCCATGACCTTGGCCCAGATGGTTATAATCATACCATGGGAATATTCTTTTCTGCTATTGAGGCTCATAATATTGCAAATTTAGGAAGGCCTTTAAAAGAAACCGTTGAGGAATATAAAATAATCGTAAGGGATTCTTCTTCTCATAATATAAGGATAATTGGTTACATCTCGGCCGCATTCGGATACTTTGAACCGGAAAGCGGCGTTCTTATCAAACCCGACCTGGACGAGGTAAACAATTATATAGATATGCTACTTGATCTTGGAGTTGATACAGTGACCCTTTCGGACCTGCAAGGGGTTGCAAATGAAGAAAGAACAAGGGAGATTTTTGAAACTATCCTGAATAAAAGAACGGGAAGAGAGATAAACAAGTTGGGATATCATCCCCATAATGTATCAGGGGAGGCGGCGATAGCCAACAGCAAAACCGCCTATGATTTAGGTATCCGGCGATTCGATTCATCCCTTGGTGGGACCGGGGCTGTGTTACAGGTGCCCCAGGTAATCAACCTACCGAGACCCTTATTTCTTTTTTTGATTCATTAGGGATTGAGACCTCTATTGATGAAAAAAAGGTATTTTCCTTGACTGAAATGGTCCAGAATAAACTATACAGCAAGATTCCTCTCGCCGAGGTAAAAGGCTAAGGTAACGAGGAACAAGGAGAAAGAAGGAAAATTTAAAACCCATCCTTTAACCTTGAACCTCTAACCTTAGATTACTTTCTTACCAATACCTCCTTCGGGACCTCGGCCTTTTCCGGCCATCCATCCGGTATTACCTGGCCGGGCTTCTCTCCGAATTTCTTCTTGTCAGAATGGAGTTTTGGCCGTTTGAATTCCTCTCTGGGCTCCTTTGGGATCCTGCCATTGAGGATGGACTCCGAGCGCAGTCTTCTACCTATGGTTTTTTCCATCAAGGTGCCAAGCTCTAAAACCCTCTCGATATTGATACCATCTATATCAATACCCATCTCATCTAACATGACACACATATCCTCAAAGGTGACCAGTCCTACTACAGTAGGATCTTTATAATAATACGCACCTGTGCCACCCACAGGGGTTCTATCCAGGAAATTGGTCGGCTGTCCGCCGGTGCCGCCCAGGGTCCCCTCAAAGATCTCAATACCTGCCTGAAGTGCAGCAAGGACATTTGCCAGACCCCAGCCCCTGGTTACATGAAAATGGGCCACATGCAGATCTGGATTTGGAATCTCATCCATGATCATGGAAAAGTACCTGTATACCTGATCAGGTGGGGCGGAGCCATCATGGTCGGCATGTTCGATATCATCGGCACCAATGCTGAGCCACCTTTTTGTAAACTCTACTGCATCCTCTAACTTAGTCGGACCAGATACGGGGCTGCCCCAGATAGTGCTCACAGTTCCATTCATCTTGATGCCGGCATCTTTGCATTTCTTGATGCACCTTTCTGCCTCCTTCCAGTAAGCAGGCAGCGTTGTACCACTATTTGCAAAGTGATGTTCCTCATCTGTTGAGACCATCATCAAGAGTCTATCAGGGCCATAACCCTTTTTTTTAAGCTCAATAGCCCTGTCTACAGATGGTTCTCTGATAGTTATAGCTGTCCATTCAATGTCATCTTTGTTTATGCCCCGTTTTGTTAGACGTTTTTCAAATATACCTCCTCTTATCTCTTTGAACACCTCTTCTGCATCCTTGAACTGGGGCATGCCCCTGGGATTTCCCAGATTTGTAACCTCAAGCCTCTTCACACCAGCAAAGACCAGCTCCTGGAGGTAGTATATCTTTGCTGCAGTAGGGATCCATATCTCCTCATGCTGGATACCATCCCTGATGGATATCTCGGCAAGCCTGACCTTTTTAGGCATCCTTTTATTGGCCTTAAAAATATCATATTCACTCATTTTATTTATTCCTTCTAAGGCGGCCTTTAGCCGCATTTAAATCCGAAATCAGAATTTCGAAATACTAAACAAATTCAAAATTCGAATGTCCAAAATCCAAAACAGAGTCCAACCCAGCCTTCGCCTATTATTAGCCGCTCTATGATGATGTTTTGATCATTTGAATTTTTGCCTGCCCTGTGAAATGGGAAGTATATTTCATCAGGGTCATTTGATATTGTTTCGAGTTTCGGCCCGCCCTGGCGCGACATAGTTGATTCAAGCTTTCGTCGCTGAAATATCTCATGAACTGAGCTTTTGTCACTATGGCCATATAAGCCAAGTCTGGGCCAGGGATTTCGTGCTTCGTATTTTACTACTATACCAATTCCAATGTTCCTAAGCGACTGAAAAGCCATACGCAGAGTGCATTGAACTCATACCTAAATAATCTATCCCCTGATAGATCTTGGAGTCAACATCAGGTGATGCGGACAGATACTCTTTGGATTTTGATAACAGCTTCCGGCAAAAGCAATAAAATAATCCCTTAGTTGTGTCATGGGCACAACCTCATCCACCAGACCAGCCTTTGCACAGTATGTGGGCCTTGACTGATCATAATACTGTTGAGCAAGGGCGTTCATTTTATCAATCACTGGATCAAGGGGGTTGCCAGCATCCTTTTCCTTTACCAACCTTCTTGAAAAGGCAGCAGCAGCAGCAGTTTCACCGTGCATCACATAGATTTCTGTAGTAGGCACACCAATGGTAAAGGCATTATTCCTGGTTGCCTGCGGTCCCCCCATGATGTAATGGGCAGCGGCCGTTCCTTTTCTCAAGACAACGCACATCATGGGAAGTTCTGAACTCTCAATAGAGTAAATAAGTGACTGTCCAAGTCCAAGTAGCTCTGCCTTCTCAGCAATGTCACCAACATCAATACCACTTGTGTCTTGAACCCAGATTATAGGTATCCTGTCCCTGCCGCAGAACATGACAAGCTCATTCATTTTTATAAGACCTTCTCTGTAAAACTTACCGCCTATGCCCAGATATTGATTCTCTGCATAGTGGGGATAACCCTTACCCAGAAAACCCTGCCTATTGGCAATAACTCCAACCAGGAAACCGTCTATCTTGGCAAGTCCGCAGTATACTTCAGGGGCATAGTCTGGTCTGTATTCCATGTGTTCGCTTCCATCAAAAACGCGGGCCAGCACCTGTTCAATGCTATAGGTCCTTTTTTGTTCAAAGGGAACAATAAGATTAAGATCCTCCGCCGGATAAATCGGATCAGCAGGTTCTGCTACCCTGAACGTCGATGGGTCATACATGGGCATACCTGCCATACATTTCTTTATAGCCTCGAGAACACCTTCCTCGGTATCAAATACCTCTCTCATAAAGCCAGTCACATCATGGTGAATTCGAGTTCCCCCTGGAGGAACCTGTTTGAACTTTCTTGTTGCATCGATTAAGGTCTCTGCACCATCAAGATCAAATCCTCCCTTGGGAGACATACCACTGACAATGCCTCCACCACCTACTGCCATGTTTGATTTTTCATGGGCGAAGATGATAGATGGGCTTATTGCATGATATCCGCCGCCAGCAGGATTTGTACCGTACATACCACAGATAACATGTATGCCCTTTTGTTCCAGCTCAGCATGCCTGAAAAATGTCCTTCCACCAGATCTCCTGCCGGCGTAAACCTTTTCTTGTTCCGTTAGCTTTACGCCACTGCAGTTAAGTATCCAGACAAGGGGAATGTTCAAACATTCGGCAATATCCTGGGCCCGGAAAATATGCTCCCGCTGACCAGGTATCCAGGCCCCTGCAAGAACCTTATTGTCTGAGGCAATAATTGAGGCGTATCTGCCTGATATCTTGCCCAAACCAGTTACCACTCCGGTTGACCCCTCCTGATTGAACTCAGGGTCATAGAGGCTGTTTAATGGTGAAAATGTACCAGGATCAACTAAAATATCGATTCTTTCCCAGGCTGTCTTTTCCCCTCTTTTGTGGAGCTTTTCAACCGGAAGACCTGCCATTTTTCTTTTCTCTAAGGCCTCGGCGACCTCCTCTTCAACCTTGGATATCTCAAGGGCATTAGCCTCTTCCTTTTTTCTTTCATTTTCTTTTAGTTCTTTTCCTATTGGAGCCATTTTTTCAAAATACTGTCTCATATTATTTTCCCTCCTATAATCTATAATCACCTACTTTTTGTTCAAGTGTTGCTATCAGACCTGCCCGGAATCGAGAGTCCCTGTAAAGTCTGGCATCAGCCTTCATCTCTTTTTCAACAAATGAATTTTCATCAAATTTTGATGGCTCATAACCCTCAAGAAGGTTGTTTAAGGCATCTATGGATTGTGGTGCCAGGGGCCTTCCCATCTTAGCGATCTCATCCTTTACCTCTCTTAAGGGTTTCCCCCAGAGATGGGAGTAATTTTCAGGATTCCTTCTACTGTCAACCTCGACAGAGACCTCCTCTTTTGTTGCCAGTCTCTCTCTCTTTTTTTCATCTACCCTCGGGATCTCGTCCTCAGGACACGTAGCAAGTTCCAATCCCTTTGGAAGTAAAAGAAGCCCTGCCTCTTCATTGTGAGTCTCTAAGTCTTCCTGATATCTTACCTTATCAGCCTCACGGTCATCAGTTTTCTGCCTCTTTGGAAAAGGGAAAGGAATATCTACAACTACATTATAGGTTCCGATTTCTTTTAGCTGGTTGGCCTTTACCTCCTTTGATGTCTTGGCCATATATTCTGCATTGATCGGGCCAGCCTTAACCAAGGTTCTGGCTATTCCTGACCAACCTGGAATAAGGCCAATCGTGGCCTCGCTAAAACACATACCGCTACGGGAGTCGCCGACTAAAATATCGGCCATCAGGGGAATCTCTGCTGAACCACCAAATCTTGTCCCTCCTCCGCAAACAGCAACCACCCGCAAATATTGGGCAATCTTTCTAACGATTCCATGGAGGGCAATCCCCTTCTTTAACCTGTTATCCGCCCATTCAAAGAGCTGGTCTACCTCCTCTGCCGGAGCCCCACTTGCCTCCTTGTCCTTTTTTGTTTCCAGGGTCCTGTCCAGTTTGTCCAGGCTTTCCTTGAGATCTCCACCAGCGTGTACCGGATCATTGGCTCCATAGAGGATAAAAAATTCAAGATCATCCCTTTTCTCAAAAACCTTATCTAAACCCTCTAAATGGGCATCCAGCCCCGGGTTTCCTACCTGATGAACCGGTGGGTTATAATAACATAGAATAGCACCAGACTTTCCCTTAAAAGTGACCTGGTCAATTATAAGGTATGCCTTACCCTCTGACCATTCATAGATTGGTCCGAGATTTTTATATCCTGCAATCTTATCGGATCTGACCAAGCTTGCTGGACCTTTCATAAAATACCTCCTTTGTATTCGGGTTGATAATTTATGGGACTCTATATACAATGATATTAATCCTTATTCAAGTAATATCGTAATAAGTTTAATTTAAAATTTATCCAGGAGAATGACTTAAAGTTGAGAGTCTTAATTGTCCGGCCGAGCGCCCTGGGCGACACCCTTATGTTGACTCCAGCCCTTTGTCAAATAGCTGATAAGGTAGAATTAACATTATTAGGGAGAAGGCCAGGGATTGATTTTTTAAATCCCTTCTTAAGGCATTGCCTTGATTATGAAAAGGGAGGATGGCACACTTTATTTTTGGAAAACCCTAATTGCAAGGATCTCCCCTTACCTGAAGTGGACAGGGTAATATCTTTTCTCAGTGACCCTGGTAATAAAGGAACGAAAGGCTTAAAAGTCTGTCTAAAAAATATCCCTATCTTTTCATTTCCGCCCTTTCCACCCAAGAAAGAAAAAATACATGTTGCATTATATTTAGCATCATGCCTTGAAAAATCTGGACTGCCTGTTAATCCTGAGGAGGCCATAGAAGAGGCCATGAGGAGGCCTTTGTTTGGAAAAAATGAACTATCGAGATCGGGGAGCATTGTTGTTTTGCATCCAGGCTCTGGAAGTAAAAAGAAAAACTATCCACCCGAATTTTGGCTTGACCTGATAAGGGGCAAAGCTCTTGGACTATTCCATAAAAGAATCTTGCTTTTAGGGCCAGCAGAGGAGGAATGGTATCAAATCTTAGCCAAAGGGCTATCAGGGGTAGAAATAGAGATTGTTCATTCCCCTGATAAAGACAGACTATTATCATTGCTGAAAAATGCCTCCCTTTACATTGGACATGACAGCGGCATAACGCACCTAACAGCAATGCTTGGAACACAAACAATAGGCCTTTTCAAAGACAGTGATCCCCTTCAGTGGGCTCCATTGGGCCCGGATGTTACAGTAATTTCTAATGATAAATCTCTTAAAATTATCTATAAGAAAATTAAGGAAAGATTACATAAGCTATAAAAACTTTTGGCTTGACTGATTTAAGGGGCTTAAGTATCCTTCTTTGAGCACTGATTTCAGACAATATTGGTAGATAATTTTAAAGTAGGGGGTATGCATGGATTATTCATTATCAATGGAACATGATATCTTAAGAAAATCTGTAAGGGATTTTGCTGAAAATGAGATAAAGCCTGTAGCCAGGGAACTGGATGAGAAAGAGGAATTCTCTTACGATACTATGAAGGCCATGGCAGGACTTGGCCTTTTTGGTATGTTTGTGAGTGAAGAATACGGAGGCCAGGGGATGGATTATGTCTCCTATATTATTGCTACTGAAGAAATTGCCAGAATTGATGGGTCCCATGCTGCCACCATCGCTGCTGGTAATTCCCTGGGTATTGGACCCCTTTATTATTATGGAAATGAGGAACAGAAAAAAAAGTATCTTCCAAAGGCATGCAGTGGTGAGACTCTCTGGGCCTTTGGACTGACTGAGCCTAATGCCGGATCGGATGCTGGGAATACAAAGACAAATGCTGTTCTTGATGGGGACGAATGGGTAATAAATGGGAGCAAGATATTTATTACAAATGGGTCAACTGATATTACTGCCGGTGTTGTAGCACTGTCCAGGACAGGAACAAGGAAGGATGGCCGGCCAGAATTAACATCGATTATAGTAGAGAAAGGGACCCCTGGCTTTGAGGCAAGGACTATGCATGGTAAGTTGATGTGGCGGGGATCCGATACGAGTGAGCTATATTTTGATGACTGCAGGGTACCAAAAGAAAATCTTCTGGGCCCGGTAGGTGACGGCTTTCATCAGATGCTTGCAACCCTGGATGGGGGCAGGCTCTCTATAGGTGCAATGGGTTTAGGTGGGGCACAGGGGGCATTTGATATGGCCCTTAAATATTCCAAGGAGAGGGTTCAGTTTGGCAAGCCAATATCGACATTTCAGGTCAATTCCTTCAAATTAGCAGATATGGCCACAGAGATAGAGTGTGCGAGACTGCTCCTCTATAAGGCCTGCTGGCTGAGAGACAATGAACAGCCATTTGGAAAAATTGCAGCCATGGGCAAATTATACTGCTCTGAGGTCATGGGAAGGTGTGTTAACCATGCTGTCCAGCTACATGGTGGATACGGGTTGATGAAGGAATATGATATTGAGAGATTCTATCGGGATCATAAGCTGTTAGAGATTGGCGAAGGAACCAGTGAGGTTCAGCGGATAGTGATTTCTCGATTAATCGATGCAGTTTAGTTAACCCTACAACGTCATTCTTGGCCTGTTAAATATGTTCATTAATAAGCGCTGTCACTTGTAAGGCGCTTATTTAATGGGATGAAGCTTACTCTTATAAATGTAGTAGATTTATTTTTGAAGATTATCTGCCAGACATAAAAATTAAATAAGTTACGTAGTAGGGTTAAATGTTAGACAAGATTCTAGGCAGGAATATTGCCACGTATGTTAAGGCCCATCGGGGCATGATAATATTGACAATTATCCTGACCGCCTTGTCAGCCATCTTTGTAGTAGTACCTGTCTACCTCCTTCAACCCTTTATTGACGAAGGAATGAAAACGGCAAGCGATCCTGTTGAATGGAGGATTCCCTGGCTAACATTCCAATCTCCCCTGTCATTTAAGAAAACAGAACTGACACTGGTGAGCGGGATCTCACCGAATCAGTTACTCATCCTCCTTACTGGTATTGCATTCCTCTCTATCCTCTTTAAATCAATTACCCTTTACTTAAGTAAACTTGCAGCAACAGCCTTCTCAAACAGGGCCATTAAAACATTACGGGTTGATCTGGCTGAAAAGTTTATCTCTCTGCCCTTAACATTTTATCATAAACGTAAAAGTGGCGAGCTTATTGCAAGAGCTACAGCAGACCTGACAGTAATGCAGGGTTATATAAGCAATATCATTATAGGTCTTGTCCAGCACCCCTTAACAGCAGCGGTCTTTCTTGGCTACCTCCTTTTCATGAATTATAAACTTACCATACTGGCTATTATTTCTACACCTTTAATCGTTGGCCTGGTCAGGCTTTTTGGCCGTAAGGTTAAAAAACATGCCACCAGGGTTCAGGACGCAACTGCAGAGGTGACATCAAGCTATCAGGAGATTCTCTTATTACTCAAGGTTATTAAGGGATTCTGTAGGGGTACATATGAATCCAAGAGATTTAGGGAGCTTGCTGATAATCTGTATAAAAAGGTTATGCAGTGGAACAGGTGGCGGCTCGGTCTTAGTCCCATGATGGATTCAAGCGTGTTCTTGACTCTTCCAGTTGTGGTAATAATAGGAAAGATTTACTTCCATCATACCTTAGGAGAACTTATTGCAATGCTCTATGCCTTCTCCGCTGCATATGTTCCTGTTAAAAAACTGGCCAGTATATATAATGATTTGAGGACACTTCAGGGTGCAACCAGAAGGGTCTTTGATATAATGCATACTGTGCCAGATATACAGGATAAGCCAGCAGCAAGAAAGATGCCGAGACTAAAGAATACAATAGAGTTCTCTCATGTTGATTTTGGCTATGAACCAGGGGAATTAATTTTACGTGACATTTCTTTTACAGTAAATACAGGGGAGATGGTGGCCTTTGTCGGTTCAACTGGGGCAGGTAAAAGTACCCTCTTGGATCTAATTCCTCGTTTTTACGATGTACGCTCTGGTTCTATTACCATTGATGGAATGGATATCAGGGATGCAACACTGGAGTCCTTAAGAGATCAGATTGCCACTGTAAGCCAGGAGAGTCTTCTTTTTCATGACACCATTGCCAATAATATAAATTACAATGGAGACCATTATAAAAAGGAAGACATTGAAAATGCATCCAAAATTGCCCAGGCCCATGATTTCATCATGGCCTTTTCAGGTGGGTATGAAACAATTGTTGGTGATAGAGGAACGCTTATATCTGGTGGGCAGAGACAGAGAATTGCAATAGCCAGGGCTATCATTAAAGATCCGGCTATCATGATTCTTGATGAGCCTGCCTCAGCCCTTGATCCAGAAAGCGAGCTTCTAATCCAGGAGGCCATAGAGAACCTCCTTGGAAAGAGGACCATCTTTGTTGTTTCCCACCGCTTGAATACAATCCGAAGGGCTGATACCATCTATGTTCTGGAGAATGGAAGGATTGTTGAGTCAGGCACACATGAGAAGCTTATTGCTGCAAACGGTAGATATAGGGACCTATATGATATCCAGTTTAGGCGGTAATTCCCATAACGAAGCTTCGCTTCAAACCGACAAGTTGCAAGGAGCATGGGTATCTCTTTTCAGGTAATGAACTGGGCAGTACCTTCTGCTCGTCCATTACCGATGCTCCAGGCGGGCGGCCATCTAAGTCTTGGACTCTCGAGGGAGAGGTGACGGGTAAGTTCTCTAAGGCCTTCCCGCCCGCCTTCACCCGTGCCATTAGCTGGCTTACACGTATCCGCTTCTTCATACCTGAAAAGAGATACCCATGCTCCTTT
>Ga0114930_10005533_pt1 | contig 10376 bp, 6 predicted proteins | sample AnhtaG_FD_87300 | JGI IMG/M metagenome (GOLD analysis project Ga0114930, IMG submission 87300) | Deep subsurface microbial communities from Anholt, Denmark to uncover new lineages of life (NeLLi) - Anholt_01485 metaG | ecosystem: Environmental > Aquatic > Marine > Oceanic > Sediment | place... | reverse complement strand
GCCCCCTCGATAGCCACCCGCGCTCGTTCCCCCTTGCACCTCATCCCGTTCAACGACTCGTGGCCCATACACCCAACGCAATCGCCGTGCCGAACAGAATTGACCCTGACCTCTAACCTGGCCGATCACGTTATGGCAATCGGCGAGCCTGTGGAAACTGGACAGGAGGTGCTGCCCCACCCGAAGCGCGTGCTCCTGGAGCCCCTCGGATTCGATCACCTCGAGAACCGCAAGGCCCACGGCACAAGACACCGGGTTGCCGCCGAACGTGCTGAAGAACTCCATTCCGTTGTCGAACGCCTCGGCGATTTCTGGCGTTGTGACGACCGCCGCCATCGGGTGGCCGTTTCCGATCGGCTTACCGAGCGTCACGATAGCCATGGCCTTGGCATGGGTCGCTGGCTGCCCGGCGATCGTGGCGTGGGGACACAACGCTTCCGGCCCATGCGATGTCCCGGCGCCGAACGCCAACTTCGTCGCTGTTGCGGCCGGCGTGTACCACAGCCTGGGCCTGAGAGCCGACGGCTCAATCGTGGCGTGGGGATACAATGGCTTCGGTCAGTGCAACGTCCCAGCACCGAATGCCGACTTCGTGGCCGTCGCGGCGGGCTTCTGGCACAGTCTCGGCCTGAAGACCGACGGCTCGATTGTGGCGTGGGGACGGAACAACTACGGCCAGTGCAACGTCCCGGCGCCGAATGCCAACTTCGCCGCCGTCGCGGGGGGCTGGCTGTACGCTCTTGGCCTGAAGGCCGACGGCTCGATCGTGGCGTGGGGACGGGACGATCTAGGTCAATGCGACGTTCCAGCACCGAATGCTGACTTCCTCGCCATCGCGGCGGGCTATCACCACGGTCTGGGCTTGAAGGCCAACGGCTCGATTGTGGCGTGGGGATACAACAACTCCGGTCAATGCAATGTCCCGGCGCCGAATGTCGACTTCGTCGCCATCGCCGGGGGGCACCACCATAGTCTGAGCCTAAAGGCCGATGGCTCGATCGTGGCGTGGGGACACAACTATTACGGCCAGTGCAACGTCCCGGGGACGAATGCCGACTTCGTCGCCGTCGGGGGTGGCGCGTACCACAGTCTGGGCCTCAAAGCCGACGGCTCGATTGTTGCGTGGGGAGACAACTACTACGGGCAATGCAACGTCCCGGGGCCGAATACCGACTTCGTCGCCGTCGCAGCGGGCGTCTGGCACAATCTGGCGCTGAGGGGTCCAGGCGTCGCCCCGGAGGATGTGCAACTGCGCGTGACCTTGCAGAACAGGATTGTTACCGCTCACGCTACGGCAAACGGGGATCCAGTTTCGGGCGTTGAGGTCTACGTGGTCGATGCGAGCGCCGAACTTGGCGATGATCCACCCGCAACGTGGGTTCGACACGGGGTTACCGACAGCGATGGCGTTGTTTCGTTCGATTTCACGGCCGATCCAGGTCAATATAGATGGGGTGCATGGTACGCTGACGAGAAAGTGGATGAGGGTCAGTTTGAAGTTGGCACCCTCATGGTGCGCTTTGAGCGACCCCTTGGCGAGACAATTTCGCTGGGAGAAATCTTGCGTATCCACGTGGCGGTGATGTATGACGGCGAACCTGCGACGGACGCAAACATCCAGGCGAAAATCTATCTACCGAATGACCAAGCGTATTATGGACCGTACCTCCACGATGACGGGACTCACGGTGACGAACACGCTGACGACGGCGTGTACAGCTACGACTTGGCTGTTCCTCTCCATCCGGAGGGTGGTCATTACGTGTACGCTTACGCGAAGCGTGATACCCTGGTTGGCTCAGCGATTTCCTCATTCAACATCGCAGGTAATAAAGTAGGCGTCCCCGAGATCTCGGCGACTTTCTTCGGACCCCACGGCGACGTATTTTACAGGGACGATCCGCTCAATGCCGACGTGAGCGTCGCCTGTCCCTCCGGAGAGATCAGTGATGACACAAACGTGTGGGCTTTGGTCAAGCTACCTGGCCATTCCGACACAAAGTTGTTCCTCGACAAGGTGAGTGACGCCGCATGGCAGCTCCGGTCGGATGATCAGCAAGGATTCCGGTTCGCCGTGGCCGGCCAATACACGGTTATGATCGATGTGCGCCACCTTGCGAGCTTGGCAGATTGGTCGCAAGGCTACGTACTCGATGTGTACGAAGATGACCTTGCACTGGCACCGACCGTACCGAGCGAAACGGCCCTCATCGGTCAAGCCGTCTCGCTATCAGTCCAGGTTCAGACCCTGGATCAACGAATGCTCAGTGGCGCGTCTGTCACAGTCCGCGCTGGACTCTCCGACCCTCTCACCGATTTGGGTGTCGCAGGGGAGAGCGATACCGGTTTGTACGAAACAGTGTATGCGCCTGCTGCGGAAGGTGAATACACAGTCGAATTCGAGGTATCACGCCCACCATATGCCCCTGGGAGCGCGGCCGTCGGTTTCTCGGTCGGGTCTGATGTGGAAGACTTGGCGCAGGCAGTTCGAGACTTCGCCGAGAAAACAACGGAAGCGATAAGCCGTTGCGACACGGACATCTTTAAGTACGCCGCTCTGGGTGACTACTTTCTCAATTGGTATGAAGCTGATAGGGATAGGGGGTCACTGGATTCGGCCATCTTACACGTCGTGTTCAGTAGCGTCGTCGAAGCTGGAGTTCAGTACGGCGCGCCTTTTCTTCGCTCTCGTTTTCCTGGTTTGAAAAGGGCAGGCGACCTGATCGGCGATCGGCCACCATTCTCCCGAACGATTCCGTCAGGCACAGCGGCGGCGGCTCTGCGCGGTGATTGGAAAGACTTCGCCCAACATGCCTGTCTCGACTTCGCCAACCGATTTGGGCGACAGACACTGGAGGACTACCTTCAAGCGGAAGTTGCGGAGTGGAAGATGTGGCCCTTGCTGGAGGAAGCTCTACACCAAGCGGCTGACCCTGAGCAAGGGATTCTGAAGCCTATCTGGCGACAAATCATCCAGCCGAGCCTGTTTGCCCAGCAAGATCTACCCGGGCAAGTGATGGCGCTACAGGATAATGTGATCGCTGAGCTGGTTGCAATGCCAACGGACACGCAGCAGGCCTTCATGCAGGATTTTGTAAAGAGGCGCCGATACAATGCGATCCTCCGTGGACGATATGATAGCTTAGCGTCGGAGCTGCGTAAGGCGTACTAAGATCGATATGATGAGGATCACAACGCATTCAACAAGTTCTTCAACTTCGTGGTTCAAAAATCGATTGTCGCAGTGGCTGCTGTAGCTACCGGCGGTTTAGCAGTACCTCTCTTGGCCGCAGCTGAGGCCGGTTATGAGATCTACCATGCCGCACAGGATGCTAACAAAGATGCCGTTATGGTGGAGACAGCGTTATCGCGCATGGCAGACGCTTTGAACGCTACACAGGACGTTTATTGGAACTACACGTCCGGTGTTGCTCAAGTACTTGCCCCTGAGGCAGGCCCGCAGACCCCGGACGGGAACATTGAATCGGCGGTAATCATCGGAAGTGGGCCGAACAGTGCCGCGCACGTAGGGATTCGCAACGCAGGCCCCGTTGAGGCGACATATCAAGTATGCTTGTTCTATTACATGAACAACGGCTACCGGTGGTCCGAATTCTCGGATCCGGTTCAGCTGCAGCCTAGCGAGGCGCGCAACGTGCAAATCACCCTTCTGGCTCCTGATAGCGATCCTGACCAAGAACCGAAACCGGGGATGGTCATGACATATGAACTGGTCGCGTACACTGATCGGGGGGCGTTCTCTGTTGCGACACATCTGGACCAATATGTTGGGTTGGTGTCGCATGAAGAGCTTGGACGTGGGGCTATGGCTCTTCGACAGCGGTCTGATGCGCCGCTGTTCCTCAGGGTCTCTAAGGAAGCAGGCTCGCTGGTGTATTGGCTCGAAATCACTCTCCGCTCTCCCCTGACGATTCCGACGGCTGTCGCACTTGTGCAGCAAGTCCCCTCAGAACTGGATGTGCTGGAACCGGGGTCGGCTACGATCGACGGACAGACACTGGCGTGGCACCCTACACTTGAGCCCGACATGAGTACCGTCGTCTCACTGAAAGTGCGTTGGGCGACTGGGTACGGGGCCGCCCTTGAGTTCCCTGGCCCGACGATCGAGTTCTACGATCCGCGAACGGGTGCTGTAACGATGCTTGAAGGGCCCTCCTGGAGCGTTCCGGCCAACTCCGGTGTCTCAGCGTCAGCTGATAGACCGCGTGAGATAATGGTAAATAACCCGAACATGATACCGGCCGGTGTGGCCAATCTCACGGAGGTCGAAGCCTCCATCGATATAACGTTGACCATCAGGCAATTGGACGGAACAGAGATGCTGTCGGAAACGCAGGGGTTAGTGCTATCACCTAGCGAGAACCGTGTTTATGATTTCGTGTTCACGCCTGGCAACCTTGAGATTGACGAGACATACAGTTGGGAAATGAGGTTGTCTTGCCGCGGCCTACAGACGACGCTGTTCTACGGGGATGTCGTTGCCAGGTCCGATCAAGATGCGGACGGCATCCCCGATTACTGGGAAGAGCAACACGACCTCAGTCCTGACGATCCTGACGATGCGCTAACGGATGGCGATCAGGACGGTCTTGACAATGTTGAGGAGTATCACTGGGACGCAGAGCCGTTCAACCCCGATACAGATGGCGATGGGGTCACCGACGGAGACGAGGTGGCTGCAGGAACCAGCCCGACATTCGCGCTGGTTATTCTTGCAGGTGACTCGGACTTCGACGGCGACGTTGACCTGGACGATTACGCCAGTTTTGCGGATTGCGTCATGGGCCCAGGATCGACTCCGGCACCAGCACCGCCCATGACAGCGGAGAACTGCCTGAGTGCCTTTGACTTGGAGGCTGACGGCGACGTAGACCTCAGCGACAGTGCCGTGTTTCAGCGCATCTTCATGGTGTCCCCATGATCGCTCTCGGTTAAAGGCGGAACAGACGTACACCGCGCGGAGAAACCTCACCCAACGGGGCCGGACCTTCTCGCGCGAAGGTTGGCTTCCAGGCTCAAATCCACCCTCCGCCGCGGGACCTCGGGCACGAGGCCTTGTTAAAATCCGCGGGCCAGGCAACCGCCCAAATCGTGCTGCACCAAAAACTTGGTCATCTCGGGCGGATTGCGTCCGACAAGGTGGATTGAGTGACAAAGGCGGCCGCGCCGATGGTGTTTCTATAGTGCCTCCGCGTGGCACGGTCGGCTGGCAAATGCCTTTACAGTCGGGAGTCTCGCCATTCGGCTGATCGGTTGTGCCTTTGTCGACGATCAACGAACAGAATCGGTAGTGGGGATCCATTTCTCGGTCATCGAACGTCGACTCGGCGCCGGATTCCGGGCCGTAGTGCGATCCGAGGCTTGGTTACGACGAGGAAGCAGATGCCGCGGCCGCCGCACTCGCACCAGCCGCAGACCAGCCGAGTCTGACACTGCACTCAAATCGCTATTTCTCCCAAGGCAAGACCCTTGCTCGGTTGGACGATGGACCCCAAACCGTCGAACAGCTGGTCGAGCAAGGGTACTTCGCCGTACCCACAGCCGAGCCCGAGACGGCCATTCTTCATGATAGGAAGCAAACCTCCTGGCTTGGCCTGGACGATATCCTGACACAGGTCCGTCACCGTCATGAGATCTACAAGAAGAACATGCTCGAAATCGAGTGGGCCAAGTGTTACGCGTTCAACGAACTGGCGCGGGGTGGTCCGTTTCCAACCGACGAAGGCTACGCCATCTACGAGCGGCGCCTTCAGGATCTCCATCGCGATCAGCGCGCCGAGCGTGTAACCCTCTGGAGAGATGAGTCGAGGTTGCGGCAACAGCTTCCGGAGTCAGCCCAGCAGTACCTATCCGCATCGCGCAAACTCGACATCATCGGCGATACGGACGGTGATGCCCTGTGATGACCCGTGTCCAGGAGCTGGGCCGAAAGCTCAAGCCGGTTCTCGGCAGGAAGATCGATCGGTTGTGGTCTGTATACTTGTCCGAGTCAGACCCGGGCGGCAAAGCAGACATCGAACAAACCCTCGAGTTGCTCGCCGCGAAGCACCTAGGTCACAGCTACCAACCCGATCGCGCCCCGTTTCCGCCGCCGAGCCGGGCGTTCGCCGACTCAGGCAACATCGAACTCGGGGTCATGACCTACGGTGAGAAGAACCTGTATCCCTTCTTTCTCAAGAGTGATCGGCTGAAGGAGCACCTTCTCGTAGCCGGCAGAAGCGGCTCCGGTAAGATGAATCTAACGTTCGTACTCATGAAGGGCATCATGGCTCGAGGCATCAAGGTCCTCGCCATTGATTGGAAGCGTGGCTATCGCGACCTTCTCTCAGTTCAGCCTGACCTGCGCGTGCACACACTCGGGCGCGACATCGCTCCGTTTCGGTTCAATCCTCTGATCCCACCGCCAGGCTGCGAGCCGAACGTCTGGATCAAACTCATCGTCGACGTCATCGCCTCCGCCTACCTGGGCGGTGAAGGCGTCATCAGCCTGCTCGTCGCCGGACTTGACAGGCTCTTCGGTGAAGCCGGCGTGTTTGATCAAACCGTGACCAAGTGGCCAACGATCCACGATCTCCTCGCCTGGCTGAGAACCGTCAAGCTCAAGGGACGAGCCGCTATGTGGCAGGCTTCGGCCGAGCGAATCCTGCTGGCCATGACCTACGGTGAGTTCGGCGCCGTCGTCAATACGCAGGACAACAGCCACGTCCGGGACCTGATGAACCACAACGTCGTCCTCGAAATGGATGGTTTGTCGAGCAATTCCGACCGAACGATGTTTTCCGAAGCGCTTACGCTATACCTATACAGCCCCGCTCAATTGCAGGAACGCCGCGAGCCTGCGGCCGAGGGGGCGGAACGAACTCTGCCAAACAGTAACGCCACGCGCTACTCACTTCTCACGAGATGGCATGTGCTTGTCCGCTGACCAGTCTACCGCACTCAAGTCACCATTCTCGTGCATGACTCTCAGAGCCTTGAGGACGGGGCGAAGATCCGGCGAAGTCGATACGCGGAACAGCTGAGTCAGACGTACGATATCTCGCTTCTCAAGCCTGCCTGGAACAAACAACGGGCAGTACTGGTACTCTATCGTCTGTTTGCCAACTTCCGGGCCAGAACACACCCTTCCGACTAGCTCGTGCAGTTGCTCCGCATCGACGTGCTGTGCAAGCCGAGACATCGTTGGACCCAACCCTTCGAGACCGATGACATCCTCTACGTCCAGCGTATCTAGAATGTAGCGAATCGTGCTCTTTCTCACCAGTTCTCCGATACTGGCGACAGCCCGAACCGCAAACGCCCGCTCCTCACGATCCTCCCAAGAAGCTTCCGCACGGCTCCGCTCACTACACACCCACTCCGTCGCCATTCGGAGTGCAGAGTCAAGGAGATCCACATGTCTCGACCGTACATACGAGCGCAACTTCTCAACACTCTTCAGGGCGACGAGACGAAGCTCCCGATCCGGCGCCCCAATCGCATCCAGTACGGTGTGGGCCAGATCCGCTCCGACATCCTGCTTGACAGCGACAACGAGGCTCAGCACATTGGCATCCGGCACCTCTCCGCGCGCATAGCTGATGATCCTCTCCAAGTGTGACGCACTGAGACGACCACTGCACTCAGCGAGCGCAACACTTGCATTCTTCCTTTGCACCTCATCGTCGCTGCCGACCGCGTCCACAAGCTCATCAATCCACCTTTTCGGAAGCCTCGCACACACCCTCGGCGCACAGGCCATCAGACATATCCGCCAGCAACGCGCCTCCGTCCACCACCGTCTATCGATATGCGACAGATCATCGTCGGACAAGGCGGCCGCGATGACGTTCAACGCCCGGGCGACGGAATCCAAGCCTGTCACCTGCGCTTTCTCAATCAGCAACTCTATCTGTGGCGCACTTGGCTGGAACCCCATCTCGAGTGTGACGAACAATCGCTCAAGCGGATCAGGCGACGCCACGTCCGCGGCACGCTTGGTAACGAGTATTCTCTCAAAGTCGACTGGATCGAGACGCAACATCAGGGCCATGGGTAGATCGAGTCCATCCAGACACCTGGGCCAACCTCCGAGAGAAAGCTGTCTCGCCAGCTTTGAAGATACCCTCGGTACCCATGAGAGAAACGTCGTCTCACCCAAGAGCGACAACGGTTGTCCGTGCCTCGCGCTTCGTACCAGATGCGCAAGGCGCGCCGGCGCATATAGATCCCGCAAATCTTGCGGGTCAAGTTGCCCAAAACAGGCCACGTGGGAGCTCTTGTATTGCTCTCTCCAGGTTATTTCCTTGTCTTTGGTTATAGCATCCCAAGCTGTTTCATGGGCAAATGTCCCTCCGGTTTTCACCAAGCTGACAAGCGCAGCGTCGCCGAAGGCCACATTGCCGACTAGCCCCCGAAGGTCAGCTACAATCCTTCTCTCTACCAAATGGTCGGTTGCCGGCGCCTGCCCCACACATTCGGCTGCCATGAACAGTCTGGAGTGTATAGGGTCATCCGCATGCCTCCCAGGGTACAAACGTTCGAGTACGAACGCCGGCTCCGCGCTTGCCATGAGCGCGATTACCGCTCTCCACTTTGGGTTCCAGTACTCATGCAACACATGATTGACTCGTTTCTCGCTGGCGAGCGCCCATTCTGCGGCAAGCACTTCCTGGAAGCAGTCGTGCCGGAAGACGAGCGAACGGCCGATGGCCGTTGCGTCGACGTGAACCAGGTCGACGAGTCCGGCCGAGGGCAATTCCTGTAGCCGATTAACGATCTTCGCCGGCAGGAGCCCGAACGTACGCTCCGAAATGAGCGTCCGTTCCGGGATATCTTGGTCGATGGCCTGGTAGCATACCTGCTGCAGCATTTCACGCACACGCCTGGCCCACCGGTCATGATCTCCCGGCTGAATGTTCGACGGATGCTCAAAGAACACATAGTGGAGAAACCTGCGATACAAGTCCCAGAGAGATCCGATCTCGCCGTGCCTTCCTTCGCGAACGAGCTTACGCACCATGAAGGCATACATCGGCGTTGCCAATAGCTCCCGGCGACCACGACAGGACGCAACAGCGTGCTCATACTTCTCCCCGAAGAACGTAAGCTGGTCGTTGGGCGATAGCTCCTTAATGCGTAGAAGAGAACTGTCACGCTGAATCAGGGACCACGCCGCAGCCGACGGACGACCAGCGAATACAGCGCCTGTGTTCTTGGACACACGGATGAGATCGTTTAGTGGCGTGAAGCAACTCGCGTCCGCGATGCCCAGGTCGTCAAGCCCATCGACGAGGAGCACGATACGGGCGCGGTCGCGGGCGGTCTTCAGGCACGATGTGATCTCGGCCGCCGACAACTCATCCTCCATCGGTTCTAGCAGGAATCTCCATAGCTGGGACCATCCCACTAGCGCGGACTCGGGAATCTTCCCTGCACTGAGGTAGAATGCAATAACACTCTCTTGGCTCAGCAGCTTGTTTTGCAGGTAGCGCAGGAACGTCGTCTTTCCCGCCCCCAATGGGCCTGTCAAGAAGTAGCTTCGCGTCGGTGGGAGAATCGCAGGGAGCAAGCGCCGATTCAGGAGTGCTATCGAGCGAGGATATGAAAATGAGTGTGCCCGCCGCAGCGTCATATGGCGTCGAGCAGGAGGAAGATCATGGGGACTCTTGTATCAGAGAAGGTTGATATTGGTGTTAATGTTCTTGAGCAATCGGTGACGGGAACTGCCAACTGGGTTTTTCAGCTTGCTCTGAAGATTGCAAGCCTGCGCGGGCTGTCGCCGGACCATATTGTGGGCAAACGCGAAATCATCGAAAAGGGCCTGTTCACCTGGCTGGCGGAGCAGACCCTGGAAGGAATAAGCATTGAGATCTTCGACGCAAGACGCAATGACGCATTCGAGCGCTTTGACTTCATCTTTACGTACCGTGCCGAGGCCGACACGACCGTGCGCAACCCTGACGTCTCGAGAGTGGAGGAGTTCTGTCGGACACTTCGGAAACTCCCAGCTGGCACGACATACCGGGTCGTTGTGTCTGTAGGGGCGGGGGCAACGGTGATCGAGGGATGGTGCGTGGACGAGTTCCTACCGTTAGACGTGACGAACGAGCAATTATTGAGCGACCACGGCTTCGGCGTGATCGGGACGCAAGTGACCTATCGCGGAGGCGCGTGGTGAGGCGTTCAGAACCTTCTCTATGTCCTTGTGTTGCTCGTGCGAATCATGCGCGTAGCAGCGAAAGTCGTCGATGCTGGGGATTGGCTTCAGGAGGCAAGTTATGACCCGGGGAATGACTCCATCCTCCAGGGGGGCCGTGTCACGGGATTGGTGCATGTTCGTCGAAGGCCATGTGTGGGACGCACTGCACGCGGTT
>Ga0114930_10005532_pt1 | contig 10378 bp, 8 predicted proteins | sample AnhtaG_FD_87300 | JGI IMG/M metagenome (GOLD analysis project Ga0114930, IMG submission 87300) | Deep subsurface microbial communities from Anholt, Denmark to uncover new lineages of life (NeLLi) - Anholt_01485 metaG | ecosystem: Environmental > Aquatic > Marine > Oceanic > Sediment | place... | reverse complement strand
TTTGCGATCTTCTTTATATTTCCAGCGCAACGCAGAAGGCATTGGGCTATCCGCCGTCATAGTAGATTGCTGATGAGAAGTGCGAGTTAGTGTACCTGAAATAGGATGAACTCCGCATTCGTCCCGGAATCGAATCCTCTTCCATCAGTCTAACCTTGAACCCCGCCTGCCGTCCGGCGGGCAGGCGTGAACCCCTGAACTCTGAACCTATGAACGTCTATCTTTTTTTTACTGTTAATTTGGAGTTATTAAACAAGCATGGATACCTTTCAGGGAAAGACTTTTTATCCTTATATACTTGATCATAAACCTGGATTCTTCTTAAACTGGCTTCTCTACAGGCTTTTTAAAAGGGTAAGTCTTGACGAAAACATGAAAGAAGACCTGAAGCAGATGCACAGGGAAGGTACAGTAGTATATGCAATCAAGTATAGGGGACAGCTGGATTACCTTCTTTACCATTATAATTTCCGCAGCAAACGTCTACCTTACCCCAAGATAGCCTTTGACCTCAATATTTCAATGTTATTACCTTTTACCCGCCTCGTAAAGGTCATTATATCCCAACTTTCCTCTCTATTCAGGTATGGTAGTTTTCCAAACCCGTATCATTCAGGATTTTATAAAAAGGCCATTCAACAGGGTACCACCTCCCTCATCTTTCTTGTTGACCCAAAGGGTTTTATCAGACAATTTATCCATGCAGAAAAGCACCATCTACAATTTCTCCTGGAAACACAGAAGGATATGGATCGTCCCATTTTTATCGTTCCACAACTCGTCCTCTACAAAAAGACACCTGAAAGGGATTATTCAAGCCTAACCGACATATTTTTTGGGTTCAAAGACCATCCGGGTGTTATCAGAAAAATTGTCCTTTTCTTCAGACACAATCGCCGGGCCTTTATCGACTTTGCTCGGCCTCTGGATCTGAAGGCCTACCTAAAAAATCAACCACCTACAAGACCTCTGTATGATATGGCTGCAGAGATCAGGCAGATGCTCGTTGAGAGCATTGACAAACAGAAAAGGGTGATTCTTGGCCCTATCATGAAATCCAGACAGCAGATCAAGGAATTGGTCCTTATGGACGAAAGCGTCAACAAGGAAATTAAAATATTGGCCTCTGGCAATGAAAAAAGGCTCAGGCAACTTAAAAAAAAGGCTGGGGAATATTTTGAAGAGATCGCTGCAGATTATAACATGACCTATATACAGACTTTTATCTGGGCCTTAAGTTGGTTCTTGAAAAAGATTTTTGAAGGGGTGGATGTGGATATGCCCGGCCTGGCAAAAGTGAGGGAATGGGCCCGAAGAGGACCACTGATTTATGTTCCTTCCCATAAGAGCCACATTGATTACCTGATCCTTAATTATGTGCTTTACAATTATCACATGCATACCCCCAGGGTTGCTGCTGGAAAAAATATGGCCTTTTGGCCCATGGGACACATTTTTAGGAAATCTGGTGTCTTTTTTATCCGCCGCTCTTTCAAGGGGGAAAAACTTTATTCAGGGGTATTTAAAAGGTACATTAAATCACTTCTTGAAGAAGGACACCCCATTGAATTTTTTATTGAGGGCGGTCGAAGTCGAAATGGTAAATTGATGCTTCCCAAGACTGGCTTCCTCTCCATCCTGCTTCAGGCCTATCATGAAGGATTCTGTAACGATCTGATATTTGTCCCCGCTTCTATAATTTATGACCGAATTATAGAGGAAAAATCCTATCTAAAAGAGATTGGGGGCGGTCTTAAGGAAAAAGAAAATTTCTGGCAGATAATAAAAGCCAGGCAGCTTTTAAAAAGAAGATATGGAAAGATTTATATGCGATTCAATCATCCTTTTTCATTGAATGAATACCTGTCTCAAATAGATTCATCAGTGAAAGATGCTCACCGTAACCTGGCCCTTAATTTAGTCAACTCCATTAATGACGTTTCTCTCGTAATACCTCATTCCCTGATTGCAACGGCCATTTTAGCCAATCACCGTAGTGGATTCCATCTTCCGGAACTGGCCGAAACAGTAGACATTCTTTTAAAATTTCTAAAGAGATATGAGGTTCCTATAGCCCCTACCCTTGATGATTCATCAAAGGCCGTGAAGGAAACACTATCATTGTTGATCAGCCAAAAGGTTATCGACATTCTTGAAGATGTGCAAGGGGAGGAGGAAACCTTTTACTTTGTGGATGAAGTTAAGAAAATAGAGCTTGAATATTATAAAAACAGTATCATCCATTTTTTCATTCCCCACTCCCTTGTAGCCATATCACTGTTAACTGGCACTGAAGAGGTGAAGGAGCTGGATTCAATAATTTCCGACTATGCCTTTTTGAAAAATCTCTTTAAGCACGAGTTTGTTTTTGATGATGAGGAGGATCTCCAGGAAAAAGTCATCTCTTTGACAGGATATTTTCTGGATTCCACCTTTTTATCCCGATCCAAGGGGAATGGGGGATACAAAATAACCAAACTCGGTTTTAATAAACTACCCATCTGGGCCGCCCTGTCCAAAACCTTCCTTGAATCATACTGGATTGCTGTCAAATCTATAAGCCAACAAAAAAATAAAGGTGGTAAAAGAGAAGACCTGTTAAAGAATATGAATTACCTTGGAAGACGATTTCATAAATTAGGGGTTATCGATCATATCGGTGCCCTCTCCGAACTTAATTTTAAAAACGCCATAAACTTTATAAATAAAGATATCCTGGGAGTTCAGAAAAGTTCAGAAGAAGATAATTCCCATGCCCTTGAAAGACTTTCCCAGCTCGGCCAGAGATTGTATGAATTATCTCATTACAGGGCGTAATACCAATTTGCATTCAAACGGCTACTATTTATAGAGGTCATTGCGAACGAACCTGTCGAGAGCCTCAAGGTCGAACGATGTGAAGTCCCGCTTTGCGGGAGCTTCCTGCGTGGATGACCCAGCACACATGTTGCCTCAGATTTGCTTGCCCTATTTACTGGCACTAACGGATTTTCAGATAAAAATGTAGTGGAGATTAAGATTCTGTTGTATCAGAATCTTCTTTCTTCTTTCTATGAACCCCTTGGGAAATAAAGATACTAAGTTCATAAAGGATAATTATGGGTAGTGCCATCATTATCTGTGTGGCAACATCAGGAGGGGTTAAAATTGCAGATAAGATAAATGAGCCAAGAATAGCAAACTTGCGGAATTTTTTCATTGAATCTGGAGTAATCAGGCCAATCTTGGTCATAAAGAAGACTACTACAGGCATCTCAAAAACCAGACCGAATGCTAAAAGCAACCTGATTGCAAAGGAGAAATACTGCTTTACTGAAGGAAGTGCCTGGATGTCCTCGGTTGCAAAACTCATAAAAAATTTGAAACCATAAGGAAAAACAACAGAGTATCCAAAAAGAGAGCCAGCAACAAAGAGGATACTGGAGAACAAAACAAAAGGTATAAAATATCTTTTTTCCCCCTGGTAAAGGGCAGGGGCCAAAAACATCCATAATTGATAAAAGATAATGGGTATAGCTAAAATAATGCCAGCAACAAGAGCTACCTTAACATAGGTGATAAACATCTCAGGGAGATTGGTAAATATAAGCCGGCTATCAGCAGGGAGGACCTTAGTTAGGGGCAGGATGAGAAAAGAGAAAAGTTGTTTAGAAAAGATATAACAGATAATAAATCCAATACCTATAGCTATTGCGCAGACGACCAATCTTCTCCTGAGCTCTTCTAAATGGGCCAAGAATGGCTGTTTTTCATCTGTCGTCATCTTTTTTCCCGGTGATGCCCGTTTCGTCTTCCCCTTTATGAGCCTCTGCTCTTTCATCATCTTTTGCTTTTGTTTCATCCACTGTTTCGGATTCGTCTATTAGGCCACTTACAGAGTCCGCCAATTCTTCCTCCATCCCCTTGATTTCGTCTTCTATATCAAGATTTGCCTTTATCTCGTTGGTCGCTTTTCTAAACTCAGCCATCCCCTTACCAAGAGCTCTGGCTAAATCAGGCAACTTCTTTGGCCCTATAATAATCAAGGCAATCACAAAGATGATTATCAATTCAGGCATACCTATGCCGAACATAATAGGTCTCCTTGTTTATAGTCCGCTTATGATTATCTCCTTTACAAAAAGCGACGGGGCTCCCACCCTGCCAAAAAATCTTAGATCGTTTCCCAATTCTTCAACAGCAGAAAATAGATCATGGATTGAGCCGGAAATAGTTACACCTTTTACTGGAAAAACACCTTCACCGTTTTCTATCCACAAACCAGATGCCCCTAAAGAAAATTCTCCGGACACAGGATCAACCATATGAACACCCATTAGCTCCTTTATTAAAAAGCCTTTATCCATGGTGATGATGAGTTGGTCAAATGGCAAAGTTCCTGGAGTTATGAAAATGTTAGATATCGATGTGGAAGGAGGGGAAGAGATTTGACTCCTAAAAGAATTTCCTGTTAATTGAGATCCTGTCTTTTTTGACCAGTAACTATCAAAAAGATAGGACAGCAGCCTTCCCTCTTTTACTAATATAGTCTTTTTCTGGGCTGTTCCCTCATCGTCAAAAGAAGCGCTGCCTATACCCTTAGGATAGAGCCCATCGTCTATTAGCTGAATCCTGGGTGAGGCAATTATCTGGTCAATTTTATCCTTTAGTAAGGATTTCCCCTTGTATACATTCTCTCCAAGAAAGGAATACGACCAGACACCAAGCAGATCACCAACAACCCTGTTTTCCAAAACGGCCGGACATGTGCGTGTAGAAACCTGACGGCTTCCTAACATGCCAATCCCTCTTTTGGCTGCACTAAGACCGATCTTTATCGGATCAATGTCAGCATAAAACCTTGCATAATCGAATTCCCAGCCCATTTCAGAGTGGTGATTATCCTCTGCTAAGGCCATCAGGGCCATCGTAATGAGGGTCCCTTCTCCTTCCAGATCAAGGCCTTTAGAGTTGATTATAGATGTATAATTTTTTACCTCCTTGTATTCAGCCTTTCTTACCTTTTTTATTCGAGAATCGGTGCTAAGGGCGCTATTTTCCATTTCTTTGGCATGATCTATCTTCTCCTTTTCGCTTATCTTTGAAAGATCCTTATCAAAAAGGCCTAGATCAGTGGTATCTAATCTTTCACCTGCAGGAAAGGAATAGATAGGATCAAAATCAGCCTGGCTTGCCAATTCAACTGCCCGCTCTGTTATCATGGCCAAACTATCAGGAGTTGGTCCAAAGATATAAAAAAATCCCAGTCTCCCCCTGTCTAAGACCCTGAGTGCAAGGCCTATCTCCCTGGATGAGCGAAAATGATCCACCTGGCTATCTTTTATTTCAAAGGATAAAATCTTTTTTTGAGAGAAAAATATTTCAAATTCCACTCCCTGAGACCTTTTCAGCCTATCAGATATTATTTTTACTATATCGTTTCTTTTCATAATCATCTAACTGCTTTAAAAACTTTAGACACTTTCAACTTTAGGCACTTTAGGCACTTTCTATGATCAGTCATAGTTCAAGAATCATTGCAATCTCATCACAGTCAGGAAACTTTGGGCATTTGACACAATCGGCCCAGATCTTATGGGGCAGTAATGATTTTTCTATCTCTTTAAAACCAAAGCGCGCAAAGAAACCCTTTATCAGAGTTAAAGCAAATATCTTTGATAGGCCGAGTTCAGCTGCCTCTGACAGACATACCTCAACCAACCTAGAACCAAGGCCTATTTTTTGGCTTTCTTCAACAACAGCTAACGCCCTTATCTCCCCTAAATCTTCCCAGGAAATACTGAGGCTGCACACCCCTAAGAGACTCCCCTTTACCTCGCCGTTTTCTATAACATAGAAATCCCGGAGGTGGTCATATAGTTCACTTAATGAACGGGGGAGTAAGATAGCCTTATCCGCATAACGGGCTAATATTTCATGGATAGACTTTACATCCTGAATTTGTGCCTTCCTGAGCATGGACCAAATCTCTATTTAATTCCGGTAGGATATACTATAAAGGATTTGAAACCCTCTTTATCAGCCAGACGTTTTGCACACTTTCTTGCCTCTTCTATGTTAGGAAATGGACCGCAGCGAATCCTGTAATACATCTCACCCTTGATCAAGCTTTGATTATAGTAAGCTGGATAGCCCAATCTGGTTAATCTCTCCGCCAGTTTTTCAGTTTTCCCCTTATCTTTGAGTGCCGCTACCTGAACGCTGTAATTGCGTATATCTTCTTTTAATTGCTCAACTTTTGTCTTCTTTGTTGTTCTGTCTTGATCTTTCAAAAGAGGCTCAGGAAGTACCTCTTTCTTAGCTTTTTCTTTTTTGTCAATAAGATGATTATAAAAGGTGAGTTCCTCTTCTTTTATAGGCTTTAAATTATCTTTCTCCTTTACTTCCTCATCCTTTACAGTCTTTTCCTTAACAGCAATAAAGGACTCTATGCTACTTGGCAAGAAACCCCTGCCAACCATTATCCCTAAAGAAAATGCCCACCCCAGGACAAAGAGAAAGCTGACACACAATAAAAGGAGGGAGCTGAAACTGAATTGAAAGTTGTATTTCTTTCTTTCCCTCTTTTTTGTAGACGATTTTTTGTTAACCATTGTTACCCACCTACATTGTTTCAGGGGCACTTACCCCTAAGAGGCTGAGACCATTTTTGATTATGATCTTTACTCCTGAGGATAACAAAAGCCTCGCCTGGCTTAAGGTTCTATCATTACTGATTACTCTGTGTCTATTATAATATCTATGAAAGCCACCTGCCAGTTCTGTCAAGTAATAGGTCATCCTATGAGGTACTAAGTCACCAGCAATTTCTTCAATAAGGAGAGGAAATTCAGCCATTTTCCTTATCAGGGCAATTTCTTCATCTAAGTCCAATCTTTGAAGGATTGAACCTGGATGTTCAGGGAGATGAATATTTTCCTTGGCTGCTTTTCTAAAAATGCTACAGATTCTGGCATGGGCATATTGGACATAATATACTGGATTTTCACTATCCTTCCTTTTAACCAGGTCTATATCAAAATCAAGGGGGGTTGTATGGTCTTTACTTAAAAAGACAAAACGTACTGCATCCACCCCAACATCATCCACCAGCTCTTGTAAAGTGACATACTTGCCTGATCTCTTGGACATCTTTACTTCGGCTCCCCCTTGCCAAAGCTTGACCAGTTGGATTAAGATAACATCAAGCCAATTATCTGGGATTCCTTCTGCCATGAGGGCAGCCTTGACCCTGTCTACATAGCCATGGTGATCTGCTCCCCAGATATTTATTACCCTCTTAAAGCCCCGTTTCCATTTATCAAGATGGTATGATATATCTGTTGCAAAATAGGTAAATTCCCCATCTTTCTTTCGGACAACCCTGTCTTTATCGTCACCAAAAGAGGAAGTTCTGATCCAAAGTGCACCATCCTTTTCAAAAAGCAGCCCCCTTTTTTCAATCAATTTGATTGCACTATCGATTTTACCTGATGAGTAAAGATCACTTTCCTTGTACCAGAGATCAAAATGTATCCTGAAATTGGCCAGGCCTTCCTTTATCTCTTTGAGCATTTTATCTTTACCCAGCTCAGTTAGTAAATCTATGGCCTCATGCTTATCAAGGTTCTCTAATTTTGTCTCTTTAGCGATATCAAGGGCCAACTCATGGATGTAATCTCCCTGATAACCATCTTCAGGAAATGGATAGGATGGATCGGAGAGTTGCCTCCACCTGCTATAGATGGACTCCCCAAGGATATTAATCTGTTGACCGCCATCATTTATATAGAATTCCCTTCTCACATCATAACCACTAAAAGCCAAAATCCGACAGAGGGAATCTCCTAATGCTGCACCGCGCCCATGGCCGAGATGGATAGGGCCGGTAGGGTTTGCACTAACAAACTCTACCATTATTTTTTCTCCTCTTCCGAGGGAGTTGCGGCCATAATCTTCTCTTAGAGTAATAATGTTGGAAAGCAGATTATACCATTGCTCTGTTGCTACAAAAAAGTTGATAAAACCAGCACCACCTATCTCGGCCTTTAAGATGAAGCGATCATGATCTACTAAATGCTGGATAATTATCTCAGCTATATTCCGGGGGGAATTCTTCTGCTCTTTAGCAAGTGCCATTGCCAGGTTAGTGGCAAAATGCCCATGATCTGGGTTGTTAGGAATCTCGATGACAAACTCTGGCAAGGGCATCTGTCTTAGATAACCCTCCTTAAAACATAGATCTAAGGTGTCCTTAAGAATCGTGGCTAATTTCTTCCTCATAAATATATTCCCGTTTGTTTCTGCTTCCAATGGAGCAAAGAACCTCGTATGAGATTGTGTCAGCCCAGCAGGCCATATCGTCAGCTGTAATCCTGTTGGCTTTCTCCTTGCCCAAAAAGCACACCCTATCCCCCTTTTTTACGCCTTTTATTGAGGTTACATCAGCAACTATCATATTCATACAGATCCTGCCGATAATCCCTGCCTTTTGACCATGGATCAGTACCTGACCTTTGTTGCTCATAGACCTGCTCAGGCCTTCAGCGTAACCTGCCGATAGTATAGCTATCTTTCTTGGACCATCAGTATAAAAGGTTCGACCATAGCTAATTGGGGTCCCATGCTCAACCTCCCTCACCTGCGCAACAGAGGAGCAGAATGTCATCAGGCCCTTGAGGGGTGGTGGGTCTGCAAAGTCGGGACAGGGAAATCCACCATAAAGCATGATACCTGGCCTTACCAGATCAAAATGGGCCTCCCTGTATCTTATAATCCCAGCACTGTTAGCCAAATTATTCATGGTAAGATCAAGGCCAAGTTTTCGACTGACAGAAATGGCCTCCTTGAACTTTTTGATCTGAGTTTTTGTAAATATAGTGTCTTCTTGGTCTGCCGAAGAGAAGTGGGAAAAAAGGCCTTCAATTTTTATCCCTTTCATACCCATAAGCTGTTTTAAGAAAAGACCGGTCTCTCGAAAGTCGATACCAAGCCTGCCCATCCCTGTATCAACTTTTAGATACACATTGGTGGATCTTCCCTTTTTTCTCCCCTCCTCTGAGAGCATCCGGGCAGAATCTAAATCAAATATGACAGGAGTCAGGTTGTAATCAGCCACATTTTTTGCTCCTTGATGTGTACTTATTCCAAGCAAAATTACCACTGGCGTTTTTACTCCCTCAGCCCTGAGTTTAATAGCCTCAGAAAGATAGTTCACGCCAAGGGAGTCTATATGGAGTTTCTCTAATTCCCTTGCTACTGGGATAAGGCCATGGCCATAGGCATCGGATTTGACAATCCCCATGATTTTAGTCTCCTTTCCCACCAGCTCCCTTATCTTAAACAGATTGTATTTCAAGGCCGAAAGATCAATTGTAACTTTGTTAGGTGATGTGTTCATGATAATTTAATTATATAGCAATTTCCTTTTTAAGTCCTTGTAGGGCCGGCATTTATGACGCCCGTCATTGCGGGTTCGATAAATCGAACCCCTACGGGTCCGCACCGAAGGTGCGATATGTTCATTATATAGCAATTTCCTTTTTTAGACAGGCCCGCCCTGACGCGATGTAAGAAGTTTCATTTAAGTATCGCTATTAACTGTTAATAATGGTTTCAGTCAACAAACTACTTTACCCAGGTCTGGGCCAGGGATAGACAGGCCCGCCCTCCCCGTCCCGAGACCGGTACGGGATCGGGAGGCGCGACTTACATAGAACACTGTGTTGTCGCTGGAATACTTCGGAAGCGAAAACTATAGAAATCAGCCCTTTCAAGTCAGGTCTGGGCCAGGGAGCTTCAGGATATAAAGAAAATAAGAAAATCTTGTTAATCCTGTTAATCCGCCAGAAGTATGTCGGATTAATCCTGTCGAAAAAGTTCCGCCTCAGGCGGCTAAGTTCTAAAAATAGACGATAATAAATTTAATATCAAGAACTATGTAAAACACAATTTGAGGGTATTTATTATAAAACATAAAAAGGATTTTAGCCTGGCAGTATATCTTGAGAATATTCCCCCACAGAGGTTTTGTTTCCGATTCTCCGGAATTCCGGAATTCGGAAACCGGAACTCGGAAGCATTTGACATTTACATCAACTTTAGGCACTTATAAAGTATCTTCTCAATATTTAGGGGAAAACTTGGCGGCAAAATAGGTCTACCTTATGATGTGTATTGTAGGGGTTCGATTTACCCGCCCGCCTCGCCTGAGCTCGCGATGGCAGGCAGGTCGAACCCTTATTATCGGGCTTGATAAATCAAGCCCCTACAAAACCACGAAATATTGAGAAGATACCGTATAACTTTCTCTCCTGAGAAACTAAATGTAGAATAGAGCATGGAGATGTCTTTTTTTACCATGCCCTCACAATGACAAGTCGGTAGGCCGCTTCAAACC
>Ga0114930_10005531_pt1 | contig 10378 bp, 14 predicted proteins | sample AnhtaG_FD_87300 | JGI IMG/M metagenome (GOLD analysis project Ga0114930, IMG submission 87300) | Deep subsurface microbial communities from Anholt, Denmark to uncover new lineages of life (NeLLi) - Anholt_01485 metaG | ecosystem: Environmental > Aquatic > Marine > Oceanic > Sediment | place... | reverse complement strand
GACTGGAGTTCGTTCCAGTTCGTACAAGTTCGTTGTTGATGTTATTGTTGATTTTAAGTTGGTCAGAGCTTCATATATGAAATTTTTTGGGATTTGAGCTTTAATCATGGTTTGTTTTGGATTTTTAAGCTATCTTATCAGATTTGCTTTGGGCTCTAATAATTAATTTTCCCGCCAGGTGACAACTACATCATCAGGTCGGAAATTAGGGTTTACATGTGATTTTTCAATAGGTGTATAATCCTGTTTTTCAAACATTAACAAGCCTAAATAAGCGATCATGCTTCCGTTATCACCCATAAACTTGTTTTCTGGGACATAGAATTTGATTCCCCTTTCATCACACATGATCTGAAGCATTTCTCTTAATCTTTTATTTGCTCCTACACCTCCAGCTAGCAGTATTTCATCCTTGCCTGTATGTGCAACTGCTCGCTCTGTTATTTCAACGAGCATTGCAAAGGCTGTTTCCTGGTAGGAATAGCATACATCTTCCAGAGAATGTTTATTCAATGCCTGGGATGCTGCTGTGGATTGACCTGAGAATGAAAAATCCATTCCTTTAACAACATAAGGCAACGGTACATAGGAAGATGCGTTTTTAGCGAGTTCTTCAATTTTCGGTCCGCCGGGATGCTGCAATCCGGCTCCCCTGGCGAACTTATCAAGGGCGTTTCCAATTCCAATATCCAGGGTCTCGCCAAATACCCTGTAGCGCCCGGCCCTGTAAGCCAGCACCTGGGAGTTGGCACCGCTGACATACAGAACTACCGGGTCCTCTGCCTCGGTCTTCCATCGCCCCACTTCGACATGGGCAACGCAGTGGTTCACTCCGATCAGGGGGACATTTAATGATAGTGACAGTGCTCTGGCTGCTGTAGCAGCGGTGCGAAGGCACGGTCCTAAACCCGGACCCTGGGAAAAGGCTATGGCATCAATGTCATGTACTTCAATTCCCCTATTTTTTGCATCTTCAAGTACTTTTGAGATTACTTTTTTTATATGTTCCGCATGGTGCTGGGAGGCTTCCCTTGGATGTATGCCGCCAGTGGGAGGAGTATAAGTGGCTGTTGATTCGGTTATAACATCATTTTTATTTACAATTGCTGCACTCAGGTTCCATGCAGTGCCTTCAATTCCAAGGATAATAGGATTTGTAAGTTCGTTCAAAAGAATGCCTCTATATAGTGCCACATTTTTCTTAAAAAAGCTTTCAAAAGTCTTAAATATTTGGTATAAAAGAAATAATTACATTATTTCCCTGACTTTATTTGCAGCTTTGCTCAGTTCTGTTAGAATAGGATTAACGTTGGTATCTGATCCTGCCAGAACTGCTATAAGAGCTTTAGGTCCGGCTCTGGTGGCAATGAGCCTTTCATTAGGAAAATCCACTATAACACTTTCCGAGCAATTCTTACCCATCTCAAGTATAGCAGCATCAGCTGTATTCAACATGGAAGATGATGCTTTTGCATACTTTTCAAGTTGGGATTCAGCTGGATTTGTTAATATATAACCGTCCCTGCTGGCTATCAGCGATGTTTTTACACCTTTTAGTCCTCTAAGTTCTTGCTGAACCCGGTGGAATAATATGTCCTGAGCAATATTTTGTGACATGTCTGCTAACTCACATCTCCAATAGAATATTGGTAAGATAGAGGTTATATTACTTTCGGTCAAATACTTTTTAAAAAGTTAATCTGTTAATTCTGCCAGCTTGATACCAATTAATCCTATCACGATGACAAAGACTACAAGAATTGCTACGTTCCCATAGTTTGCAATATTATGAAAACTATAATTCTTATCGTTCATAATGACAATGAGGATAATAAAAGCCAGTACAGTACCAACTGAAGACCCTATTTCCAGGTATGTCTTTTTCATGATTCATCTCATAGGATGTTATGGTTATTAAAATTGCTGGTATCAGATAGTATATCAGTGTTCTCAGTTTATGAATAAAAAGTATATATGGTACTAAAAATGACAGAATTCGAAAGAGAATTAGTAAAATCATTCAATATATTTTTTTCAGAAAACGGGATCAAAGGAATTGCCTTTCGTCTCAAGCAGCACCGATTCACACACCAGTACCTGGATATAGTTGTGGATTCCCTACACCCGGATTATTACCTTGGCATCGAATGTAAAAGCATTTCAACTGATAAGGGTGCAAAAGCCCTGTACTTTACGCAGCATTTCACCACTGACAAGAACGGGAGTCATCAGGTTGAGAGGATGAGTGATTATCTCAGGTTGTCCGGACGTAAAGGTTTCCTGGCAGTTGAACTGCGGCAGGGTGTGGGCAGGGGTCGGAATGCATATGCTATACCCTGGAATATAATAACTCAAAGATTCGAGGAGGGGGGGAAAGGTTTCAAAGTGGAAGAGATCATGGAGTTTCCAGGCATCGAACGGACTGGTGGTCTTTATAGAATTGAGACTAAAAAATGGGTTAATGAGTGATCTTTTTACAAACGGTTCACTGTGATTGGAAATTCTACAAAGATGTCCCGGGCCCTCCTGATATCAAGATAGAATCTTAGATACACATTATTATTGGAAAATGAACCCTCAAAGCTGGGATTATAGTTTTCAGGAATTTTGATCTGGAAAACTGAAAACAGTCCTTCATAGATATTTTCCAGAGGTAATGAGAATTTTCTGACAGATAATTTCCGGGTCCTTTTAGTCCGCTTTGCCTGGGCAAATTCCTTTGAGAACAATGCAGCCCTGATCTTCCTGATCTTTCTCCTGGTGGGATTAGTATACATTACTGATGCCCTGATCGTTTCGCCTGCATTGTAATTGTCGAGGTTCGATCTCACTGAAATTGTGGGTTCAAGTTTCCTTGTCGTATATGAAATGTCGTTTTGAACTTGTGATGCTGCTTCTATTGGCCCCCCTGATTTATTTTGCAGTGGTCTCACAATAAATTTCTTATTGGATTTGATGTCAAAATGTTTAGGGATATCTATCCATGCTTTGACCTCATAGGAAATCTTTGAATTGCGTCGATAATATTATTCTCGTCGTGATATGTGACTGACGATTTTCCAGTACTCACAGTAATAGATGTCTTTTCTTTACCTTCTACATGAAGGTTAAGGGACCTAATATTGGTCGCTTTATCCACTTCCAATATAAGGCTCCCTGACACCTCATTTCCAGGTAAGTAATTATTGCTATCCAGATTGATTTCCAATTGCACCATCTGTGTTATTTAACCAAATAATACACTGGAAAACAATGTGGTTACTATCCCGAACACAAAGAACAATATCGGCAGGGCCATTGCGATCAAAGCTTTATTTGTGCTTAAATTGTGTACATATTTTACTCCAAGAAACATCAAACCAATTGCCCACAACTGCATTATGTAGCCAATGATCATTATAGCCACATAATATGGATTGGATAACATTTCACCCATAGGATTGCCTGCCCCTGTTGTAGCTGAAATCGTAATAGTAATAGGTTCAATAAATGAGAACAATATTATTCCAATTACAGCATTAATGATAAGAGGAGTTCTACTGTAACCATATACTACTAACATCTGGGTAAACTTACCTTCCCCACCCAGTGCAACTGCGATAAAATGGATTATCCCGGCTGCTATTATCCACATTATTATTATACCGATCAATGCAGATACTATTGGTAGCACTGTTGTGGAAAATTTAACAATTTCCATAGCTTCGGGGGGTAATTCACTAAAATCATAGATGATCGGCATTATATATGCTGAAATTGCACTCAGGATTGCAATAATTCCCACTATCAGGAATGATTCTTCAATATACGGTCTATCTGAAATTTCTTTTATCGTTTCTTCCGGCTTTATTAATATCCCGGTAATTTTATTCAACAAGTTCATAATTAAACCTCCTTATGAAATTATTATTATTATTCGGCCCTTAAAGCCTCTACCGGATCCAACCGTGCCGCCCTGGATGCGGGATACACACCCGCAACTACAGAAGTTATCACCCCAAAGCCCAGACCGATTATAATGGATGTTAATGTTACTGTGCTGGGGAAATTTCCAAGTACCGAGATCAGGTATGCCGCTCCGCCACCAACTAAAACTCCGATCAGGCCGCTTACCAGGCCCAGGATACCTGATTCTATCAGGAACAATGTCCTGATATCACCTTTGTTGGCTCCAACTGCTTTCATAACACCGATCTCCTTGATCCGTTCAGTGACGGTCAGCATCATTACATTGATTATCCCGATACCGCCCACTGCAAGGGCAATGGCACCTATGCCTCCAAGCCCGTATTTTACCATATTAAGTAATTCTGTAATACTTTCCAATATAGAACCCTGGTCGAAAATTGTAAACTGTTCATTCTTATTAGTCCGTTGAAGAGCTTTTTCCATACGTACGATTGTCTCTGGGATCATTTCCTCGTCCTCCACCCTGACATTGATGGTCGTATAAGAATATTCTTCAATATCAATTATACTCTTCATAGATGGATGGGAAACATATATCTGGGAATTTGAACTGCCCCCCAGTATTGACATCTGTTCCGAATCTTTCAGTACCCCGACTACCCTATAATCAAACGAGTCTTGTGTCATTGTATTTTCAATGATAATATGTGAACCGGGATTAATCGGCATATCAAACATCTTATTGGCAATATCATATCCCAGTACAGCACTATTTCTATCTGAATCCAAGAGGAACCTGCCAGCGTCAATTGATTTTGATAGATCAGGTTCTTTAGATGGTGAAATTGCCACAATTCCCACACTGGATTCTTCACCCCTGAACTCCATACTAAAAATTCCGTAATATTGACTTCGCGGAGATACACTTACTACCCCAACAACGCCCTCTAACATCGAAACATCCTTGTTATCCAGGATGGCAGCCTTCATAGGTCTGCCAACACCGCCCCCATCAAAACCACCAGGTATCACCTGTACCATGTTCAGGTCCATATCACTAAAAACACCAGAAACTCCGGTTATCAATCCCTCACCAACAGAGAGCATGACCACGATAGCTGCCACTCCTATGATAATGCCAAGACTCGACATTATGGTCTTGAACTTCTCACCTCTAAAGCTCAGGAATACAAATTCCAGGGCGTCGTAGAATTTCATGTTTATTCACTGGAACTTCTTCGCTTTCGCATCACTACAAAGAAAATTATTATTATGGCAAACATGCCACCCACTATCCCTAACACCAGCAAGGGATTTGAATCTTTTTCCACAATGGTCTGGGCTTTTGAGTTATTCACATTGATGGTCTGGATGTCTGACTCGTGCCAGTTGTTTCCGTTCTTGAACTGGGCTTTGAAATCGATCTGTTCAATCCCCTCATCAGGTGTAATATCGAACTGGACAGTGAACATCTCATCAGAGTCCATAGTCCCAATGAAATACTGGGCCGGCTCAAATACCACTCCCTCGGTTACTGAAAATATGTTTACAGATTTTATTGTATTTGGTCTGGTGTTTGCAATATCCAGCACAATGAAATCAGAATCTTGCGAAGTTTCGCTGTTGATTATTTTTATCCCTGACGAGACAATTGTAACAGGCACCTTCCATTTTATATCATACATATCCCCACCGCCTATGAAAACAAAATCCAGGAATTCCACTCCGTCTATGGCATCTTCATCGACCTTGATGGAATATGTAAAATTAATAGAATCACCCGGACCCAATAGACCTACATCATAATATCGATCGCTGGTTACCTGCACATTACTATTGCTCAAAAGGGATGCGTCTATTACCTGTGCAGTGAGATCGAATATCTCATTATTATCGGCATCTACTGGCACAGTATAGGAATAATCCTGTGCTGCATTTTTTAACGTGATCGTGACTGTCCCCACGTCCCCTGGCATAAGATATGCCGGATCAATGGAATAATCCACCATCACAGATGGCCGGACTGTGATGCCAGAATCGACTGCTGTCGAGTTCTGTATCAGCATTAATAACAATAAACTAATAATTACCAATTTAATTTTCATACTATCATACCATCCCTGATCTTAATAATTCGGTTACACATTGCTGCGATATCATGTTCATGGGTGACCATTGCAATGGTTTTTCCTTCTGAATTAAGTGTTTTGAAAATGTCCATGATCTCATCTCCTGTTTTTGTATCAAGATTTCCAGTAGGTTCATCTGCCAAAATTATATCTGGCCTATTGACCAGTGCCCTGGCTATGGCAACCCTCTGCCTCTGACCACCTGAGAGCTCAGGCGGTTTGTGTTTCATGCGGTCTTTTAATCCAAGTTGTTCTAACAGTTCCATTGCCCTGGCTTTTCGCATGGCTTTGGGGATATTCTGGTATATCATGGGTAGCTCTACGTTCTTTAACGCATCAAATCGTGAAATAAGATTGAATGTCTGGAACACAAAGCCGATCTTCTTACCTCTTATTCTGGCAAGTTCCATATCTGAAAGTTCTGAGGTATCCACGCCATCAATAAAATATTTCCCGTTGGTGGGCCGGTCCAGGCAGCCTATAAGGTTCATTAACGTGGTCTTACCACTTCCCGATGGCCCCATTATGGCCACAAACTCCCCGGATTTGATGGAGATATTTATATCTTTGAGTACCGGGACATCTAATTTTCCCAGGTGATAGGTTTTGTCAACATTCTGTATGGTCAAAACATCTTTCATTTGTACTCCATTTTTTTATTATTATTTAGCTCTAACCTGTTTTCATATATCTAATAATTTCGCCAATAGCAGGTCGCTTTCCATACATCAGCAGTCTTACCCTGAACAACCTGGCAGAAGCCAGTATCACGAAATATACAGACACCATCAAGATCAATAAGCTGATTGCTATTTGGTAGAGTGGTACATCAGAAACGCCCATGCGTATCAACATAGCAACAGGAGATGTTAATGGGAACATGGAAAAGAACATCGATAACATACCATCTGGTTCGGTGATCAATACCTGCATGAACAATATGGGTGCTATAGCCGGAAAAGTGAAGATCGGAATGAGCTGCTGGCTTTCACGCATTGAACCGCTCATTGCTCCTACTGCTCCCATCATACTGGCAAATAACAAAAATCCAAGTATAAAATATGCCAGGGATAGGATCAATAACAAGGGATTGATAGATAAAGCAAAAACATATATCAATCCGGCAAAGCCAACTGACAGCCAGATCGCTATTTGCAGCAGTCCTACTGATCCCAGTCCAACGATCTTTCCGGTAAGCAATTCCATGGGAGTTACTGAGGATAACAGTATCTCGATTATCCGGCTCTCTTTTTCTTCTGCTACACTTTGCAGTAAATATCCAGAGGATGTAAAAATAGAAATTATCAGAAGTATACCGATTATATATGGAAGGGCAGAATCTTCCAGCAGATCTGTCAGTCCTTTTTCACTGACCTCACCTGTGGTCTCAATAGAAAATTGTTTAAAAGTTATTGGATCTTTGACCCGCTTCAAGGTATCTTCATCCACTTTATCCTGTAGCAGGTTGTTTACCATCAATTCAGAAAGTTCATCCTGGGGAATGTTTGTTCCTTTTCCCATAACAAAAGATTCAACAATTCCGGTCTTTAGATAATCTTGTGGAATAATCAGATATCCTGATAATGTCCCGGATATAACGTCCTGTTTAGCAGCTTCAACATCTGAATATCGTATTAATTTTATGATCTGGTCTTTTCCATTATCCTGGCCATCCAGATCCTGGTTATTTGTCGTTCCCGGAATTTCGTTTGAAAAGATCATTGATTCCTTTACTGTTATCTCATCAGGGAATTCAAATGAATTTGATCTGTCAATGTAACCCAGGGTCAGATCTTCAGGGGATGAAAAACCTGTAAGCAATAATGGAACTAATATGATGAGGATAAAAAAAAGCGGGAACCCTAATGTCATCAATATGAATTCTTTTCTCTTTACAGTTTTCAAAAACTCGTATTTTGCTACCATTATGGATTTATTCAACTGGTAACCCCCTTAACAATGTTAATGAAGATCTCATTCAGGGACGGGGTTGATTGTTCAATGCGCTGGATTTTGACCCGCTTTACAATATCTTCAATAAGAGACTGGATGTCATGCCCTTCTTTTAAGAAGATCTCAATATATGTCCCATGACTGATGATATTTTCAATCAGGTCAATTTCTTTAAGTGAGTTAAGGTTACCTTCAAATTCCAGGAAAATGGAATTATTCCGGTGTTCGTTCTTGATATCCCCGACCTTCCCATGCAGGACGATCATACCTTTATTGATCATCAGTATGCGATCGCACATGACCTCTGCCTGTTCCATCATATGAGTGGAGAGTATGATGGTCTTGCCAGCTTTTTTTTGTTCGAGAAGAATGTTCTTTATAAGCTGGGTATTTACCGGGTCAAGACCTGAGAATGGTTCATCCACGACTATAAGGTCAGGGTTATGGATTATGGTAGCAATGAACTGTATCTTTTGCTGCATACCCTTGGAGAGCTCTTCGATCTTTTTGTCTTTATGCTCCAGCATTTCAATTGACTGCAGTAGACTTTCAGCATTTTCCAGGGCCCGGGGTTTTGTCATTCCTTTAAGCTGGGCCAGATAAACCAGAAGTTCAATGACCCTGGACCTTTTGTAAAGACCGCGCTCTTCCGGTAAATAACCGGTCCTGTCCTTTGAATCTGAATCAAGCTTTTTTCCGAATACCTTGATATTTCCCGAATCCGGTTTAATAATGTCAAGCATCATCCGCAAAATCGTGGTCTTTCCTGCGCCGTTTGGTCCAAGCAGGCCAAATATCTCTCCAGGTTTTACTGAAAATGAGATATCTTCTATGACTTTGTTACTGTTATATGATTTTGTTACATTCTCAAGTTCTATGGTTTCCATTGAACACCTGTATTGCTAGAGTGTTTTATTACATTTAAAATTTTTGATAAATAGACAAGATTAATAGTTAACTGTGCCAAAATCAGCGGAATACCTGGTTTTTGCCTCCTGGATCAATGTATTTATGGTATGAAATTCACATAAATCATAAACATCAAAATTTCAATAATATTTTATTATCCCAAAAATCAAGGATAAATTGTTGAACTTGTTCCCTAAGATGCTTGTCCTTTAACCCTTAATTCGAATGTAGATATCTCTTTTTTAGGTGTGAATTTCGGCATCAATATCTTCGAAGCATCAAAGCGCATTTCATTATATTTTGTTAATTTTGAACCATGTGCGTAACATTTTGGTTGATTATGAAATCTCCCGCATGAATTACAATATACTAAATAACTCATAATAAACCTCCCCAACTATTAATGTGCAAAGGTTATTTTTATACTTACCCCTTTACTATCTATCTTTCATACATCTTTGTTAAAAAGATGGGTGTTATTATAGTAGTCAGCAGGCTCATTACAAGAATTGAGGACTATTCTCCTACCCGATCACTCCGGCATTTAATCCGATCAGTGCAGCAATCATTGCAATCTCACCTCTTGGCACTATTCCCAGGCCTATAATAATCGATTCTTTGTGGCTTACACCAAGTAATTTAGCTGGTAAATAACCACCCAGCATTTTAGTAATTATTGCCACTATAGTCAATATTACCACAAATACGAATACTCCTGAAGCTGCATTCACATCCACCAGGATCTCACCTACCACAACTGACTGTCCAATACGCTGGGCTATCAGATATCCCACAAGTGACACGAATAGAAGAAGAGAGATCTGAAGTTCAATATTCTGGGTTATATCGATCATGACTCAAAAATGTCCTTTAATTTCTTTGGTCCAGCCATTATTTCCTTTATAATATACAGTGCCCCGTCCTCTTTTGGTTTGACCGACCATTTTACTAACATTATTTCTCCATTCTGGATCTCCATTCCTGTAATGTGACGGGGACTCACACAACTGCCGTCATTGAAATAAAGTGGTTGTCCATCACCTGGAAAACTGGGACGATGAGTATGACCTGCAATAAGCATTTGATGTTTGTCGTTTACCCATTCAATAATATTTTTTTCAACCGTAACCCTTTTTTTCAAATTCTTTGCCGGGCTTGTTGGATCCCTGAACCCAATTAACTGTAGATACTTCCAAAAATATCTGGAAAAAAACCTGGTAATTCGCCACAATTTATCGTTTATCAGATCGCCCTGATGACCATGTACCACAAATATCTTATTTCCAGTACCCGAATATTTCAGTACGAGCCCTTCGTGTACTTCAATATTAATAAAAATTTTTTTATATCTATTTTTGTATCCTCTCCAAATTGATTGGTAATTCAGATAACAAATGCATTTCCATTAATCTGCCAATATATTACCACATTCTCTAAGTTATGGAAACTATAACTTATCAATTCTCTAACCATTATCT
>Ga0114930_10005530_pt1 | contig 10379 bp, 5 predicted proteins | sample AnhtaG_FD_87300 | JGI IMG/M metagenome (GOLD analysis project Ga0114930, IMG submission 87300) | Deep subsurface microbial communities from Anholt, Denmark to uncover new lineages of life (NeLLi) - Anholt_01485 metaG | ecosystem: Environmental > Aquatic > Marine > Oceanic > Sediment | place... | reverse complement strand
CGCCAGGTCCTCGGTGCTGTTGGCGTCGTCGCAGTCCAGGTCGGTGAGGTTGTAGGCCGGGGTCGGGTCGTCCTCGCTGACGGTATAGGTCCCGGGAACGACGTTGTTGAAGGTCTTGGACTGGCCGTCATCGAGGGTGAAGCTGTTCGGGGCCTCGATGTCGTCGGTGAAGCCAAAGCCTGTGCCTCCGGCCGGGTCTGTCACCTTCTCGATGACTATCGTGCCCCGCTGAGTGTCGGTGAAGGTGCAAGTCACCGTCTCCCCAGGATCCAGGCCAATGCTCGCCGGGTCGCTGCCATCATCGCAAATGGCGCTGGTGAGGTCCCAGCCGGTGGGTACGCTCTCGCTCACCGAGTAGGTCCCGGGCCTCACGCTAAGAAAGGTCTTGGACTGGCCGTCATCGAGGGTGAAGTTGTTCGGTGCCTCGATGTCGTCGGTGAAGCCAAAGCCCGTGCCTCCGGCGGGGTCTGTCACCTTCTCGATGATGATGGTGCCAGGAGGTACCACAGCTCCCGGCTGGATCTGATTATCCCGCTGCCCTACCGAGTGGCCGTCCAGCGACACATACTGAAGGTGGAATGGAGCTCCAGAGATAGAACTGGCGCCGAAGCCATCTCCCCAACCAACGGCTGGGCCTGGCGGGTCAGCAGCCTCGGCCAGATGCCCAGCGAGCCACAAAGCAACCACTGTGTTGTCAAGCTCGGTGGTGAAAGTCACGTCGATCAATACGCTGCTGGTGCCGCAATTCTGGAAGCAGTCCGTGGACGGCTGGTGCTCGACAATCGAGGCGCTAGCAAAAGAAACGCCGCCCACGAGGACGTTGCGAGTGCCCAAGCCAGGTGGGTTCTCCCTCGCGGCGACCGCATCGAAGGGGTCGGAGGGAATCGCCGCAGAAACGGCCGTAGTGAAGAGATCGGAGCATGTGCTGAGGCTCACAAAGCCTGGCAGGTCACCACATTCATTCAGCAGACCCGCTGACTGGGTACCATCCGCGTTGGTCAGGAAGTCGTACGAATAGAGGTCGTTCTTGGTGAAGTCGTATTCAAACCGCATGGTGTGGATGCCGGCAATATCGATCTTGTGGAAGAGGCGGTGCGGTACGGCGTCGCCCTCAGTGTAGAAGGAGTTGTTCTGATTGATTGCACCCGTTCCCCACTCGCAGTCATCTATGACATCGTCGTTACCTGTATCGTTCTGGCACTGCGTGAAGTGGATGTCGGCGTCTGTGAAGGTAGTGCTGGCCAGCGGTACTTCACCAACGTCACCTGACCACGGCGAAGAGTAGACCCGCGCTTGGTAGATCCCCTCGATGCCGTCGAGCTTGTAGAGGTAAGTAAAAGCACCCGACCCGTCGCTCAGGACGGTATCCCACCCGGGGGCGAACGATCCGTCGCCCTTGACGACACTGCCATCGGGCCGGATGACTGGGACATCGTAGTTGGTGTCGGCGTCGAAGCCGCTGCCGGTGATGGTAACGGTCTCGTTGGAGTAGTAGTCGGCCTTATCGGTACTGACTCGGGGGTCGCCCTCGGCTACGACGAAACGCAGTGCACCAAACAGGGCGAGCGAGGACAGCACAAAGGCGAACAGGAGAAATAGTTGCCACTTGGCGTGGCTCTTCGGAAAGTTCCGCACTGAGACGCTCAACATGACCCACCCCTTTCCTACGTAGCCGCTTCAGGGCTGTTGAAAGAAGTTCACAGCAGAGTGCTTGAAGTGCCCTCCGACCGACGGGTATTAAACCTTGACGTAGTATCGCTAGTGTCAGCAATCCAATCACATCAGAGATAACTTGTCAATACCTTGCTCAAGGCTCCGGATAGGTATTGACATAGCAATACTTGATCTTGAGCCCTAATCACTCCCCATGACCGCGCATTCGCCAAGAATCTGCCAAGTCTGCCCTAAGCCGACCCTTGGCAAGAGCCTTTGGCTCGGAGACTGCGACACCCGTCAGCCGAGGAGTCGGGGTTCGCCTTCGGCAACCATGGGGGCTTAGTTCCCTGCATCAGAGCTCCTTCGCAGGACTAGTAGGGACGGAGCTGCTGCGCGTCAAAGTCATCGACCCTCGCCTGTCCCAACTGGGCCTTGTTGGGATTGCCTACTCCTGCTGTACTATGGATTGCCGCGGCAGGTGACGCGCAGCGAAAAAGGACTCGCCCGCGAGCCATCACCGCGTTTGACATCGCCTTCGCGACCAGCGATCATCTACTCATCCCTATCGGGGCTTGCCGTCAGTCTGAGGAGAGGTAGTTAATGCTCTGGTCGACTCTTCAGCAACAACAACTGGAGGCTGGCCACGTGTCCGGCGGGCAAGAGATGCACGCCACACATGGGCGCCGCCTCCGCACGGCCCACTACGGGCTAGGCGAGGTCGGCAATCAAGTGGTGGCCCTCCTGTCCCGTCGACCGGACGTTCACATTGTGGCCGCCCTGGACACGGACCCGCTGAAGGTTGGCAGGGACCTTGGGGAGATTGCCGGCCTCGTCCGTGCCCTGGGGGTGTCCGTCTCCTGGGATCCGGAGTTCCTGATCAGAGACGTGGACGCTGATGTGGTCATCCACGCCACCAGTCCTTACCTAAGTGTAGCCTCGCCCCAGTTACTCCCCCTTCTAGCCAGCGGCAAGAGCGTCATTTCAGCTTGCGATGAACTGGTCTACCCTTGGGCGAGCCACCCCGATATGGCGACGAGGCTGGACGCAACGGCGCAAGGGGCTGGTGCAGCCCTACTTGCAGTTGGGGCAAGTCCTGGGTTCGTCACCGATGCGCTGCCGCTGTTTCTTGCCGCTGCCTGCTCTGAGGTGGAGGCCCTGTCGGTGGCAAGGGTGATCGACTTGGCGAAGGAGCCTGCGGCTGTGCAGGCCGCTGCGGGGCTCGGCATGACTCTGGATGCTTTTCGCGAGGCCGCCGACGAAGGGGCGGTAGGCTTGCCCGCGCTTCTGGACTCCGTAGCCCTGATGGCTGCAAAACTAGGCTGGCGGCTCGATAGGTCGGTGGAAATGATCGAGCCGATACGGGCAACGAAACGCGGGGAAACGGAAGCTACGATTGTGGGGGCAGGCAGGGTGGCGGGTCTGCGACAGCTCGCTCGCGGCTTCAGGGGCGACGCCGAGGCCCTGAGAGTGGACGTAATCGCCTTCATGGGAGCGGCTGACGCCCACGAGGCCATAGTGATTCGCGGACGGCCCCAGATTACCGCTCGCATCGACGGCGGCATCCCCAGCCACCTCGCTACGGCCGCCCTCATGGTTCACGCATTGCCTGCCGTTGCGGTTGCGCCTCCGGGCCTCCTCAATGTCACGGATCTTCTGTGCACGTATGCCGACCGAATAGGGTCACCACTCCCCTAGTGCTCCCGAAAACTTATTCGAAACAAAAAGGGCCCCATTGACATAAGTCAGTTGACAGAGAGTTATCCCGATGACAGAATAGTGCGTCCTGGACTCGGCTCAAGCGTTCTCATCAGTGAGGTCGCCTATGCCTCGTCTCGTAGGGGTCCGCGGCTCCGGCCAGTACAAGTGGCAGTGGTTCCTGCTGAATGAATACCGGAAGCTGCCCCCGCCCGTACGCTGGGTCAGTTTGGCCTCTCTCCTCGCCGCCGTTATAGCCACCGTCTTTGGCATCGGTTTTGCTCTATACAGTATCCAGCAAACCTCAGGAGCGCCCCTGAAGGGGGCCATTTTCACCACCACTCCTGACGGCGGGATCGTCGACGAGAACGTCCGCTATCAAAGCAAGAACGATGTCTACCTGGACGGTGGGCCCGGGCCGAATGCTCCTCAATCCGCAGCCGGCCTGCCGGACGGCGACTACTACTTCCAGGTGAGCGACCCAAGCGGGAAGGTGTTGCTGTCCGAAGACCCGGCCGAGTGCCGCAAGGTCGAGGTGAAGGACGGTGTTATCGTAGCCCTACTCAACATCGGCGCAACCTACGACCCCGAGGGGCCCGCTGGCCCCTTCCCCTGCCACATTCAGGATCCACCGGACCCGCCCAGCCCGGCCGGGCCCGGTGACGCCGGCACCAGCGGGCGCCACGACACTAATACTGACAAGGACCACGGCCCGCCAGCCATTGTCGTTCAGCTCATGCCCTTCTTCGATACGCTCAACCCAGGCGGCGTCTATGAGGCGTGGATCATCCCGGCCGATCGCTACATTGCCAACGGTGGTGACCCCGAGGCGATCCCGAAGCCCGTTAGGCTCAAAGGCTACCACGCGGGATTCGAGCGTGACCCCGGCTTCGGCCCCCCACGAAATCAAGTGAAGACCGACAACTTTAGGGTCGAGGAGCTCGTGCCACCACCTACTCCGACGCCTTCGCCCACGCCCAGCCCGACGCCTTCGCCCACGCCCAGCCCGACGCCTTCGCCCACGCCCAGCCCGACGCCTTCGCCCACGCCCAGCCCGACGCCCTCGCCCACGCCCAGCCCGACGCCCTCGCCCACGCCCAGCCCAACGCCTTCGCCCACGGCCAGCCCGACGCCTTCGCCCACGCCCAGCCCGACGCCTTCGCCCACGCCCAGCCCAAGGGCAACGCCGGCCGTGCTGCCTACCGCCGCCTTTCCTCCGCTGACAGCGCCTCCTGCTCCGACTACGACGCCGCCCAGCCCCATTCCGTCGCCAGCGCCTAGCCCGGAACCATCGGCCATGCCCAGCCCCACCCCACCTCACCGCACCCCAGTGGTGCTCCCGCCCTCCGGTGGCGGCGATCTGACCACTTTGCCGCCAGGCTCGCCCTGGGCTGTCCTTGCGATGGCAGGCGGCCTAGCCCTTATGTTGATGGGAAGCCTGACCTGGTCGCTCAGGCGCCGAGAGAGCTAATAGACAAGCCGCACCTAGTAGAGGCGAATAGGTAGGTAGGCCCCCGGGCAAGAGGGCTCTCCTATAGACACCATCGGCCGGGGTCAATCCTTTTGGCCGACGCTCTTCACCCTCGGGCGCCATCCCCTGCTGGTGCTGAGCCCCAGCTGATAGAGCTCCTGCTTCTGAGGCAGGTCGTCGGGGCCCGCTTGCCAGCTCAGCGGAAGGATCCCGGACTCTTAATCCGGGAGTCGTGGGTTCGAATCCCACCCGGCCCTCCAGATCACCGGCCCGGGCGCCCAAGGACCGCCGGCGCATACAGTCCCTACCTTCCAAGTATCCCACTCCTACTGCTGTGCACCCCATAGCGGACCTCGGAGCAAGACCGGCTGTGTTATCGCCCGCGGAATCAGGACCGTGGGTCACCGCCACAGGCGTCGTCACTGATGCCCTCCACCACGTTTTGGGCAAGATGGAGAGGAGAAGCAGCCTTGACTAGCGAGGAACTGAGGGCTCTGAGTAAGACAGAGGGTTAGGCCCACCAGGCCCTGGCGCGGGCCCTCCGGGTGTCGGTAGGGACTGCTACGTGGGAGCAGAGGCCTCAGCCGATCGCCCACATCTCCGTCCTGGAGATTCGGAAGGCACTCGAGAGCGCCGAGGTCCAGCCTGTGAGGCACGCTGCCCAACGCATCGACAGCGCTGCCACGGCCGACATCGGAGCTGCTTGTCCCTTGCCAACCGCCGCACCTGGGACTAGTATGGGGGCGCCATAGCGTTCTCAGCCGACGAGATTCGTGCTGACCAAATGAAGGGTGAGCATCTCACAGAACTCGAGCAGGAAGTCGCTCGCCGGTATGCAGAAGGTCAATTAGCTAGGGAGGTTGGAGCGGGCCTCGGCCTGAGTACTTCCCAGATCTACCGGATACTGTGCTCCGCTGGCGTGGGCCGCAGGAGTCGCGGCCGTGTAAAGCGTCCTCGCGAGCATCTGACCGAGCGTGAACAGGAAGCCGTTCGGCGGTATACGCAAGGGCTGGCGGCGAGGGAGGTAGCGGCGAGCCTCGACCTGAGCATCCAGCAGGTGTACGAGGTACTAAGGTTCGCTGGCGTGAACCGGAGGCCACCGGGCTCCCATCCAACGCGCTCTCGCGACAAGCAGGTTGCTCGTCTCTATGTCGAAGAGGGCCTGTCGCTCGAAGAGGCTGGCGCACGCTTTGGTCTCACTCCCGAGCGAGTGCGCCAAATACTCGAAAGGGCTGGCGTGAGGCGCAGGGACGGCGGCGCTTCCCTTTCCCCCGAGGAAGAGGTGCAGCGAGACCAGGAGATCGTCCGTCTGTACGTCGAAGAGGGTCTATCGCTCGAAAAAGCTGGCGCACGCCTTGGCCTCACCAGCGAGCGAGTACGCCAGAAACTAGAGAGGCGCGGCGTCAGCCCGAGGAACGGCTCCTGCCGCCTTACTCACGAGCAACAGGCGCGGCGCGACCAGGAGATCGTTCGTCTGTATGTCGAAGAGGGGCTGTCGCTCAAGAAGATTGGGGCACGCTTCGGTCTGAGCGACTTCGCGGTTCGCCACATACTCGAAAGGGCTGGGGTGACCAGGAGGGCTGGCGGCCTCTGCCACCTTCTTCGGGACCAACAGATGCATCGCAACCGGGAAATCGTGCGCTTGTATGTGGAAGAGAGTCTGACGGGCAAAGAACTTGGCGCACGCTTTGGCCTGAGTGAAACAGGGATAAGCTACACACTCAGGAGGGCTGGCGTGCACCGAAGGAGCCCCAGCTCCGACTAGCACCGCTACGGAAATGCTTCCGTCACCGTCAAGGCGTGCGGAAGCTCGCGTGGTTTGGATCGCCCAAGGTGGTCCTCTAGGATGCCAAGACTTTGTCCGTATCTGAGGGTTGACATAGCGAGCTACTTGGGCCACCCTTGAGACACCTGTGTCCCCATGGAGATCCAGGACCAGGTGTAGAAGTGGGTAGCGGTGCAGAGGAACAGACGGATGAAATATTGGCGCCGCGTGGGATGGCAGGCTCATCAGCTTCGGGCCCTTAGTTCTGCTCAGCTCTTCACTCTAACGCCCGGCTACGCCTTTTCATCGCGCCCGTTCGGGTATACAGACGTTCTGGATGGCCGGCATCTAGCGTCACGCTCAATATGGGGAATGTGGGAACAAACGCTATGTCATCCAAGGAGCTGACGAAAGATGGGAAAAGCGGAAAAGCAGTAGCCAAGCCGGGCACCGAGCTCATAGGCAATCTCGGAATCCTGGCCCGCGAGCGGACATTCTGCTGCCGATGACAGGTTTGGCTAACATTAAGGAGGAAGTCCAATGCGTAAACTGTTTTCCAGGAAGCCAGTATGGGTAATCCTGGGACTGGCCCTAGTGGCGGCGCTGGTGCTTGGCGTCATGGCGCTAAATGGCGGCGACAACCAGGCGCAGGCGGTGGAGCCGCAGTTCCACGGCGCTGGCATCAAAAAGTTCTGTGTGGGTCCGGATGGGGTAACCCCGAAGGCGCGTGAGGGCGACACCGTCACCTGTACCATCAGGGTTACAAATGTAGATGATTTCGCTTGCGCGCTCACGATAAACTCCATCAGTGACGTAGTTCATCACGCCAGCGGTGACGTCTCGACGGGTAACCTACTGGCGGCACCTGTAATCCTTCCGGCAAAGGAAGATTTTGTGGACGTCTCCCACTCGTATGTCGTGGAAGTAGGTGACAATGACCCGCTTCGCGACACCGCATCGAGTACTGGTACCGACCCCGTTGTTGGGGACTTCAGCCTTACCTATCCCGGCTTGATCGACATTGTGCACCCGGAGGTGAGCATCGACAAGACGGGCGACGAGGTCTCCAAGGCGGGGGACGAGGTCAACTATACCATCGAGGTGTGCAACGACGGCGAAGTGACCCTGGAGAACATCACGGTCGACGACTCCCTGCTGGGCGACCTGTCGGGCTCCTACGCCGATACCCTGGCGCCAGGCGCCTGTGAGTCGCACGTCTTCCCCTACACCGTCCTGGCGACCGACCCTGACCCGCTGGTGAACACCGCCACGGTCCGGGCCAATCCCGAGGGGCTGACCGACGTGGTCAGCGCCCAAGCCTCGGCCGAGGTGGATCTCGTGCACCCCGACTTCCAGATCAGCAAGGAGTGCAGCCCCGACCCCGTCTATGTGGGTGACACGATCACCTGGACGGTCACCCTCGAGAATACGGGAGACGTGACCTTGCACATCGAGGTAGATGATCCCACGGCGGGCATCAGCGAGACGATAACTCTCGCGCCCACTGCGTCCGAGACTATTACGCGTTCGCGACCGGTAACGGACGCCGATGCGCCAGCCATCAGCAACACAGTTACGGCTACTGCCACGCTGGACCCCGCCCTGGGCCTCGATAACGTCATCGAGAGGAGCGCCACAGACTCCTGTGCCACCGGGGGCCCCTGCATCGATGTGACCAAGGAGGCCGACCCCGAAACCTCCAAAGCCGGCGATTCGGTGGATTACCCCATCGAGGTGTGCAACTGCGGCGATGTGACCCTGGAGAACATCACAGTCGACGACTCCCTGCTGGGCGACCTGTCGGACTCCTACGCCGATACCCTGGCGCCAGACGCCTGTGAGTCGCACGTCTTCCCCTACACCGTCCTGGCGACCGACCCTGACCCCCTGGTGAACACCGTCACGGTCCAGGCCAATCCCGAGGGGCTGACCAACGTGGTCAGCGCCCAAGCCTCGGCCGAGGTGGATCTCGTGCACCCTGACTTTGAGATCAGCAAGGAGTGCAGCCCCGACCCCGTCTATGTGGGTGACACGATCACCTGGACGGTCACCCTCGAGAATACGGGAGACGTGACCTTGATCATCGAGGTGGATGACCCCACGGCGGACATCAGCGAGACGATAACTCTGACGGCCGGTGCGTCGGAGAGCATTACGCGTTCCCGACCGGTAACGGACGCCGATGTGCCAGCCATCAGCAACACAGTTACGGCAACTGCCACGCTGGACCCCGCTCTGGGCCTCGATAACGTCATCGAGAGGAGCGCCACAGACTCCTGTGAGATGACAACGGCCACGCCCAGCCCGACGCCGTCGCCCACGCCCAGCCCGACGCCGTCGCCCACGCCCACCGCCCTCCCCGCGGTGGAGACGCCTGCGCCAACGCCCACGCCTATCGCAGCGCCCGTCGCTCTGCCGCCCACCGGTGGAGGCCCGTTTGGCACTGGCGCCGGGACGACACTGTGGACGATCCTCTTCCTGGGTGGTGGGGCTGCGCTGCTGAGCACGGGCGTCCTCGCCCTTCGTGGCTGGAAGCAGCGGGCCGAGTAGAGGGCGGTAAAGGCGAGAACAACGGCATACCTCGCGACACGAAAGCGCGCCGCCTAGGCTGTCCTATCCTCGAGTAGTCGCGACACTTGGGGCCGGAATTCGTGTCCGGTGCCAAGTGTCATCTGTATCTGCAGAGAGGAGACGGAACAGCATCTGCAGACCGCCGTGCGCATGGTGGCTCAGATGCGCAGCCGCCTGGAATCGCAGGCCTAGGCGCGATGCGGGTGCCCACCGGCGTTCCGCCCCGTCGCCTGCCCAACCTGTCGGCCCTGAGCCCCGGCAAGAAGATCCTCGACGGCCTATCCCTGCAGCAGGCGACGTAGCCGCTGGGGACGCCAGGCCGCCAAACGCCGAGCGCTGACCGCGCCATCAACGTGGCCGGTCCAGGCACCATCTCGGCCCTGTTGACCTGGAAAGGAAGCGGCGACCTCAACCTAGAGGTCTATGACGCCGGTGGCGACCCGGCGGCCCGCGCCACTAGTGGCGCTTCTCCCGAGTCCCTCGATTACGCCGCTCCAGGGGCGGGCCAGTACACCCTTCGGGTCATCGCAGCCGCCGGCAAGGGTAAGTACATGCTGACGGTACGGCACCCCTGACCCTCCTTTACCGCGGGAGCGGGCGGCAGCGCCTCGACAAACAGGATGGGCGGCCCAGCCAAAGAACCGCCCATCCCGCTACTGTGCTCGATGTCGCTGTTCTGTCTTCTGCTGTCCTCCCTCCCTAGTTTAGCGGGCAGCCCCTCTCATTCTCGGCTGCCAACAGGTCCTTTGTCGTCTCATAGTCCCCACTGTCAATCGCAGCCTGAACCATGGCAATTACTGCATCTGGCGAGAACGCGTAAGCGACGCCGGGGCTGGCCGCATTCAGCAGGGCCGCCACCCCGTGCCGCACCAGAGCATTAATGCCACCGCCGTTAGCCTGCAAGGCCTGCAAGAGCGTTGGGTCGGTTATAATCCTCTTCCCACCGGCCCTGACCGTGATGAGCCTCGCGAACACGTCCGAGAACTTGTCGGGCGGATCGTACGGAGGCGTCCATGAGTCGAAGTGCTGTGGCTGCTTCCAGTAGCCGGGGGTGCAGCCTTCACCGCCCGTTGTTACCGTGACGGTAGCCTGGGCATACTCCTCCGGCGCTGGTAGGCCATCGGCGGCGGTGCCGGTGGCGGTGACATGGTTGGTGTAGGTCCCAGCCGTGTTGTGGGTCATGGTGCAGGTGAAGACCCACGTCTCGCCGACCTCCAGGAT
>Ga0114930_10005529_pt1 | contig 10379 bp, 6 predicted proteins | sample AnhtaG_FD_87300 | JGI IMG/M metagenome (GOLD analysis project Ga0114930, IMG submission 87300) | Deep subsurface microbial communities from Anholt, Denmark to uncover new lineages of life (NeLLi) - Anholt_01485 metaG | ecosystem: Environmental > Aquatic > Marine > Oceanic > Sediment | place... | reverse complement strand
TGGTTCGGGAAACTTCTTAATCGCAATTATAAAAACGATTCTAAGCTCTGATAACTCTAATAAAGACAAAATTACAGCTATAAAAAATGTATACGGTTACGATATAAACCCAATCTCAATCTTTTTAACAAAAATCAATTTGCTATACTTATTAAAAGAGGATTTTATCAATATTAACCTAAATTTCAATATTACTGATTTTTTATTCCAGGACGAAGATTATAATAAAGAAGATTTTGATTTAGTAATTGGAAATCCTCCTTGGTTTACTTTAAGAGACATGGAATCTCTAGAATATCAAGAAAAAATAAAAAAGCTATCAGAATTACTTGAAATAAAACCTCTTCCTAAAAACGTGCTGAATATAGAAATTGCATCCTTGTTTTTCTATAAAGCTAACATCTCACACTTGAAAACTAATGGAAAAATATTCTTTGTAATCACTCAAGGCGTCATAAATGGGTCTCATGCTGCTCGTTTTCGCAATTTTAAAGGCTTTAATAAGATTAAATTATGGAGGTTCACTCGGAAAATTACTGATATGTTCAACATTGATTTTATTTGTATCTTTGCTCAGAAATCCACTGATAAAGTTCGAAACGCTAGTTTAGAAATCCCCCTCTATCTATTTTCAATAGAAGAAAATGGAAAAAAATTGAATTATTTTGATCTAGTAAAATTGATCTTGGAAAAAACTGAAACAATGGTACCTTATAATGTAGAGACTAAAGCAAATAAAACGTATACTAATAAATTGATTACAAACGACGAATATGAGAAACTCATACCAGTCGAAACAAGTAAATATAAGAAATTATTCCATAAGGGGGCAGATCTTAATCCAAGGAACTTAATTTTTGTGAAATATAAGGAAGTAAATAATTCTCTCGTAAGAATTAACTCTGATGATAGAATTTTTAAGCGAGCTAAAGAACCTTGGAATAAAAAAGTATTTATAAACGAGACAATTGAAAAAGAGTATCTCTTCAAAGTTATCAAAAGTACGGAATTGGTCAAATTTTATGTATATGACCATTACTTTGTCTTCTTACCGTTAAGAAGAGAAAATTTAGTTTTTGACTATCATTCTTTAGAAAAGAACGCTAAAAATTTCTACGATAAAATTAATAAAATCTACTTAGATAATAAAAAAGAATCAACTAAAAACAAATCGCTAATGGATAACTTGAACAGGTGGTCGAAATTAATAAACAATAGACAAACATCCAAAATTAAGGTGGTTTATAATAACTCTGGATCACATGTTAACTCCGCGGTCGTTCAAGGGGATTTCCTTATAACTGGAGACTTGAGTTTTTTTTCAACTAAGAACTTAAACGAAGCGTATTACTTATCAGCAATCCTAAACTCGCCGTTATTGACTAATCAAGTCCAAATAAAAAAAAGTTCTAGGCACATCTTTAAAATTCCCTTTGAAATTCCGATACAGATTTTTAACGGTACTAACAAAAATCATTTAGAGTTAGCCGATTTGGCTAAGAAGGCTCATAGAATCTCAGAATCTCTTACTCTTGAAATGATTAAAAAAAATAGCGACAACATTTCAAAAATTAAAATACAAACAGTTCTTAACCAAAATTTAGCTCATATTTTAAAACAAATTGATGAACTTTTAATCAATGAACTAAAATCTTGATTAATTCTAGAGATAATATAATAAAATAAAAGTGCTAATTCTTATTATTTATTATATTAAGGTTATGTTTGAATATTGTTTATACCCAATGCAAAATGAAAAACTTCGTTTTTAAAATACTTGTAGGCGGTGACGGTGCTGTTGGAAAAACTACACTACTCCGAAAATATGTAGATGGTACGTTCGACGAGTCCAGCATAACAACAGTGGGGGTCGATTTTTTCATTAAGCAAGTGATTTACGAGAATATAGGAAGTTGTACGCTCCAGATTTGGGATTTAGGGGGACAAGAACGCTTCAGACACTTGTTAGAAAGCTTTATTATGGGTGCTAAGGGAGCACTATTGCTTTTTGACCTAACTACAATGCCAAAAATAGACAATATTTTAAATTGGGTAAATATGGTAAGAATGCATGATTTCGATCTTCCAATAATACTCGTTGGAACCAAGCTTGATCTGGAGGAATTGGTTGCTGTTGACGATGAATCTGCGAAAAGTATAAAAAATACATTTAATATGGTCGAATATGTGAAAACCTCGTCCAAAACTGGGACTAATGTTGAGCTTGTATTTGATCTAATGGCCCAAGAATTAATGAAAAAAAGTAAATATTAACCTTTAATTTTGTTTATTCACTCATTTTTATAGAATTAAATTATGGACGACGAGTTAGTAATTTTAGGTTCTGGAGGTGGACGACATCACATTAGAACACAATATAGAGCCACTGGGGGCATTCTGTTTAAGTTCAATGGAAATCAAGCCCATATAGACCCAGGACCAGGTGCTATTGTGAGAATCAACCAATATCATGAAGATCCTACAAAGACAATTTTATTTATTGTAACACACATGCACATTGACCATTTCAATGACTTAAGTGCGATGATCGAAGCTTCGCGAGAACAACTTCACGATAGGAATTATAATTATTTTAAAAATGGAACTTTAATAACGACTAAAGATACATTGGAATTTATACCAAAATACCACCAGAGCATGCTTGAGACGATTGTTCCTTTCAGGGCGGGTGATACTTTTAATTTCAAGGGAGTAGAAATCATCGGCACAAAAGTTATTCACTCTCAAGTTGAAGGTTTTGGCGTGATATTTAAGTTAGGCAATTATTCAATAGCCTTCACCAGCGACACTAAAGTATTTGAGGGATTTTCTGAACAATTTTCAGGAATAGATATATTAGTGCTGAATTTACTCAGACCAGACTCAATTACATGTCGTCGTCATGTTTGTACGGACGAGGTTATCCCCTACTTAAATAAAATTACTCCTCCGCTTAAAGGCCTACTAATTACTCATTTTGGCAGCTATATGGATAGCAATTTTTCTCCAAAAAATTATATACCAAGCCAAATAGTAAAATTACGAGATGGAACCAATATTAAAACAATAGTTGCCGCAGAAGACGGCTCTAAAATTAAGGTATCGGATTTGTTATGAAATTCGTTACTGATATCAGTACGCCTTTAATTTATAATGCAATAATTTTAAAATATAGAAAGATATTAATTATTGAGAAGGGAAATTTAACACGATAATTTGAGCTAACATTGGATTTCGCCCTCTATTAAGCTCATTGAGTTTAATTCTCTCCCTGTTTATAAAAATTTTGCTCAAATACGTCATTCCCTTCTTTTCTCTTCTCTATTATAGCCCGTATGTGATTATCCAAGCTAATTTGAATTTTTACTGTTTGGATTAAACTTAATAACAAAAAAGAGGAAACTTTCCAAGTAAAAAAGAAATAATGAAAAAAATAATTATTAATTTGAGAGCTTAGACTTTTTTTTTGAAGATAAAGATTGAAGATACTCTTTCTCCTTCTCTTCGTGGAGCTCCATAATATGTCTTTTCTTATCTAACCATTCTGGTCCATCCAAGGGATACAATCTTAATCCTAAAGCTGTGAAGGCTAGAAGTAGAGCTGGAATAACACAAAATGCGTATAAAAGGCCGATTAATGCCTTATCTGTTTGTGGTTGTATTACATCAACAGGAGCTTTAAACCCAAAAACAGCAATAATGGTGAGGTATATAAAATTAGCTATGGATATAGCCGGTTTTGTCACGATTGCGTTTACTCCTCCATAGATTGCCTCCCTACGCTTTCCAGTGATGAGCTCGTCGTTATCGATCGCATCTCCCATTAGTACTGGATTTGCAACCATACCTCCCGCATATCCAATTCCAATAATTAAAAAGGGAATTGCTGCTAATATAGCGTTGCTTCCAACAACAAACAAGATAGCAAATCCTGCAGCGGTTAAAAACACATTTATGATCATTGTCTTCTTTGGTTGCCATATTACAATTTTCTTTAGGTTTAAGACCATACCCAAAACGATCCCTATTAACAATCCCAATAACACAAAGATCGGAGTTTGTCCAGATATATTATAGTCGATATAATAAAGTATTCCTGTTGAAAAAATTGGCATGATAATTCCTAGAAGAAAAGCTGGAATCATCAATATCCAGAAAGGTTTATTTTTTAACGTTAATCTCAATCCTTCTATAAAGCCTTCGTGCTCTTGGAGTTGAGCAAACATGTTTTCTTTGATCCCAAAGGATGTTACAAATAATGTTAAGGAACATCCAAAACCAATAATTATTATCACTGGAGCGAAGATTGGATGAATCCCCTCTTGTCCTGTAAGTAAGATTATTGGAATTATTAATCCAAGAACTAAATTAACAAACCCTACAATGGCTCTATATACTCCTAAACTAGCCCGCTGTTTAGCGGTTACAGCGATTTCATTTGGGAGAGAAAAAAAGCACACTCCTACAATAGTAAACATTGTATCAAGCAGAAACAGTGCTGCCAGAAAGTTAATAAAAAGACCAATTTCGTTATCCAAAGGCGATATCGGAAACCAACAAAAGATGAACGCTAAACCATAGAAAATTGAACCGTACCGAATATAAGGGATTCTTCTGCCGATCTTTGTTCTGGTATTATCAACGATGTAGGACGCAATAGGATCGTTTACGGTATTCCAAATCGCAAATATCAACCAACCAATCCCTATTAAGACAGGATTGACATGAAGTTTAACTTGGTAAAAAAAAGTAAGATTACCAAACACTAATCCGTTTAACAAGTCACTTGCCAAGCCTCCAATACTGAAACTCAATTTAGTTTTCACCGAAACAGACTCTTCGGGGAGTTCCATATTTTCGTTCATAATCAATCTTCGTTTAATTGATATTTAAAACTTCTATTTATCACAACAATTGAAAACCTTTATGAAAATTAGATTTGTTTTATATTTTAAATATTGGATAAAAGAAGGGCTATTCAAGTGATATCCAATGTCTACAAACAATACATTGAAGTATTCTTTCTAATTTGTCAGGGGTAACATCAGAGTTTCTTCGAAGTACTCTATTTACCATAACATTTCCACATTTTTCACAGACTCTTAAACTTTCAGCTGTTACTTTCACTGTTATACACTATCGTCTCCATAATAGAACTTTGAAAGAACTCCAAACATCTCAGTTATATATTCAAAAAAAAAAAAAAATCACAAACGGGAATTTTGTTAAAATAATAGAGTAATAATTAATAAATCTATTTTAAAACAAAGTAGCAGATTCTTTTGACTTTAAATCGCTCTGAGAGATTACTCTTGAAGTTCTCCTAATTGAATCGCTCACTAGTTTTTTTCAACACGATTAATATCACTTTTTTTCAGCACTGTAATTAAGATCGCACTAAAAATTAACGCATAGCCTAACCAATCTAACCATGTTATAGGTTCAGCACCAATGATGAACGACGCAAAGATTACAGCGAAAACAGGTTCCAAAGTAAATATGATAGCCGTTTGAGTTGGCCCCTGGTGTTGTTGGCTCCAATTTTGAAAAATAAAGGTTCCAGTAGTAACCGCTAAACCCATATAAATAAATATTAACCAAAAGGGCACACTCATACTCAGTAGATCAAATGTCTCGTTAAACAAAAAGGCACCGCCAAAACTAAGAACACTAATTACAATTAATTGAACCATTGAATATAGATATACATCTACTATTCGAACATATTTATCGTTTAATACGATAAAAAGGGCATATAACACGGCACATAGAAGGACTAATAAAACTCCTGTGATGTCACTTGATTCTTCTTCTAACGACAGAAATACCATTCCACTTATAGAAATAATAACAGCGAGCCACACTCTCTTTTTTATAGGTTTTTTAAATCCTACCCAAGTGATAAAAGGCACCATAATTGTACTTAACCCCGTAATAAATGCCGCCATACCCGCTCTAGTTGTTCGCATACCAAGAGTTTGAAAAACGATAGCAAAGTAATACATTAATCCCGTCAAGGTTCCAAATAATAGAATTTTTTTATTTATTCTTTTTATTCGAATAAAATAGGGAATAAATCCAATAATCGCTATCGAAAACCTTATGCCAAGATATAAGAAAATAGGAACTTCTTGAGTGAGATTTTTGGTTATTATGAAAGATGTGCCCCACAAAAGTGTAGTTAAAACCAATAAAATATTTGCAACTGTTTTGGGGTTGATGCTATAATTTTTTTTGGTTTTAGTCTCCATAGAAAACGCAATTTATTGAAATTCTTGAGAAGGAAATTGTTATATTAAAATTATTATTATTCAAAAGTCTGATGCTTAAAAAAGTTTAATAGTTCTAATTAGATATATATTGAAACAATTTATTGGTATCGAATACTGAGAAAGATTAGATTCATTCCTTTGATATTTACTAGAAATAAAGATTATTAAAAAAAAAAGGAATTTAAAATTTTTTATTATTACCAATACCAATAATATGACTTATGTTCAACTCCTAGAACATAACCAGATGTTAAGATGTGATTAGCACGGTTGCTAACGATAGCTAAATAGATCTGATTTGGTTTCGAAGTACTTAGCGTATAATCTCCAGCTTGAGTACCATAATAAACCGTTATACGACTAGGATAGTATTTAAGTTCTATAACTGGATAACCAAGGGTTAATATTGTGCATTCCCAATCATTACTAAGAATGCCATCAGTTACAATCCATCCGTCAGTCATCCATCCATCTTCGCCAGCTTCTACATCGTCAAAGAATCCTAATTCTGGGATTGAAATATCGTCAACATACATATTCTGAAGAGTAAAAGCACCATCTTGCCACATTCGGAAATGTAGTTCTATTTGATGACCTGCAAAAGGGGTTAAGTCCATATTTATAGGTATCCAGCCTCCGCTATTACCTGTGAAAGCGTGCCATTCTCCAGCAGCTACATAATCCATTGGTTCACGACCATCTGGAACATTTGGATTATCTTGTGCAAAAGGATCAGTAGTTACCGTATTTCCATTTAAGTCCTCTAATGTGTACCATTCATCAGTATCAAGATCATGGACTTCTACATAACCATAATCCCAGTCTTGTTCAATTTCATAGAAAGTCATAAAGTCAAGAGTAGCACCGCCTCCTGGAACATCAAAGGTTTGATAGAAACTGCGCCATGTCCACGCTTCAGCACCGGAATACCATTCATATGTTCCACTATAGGCTGGGACTCCAGCAAAAACCTCACCGTCAATATAAATGTTAGATCTTGCATCCGTAGTAAATCGGTAATAATGTGCGGTATATGGTTGTGGAGTACCCCACCATCCTTCTAGCTCCCATTCACCACTAAAAATAGGTTCACCCCAATATCCCCATAAGGCATAATCAATAGTCCAACCATTTGTATCACCGCTGCCGATTTCTAAATTATCGTAGCCGTACCTGCCTCCAGCAATAGAAGTGTCATCTAGATAGTTAGCGATGGTCCACCAATCAAAAATCCAATCAAAAGGATACCAAACGCCATGTTTGGCTAAAGTTTTTACAATACCCTTGATACCGTTAGCCTGTTCTTGAACTAAATCCATAACGAAAGGTATTCCGCCAAACTGTTCAAATAGATAGAGTTGAAAGAGATAACTGGCACCATAATCTTCTAAACCACCACCCCAGAACGTAAGAGATGTAAACGCGTGAAAAGCCATGTAATACATAAGATGGCTGTTTGGTTGACCATAACCACATAAGTAACCCGCTAAATCAGCTAACCCCTCGTCCACCCATGAAGGTTCATCAGGATCTATGTCAAAGTGGATCATGTGCTCAAACTCGTGAGCCAAAACACCTTCATATAGATAAGGACGCGCTACACCTGGGCCCAGTCTGTTTATCCAATCATAGGAATCGATATGGAACATATTTTTATTATTCTCAGCGTTTTCACTTGCAGAGAAATAACCTGCTACGTAAGATGTTTGTCCTGGATCATAGTATGCCTCATCACGAATGTTGTGAATAAGAACCCAGACTTTCTGACCTTCATCCCCTCGAGGGATTAGATCACCAAAGATACCAGTATCAGTTGGATAGATATTAGTATCAAATTCAATTAATAAATAGCTTAACTGGTCAGGTGTAATTAAATCGAATGTTCGTAGCCAAGGTTCACTATCGTCACCATCAGGATTTGCAAAAAAGTAATGGGTTCCATTAAAGCTCAAGTAAGCTGCTTTTTCGATTAACATGATGCCATTAGTACCATCCATAACCACTACAAAAGTCTCATCATAACTCATTCCTAAGCCCATATCAGAAACGGACACAGTAATTTCATCACCGATATTAGCAGGGTCACCCATTGGTGAAGCTTGGGTTGCTTCTGCTGCTCCTACTTCTGCGGCGTATTCACGAATAGCTACTTCTTTTGGACCTAGCATTTCAGGACTAGCATCCATTACAAAAGGTCCGTATGCAGATAAATCAATAGTTTTTGCTGCTGCTGGAGTTAAAAGTGAAGTGAACAATAACCCAAAAGAACTTAGCGTTAAAAGCGCTACAATAGTAATCGTTACTGTTTTTTTTCTCATTTTTATATTTCTCCAATTTGTTGTTTTTTTTTTATTTCAACTTTGTTACTTTTTAATATAAAGTAAGTTTTTTTTTAATTCGCGAGATCCTAAGTGTCTTTCAACATTTTAGAACGTTTCGCGTATTTCCGAAAAGTTAATTTTGACTTTTATTCGGGAATAATTTAAATTTACCATTTTACAGTATATAAGATTTACTATTTCATGTGAAAAGTAGGAAAGAGGAGGGGAACGATATTCCCATTTAGTGTTATCTTTCTGTGTGAAAAAATTTAGATGTAGATGTAATTGAAATAAAGTAAATGATTTCTGTGTTCAAAAAGATTTAGTGAATAGATTTTTGTGAGTAATAAAATTTTTTGTAGAAACTTATAATTTTTTTTATAAAAATTTTGCATAACCCCTAATATTTAAATATATGAGGACTATTACAGATAAGACAATTTGTTTTTTTGATTTTTATTTCAACTTTGTTGACTGCATAATGCAGTCAACAATTATTTTAGAATTTTTATAACTCTTCTGAACTAAATTATGTTGGGTTTAAAACACCTTTTATTATTCTCTCGCATTAAAGATGTTATAAATGCATATTTTGAACATTAATATTTATAAATAGCATATAATTAATCCATATAATAAAATTTTTACTTTTGGTTAGAAGTTTAGAAAATTGGTGATTATTTGACTAAATCGTATAGTGAAATTAACGAAAAAATTAAGAAGGGTAGTGCGGTTGTAGTAACTGCTGAAGAAATGATAAGTGTTGTTGAAAAAAAAGGCTTAAAAATAGCTGCTGAAGAGATTGATGTAGTGACTACAGGGACTTTTGGACCTATGTGTTCCAGCGGCGCATTTTTAAATTTTGGACACTCTGATCCTCCAATTAAATTCGAACATCTATGGTTAAACGATGTTCACGCTTATCATGGGAATGCAGCAGCAGATTGTTATATAGGCTGCACCAGGATGGCAGACATAAGACCATTTGAATACGGTGGAGGTCATGTAATAGAAGATCTTGTTTCAGGAAAGGAAATTAGATTAAGAGGAAATTCATACACGACCGATTGTTACCCATTGGCAGAAGTAGATACAAACTTTACTATTGACGAGATTAATCAAGCAGTATTATTAAATCCAAGAAACGCTTATCAACGATATGTGTGTGCAGTGAATAGTTCAGACAAAACTCTGTATACTTATATGGGTAAATTATTACCTAAATTTGGGAATGCTCATTTTGCTGGCGCGGGTGCGTTAAGTCCTTTAAGTAACGATCCTGATTATGAAACAATTGGTATCGGAACTAGAATCTTCCTTGGAGGAGGAATAGGGTATGTTATTGGAGAAGGTACTCAGCACAACCCCGGAAGTAGGTTTGGAACCTTGTTTGTTAAAGGAGATTTGAAACAAATGACACCAGAATATCTAAGAGGTGTAACTTACGAGAAATATGGTACCTCTCTGTTTGTGGGTCTAGGAATAGCTATTCCAATTTTAAACGAGGGATTAGCGAAAAAAACTGCCATAGCTGACGCGGACCTTTTAACAGATGTTATTGATTATGGCGTTCCAAGGCGGGATCGCCCCAAACTTAGACAGGTAAGTTATAAGGAAATGAAAAGTGGATTTATTGAATTGAACGGTAAAAAAGTAAAATGTTCCCCTATGTCATCATTTCATCACGCAAAGAAGATTGCTGAAACCCTAAAGGAATGGATTCAAGAAGGTAAATTTTTCCTAAATCCGCCAGCTGAAACGTTACCAACTGATACAAAGTTCAAAC
>Ga0114930_10005528_pt1 | contig 10381 bp, 7 predicted proteins | sample AnhtaG_FD_87300 | JGI IMG/M metagenome (GOLD analysis project Ga0114930, IMG submission 87300) | Deep subsurface microbial communities from Anholt, Denmark to uncover new lineages of life (NeLLi) - Anholt_01485 metaG | ecosystem: Environmental > Aquatic > Marine > Oceanic > Sediment | place... | reverse complement strand
TCGGCAGGCCGCTTTCCGACGCCCGCCGAATCTGAGCTCTCATGCCGCTGTTCGCAGCAAGCGCCTGCATCTGCGTTTCGGGAAAGCCGCCGCCGATGAAGAGCCCATCCACTTCCGGCAGGCGGGCGTCTCGAAGCGCGTTGAAGAAAACGAGTTCCGCCCCCGCCTGCGCCAGCGCCTCGAGGTCGTCCGGATAGTAAAATCCGAACGCCGTGTCGCGGGCCACCGCGATGCGCACGTCGGCCTTGGCGGCGACAGGCATCTGGGCGTCAAAGCAAGAAGAATCCGCGTCCAAATTCGTGGGCACAGACGGTTCCGTGGCGCCGCCGCGAGCGATTTCCAAGATGCGGTCTACGTCCACGTCACGCTCCACTGCCGACCTCAATCGGTTGATCGTCTCGTCGATCGCTTCCGTCTCGTCCGGCGTGGTCAACCCCAAGTGGCGTTCTTCCACCAGCAACGTGGGATCGCGGCCGATGGCGCCAATGACTGGCACGTCGGTGTAGCGTTCGAGCGCTTGGCGCAGCTTGCCTTCCTGCCGCGTTGACGCGACCCGGTTGAGAATCACGCCTCGGATCGCCACGCCGCGGTCGAACATCTGGTACCCGAGCACCAGAGGCGCCACACCCCGCGTGATGCCGACGGCATCGATTACGAGAATGACCGGGGCGCTGAGGAGTCTGGCGAGCGCCGCGCTTGAATCGCGGCCCTCTGGGTCGACCCCGTCGTGGAGCCCCTTGTTCCCTTCGATGAGCGCGAAATCGGCCCGCTGAACATGGCGGCCGAAAAGGCCGCGAATCTCCGCTTCGGTCTGCGAGTTGAAGTCGAGGTTGTAGCAGGGCCGGCCGCATGCGCGACCGAGCCACATGGGGTCGATGTAGTCGGGGCCCTTCTTGAAAGGTTGAACACGCAAGCCACGCCCACCGAGCGCCGCCGCAAGCCCAACGCAGACCGTCGTCTTGCCCGACGATTTATGTGCGGCGGAAAAGAAGATATGGCCCATGCCGCTCATCGCGTCGCCCGTTGGCGCCCTCTCATGAACTCGGCGCTGCACGGCGGCCTTCCCCCCCCAGCGACCGCCGGCGCCCCCCGGGAAGCCGGACCGATGGGGGATCAGGCAGCAGCCGACGCCTGGCCGCCTGGTTGGTCACGAACCAGCATCGGCATAAATGGCAGCAGTTTGACGGCGATGCTTGCGATAAGCATGGCAATGGCCAGCCCGCTCAGCCCGAGCAGGATCTCGGGCAGCGAAGCCCTGTAGTGCACGACTTGGCCGTCGCGAAACGAGCTCGTCACCTCCATCCCCGGGAACAGATTCAGCGGATAGGCCTGGCCGCCAATGATGATGACATACATCTGCGCTAGACCGCCGGCCAAGAACAGCGCCGAGGCGACCGCGATCGCAATGCGGCTCGAACCGAAGCGCGGCACGGCGAGAACCGCCAGCGGCAGCACGCTGCCGGCAAGAATCTGGCCAAACCAGAACATCACGGTGTAGGGCCCGCCTTCGAGCAGCAGGAAGCGTTCGATTCCTTGGTGCCTGCCGGCATAGATCTTGGTCAGATGATGGACGGTCGTGAAGTAAAGAACCGCCAGCGCGAAGATCGCCAGAAGGCGACGAAACTTTTTCACCGTCTCGCCGGAAACGAGATCCTGACGCGCCTGCCGGCCCATGATTTCGAGCACCAGGACGGTAAAAGCCAGGCCGTAAAGCAGGGAGGCAGCGATGAACAGCGGCGCCATGATCGCGGCGTCGTAGGCCTCGCGGGCGACGAGCCAACCGAAGATCGCTCCTGTCCCTGTCGTGAGAACCAGCCGCCAGACAAAGCCGAGCAAACCGACTGCCTTGGCCAGCAGAATCGAACGGGACACGCGCCGGTCCATCATGATGAAAAGATAGACCACGACGATGGCGAGGAATCCGACATATAGAAAGATGTTCCAGGCGAAGATGGACTTGAAGTTATAGTTTGTCATGGCCACCGTCAGCCGGTCAGGCCGGCCAAGATCGAGCACGAGCACCGCGAGTCCGCCGATGAGGAGCGCGAAGGCGAGGAGTCCCGACAGCCGCGCGTAGGGCTTGTAGCCTGGCTTGTCGAACACGGAAGAGAGCGAGGCGATGTTGAGCGCGCCCGAAGCCGACACGATCAGGAGCACGGCAAAAGCGTGCGGAACGCCCCAGACGATCTCGTTGGTCATGCCGGTGACGATGTGGCCGCGATGCTCCATGACATAGGCCGCGCCGAGTCCGGCAAGAACGAGCACGCCGTACAGCGTCGACAGGCCCCAGAAGCGGAGGCCGCGCTCTTCGAGCTTCTGATAGCTAACCCTCTCCATCGGTCTCCTTCACCGGGACGCCCCGTGCCCCGCGGCCTAGATGTTCCTGTAGTAGACGCCGGTATCGGTGCCGAGATCGGCGCGGATGCGGGTCGTTCGGTATGCGGCGACGCGCTTGGCGATCTCACTCGACGGATCGTTGAGATCGCCAAACAGCATCGCACCCCTCGACGCATCGTTGCACGCCTCCACGCATGCCGGGGGGCGCCCTTCGTCCACCCGGTGAACGCACAGCGTGCAGCTTTCGACCGTGCCCTTGCCGCGCGGCGCATGCGGTTTCTGGCCCTCAAGCGGCTCGTGCACGAACGAGCGCGCCTTATAGGGGCAAGCCATCATGCAATAGCGGCAGCCGATGCAGGTGTGCTTGTCGACGAGCACGATGCCGTCGGCGCGTTTGAACGAAGCGCCAGTCGGACACACGTCGACACACGGTGGGTTGGCGCAGTGCTGGCACATCATCGGCAGCGCGAAAGTCGCGCCGTCCTTCGGGTTCCGTACGGTCAGCTTTCGGATCCATTGGGCGTCCGTCTCGGGGTGTCCCGTGTCGCGCCAACCGTTCTCAACTTGGCAAGCGGTGACGCACTTGCTGCAGCCTTCGGGACACTTCGAGGCGTCGATCAGCAATCCCCAGCGCACCTTCGACGTCGCTTTTTCGCTGGGCTCGCGGCCGGCGGTCGCGGCCGCCGCGCCGAAGGCGTAGAGCGTGACGCCCGTAGCAAGCGTCGACACCACCGTCGCCGCAGCGTCGCGCAGGAAGGCGCGGCGCGACTCGCCGGCCGCATCGGCGTGCGTATGGGCGCGGACGCACGCCGCTCCGCCCCCGCATCCCGTGCCGTTTCTCGATTCGCAGCTCACCGCCCGACCCCCTTCACGTATTGCGCAAACGCCGCCCCGCCGTTCCCTGGTGGATTCTCGGCTGGTGCCTTGGTCTCGGGCCGGGAAGCGTGGCACTCGAAGCAATCCACGCGCACCGCGACATAGTCGTGGCAGGTGCGGCAGAAATGGCTGGGGCTCGCGGCCGTGACCGGCGCACCGTCCGCGCCCGTCACCGCGTGGCAATCGATACAGCCCTTGAGGCTGAATCGCTTGGTGCGGATCCCGTCGCGCACCGTGAGGTCACGTTGGCGACTTAGTGCGGTCATGTGGTTGCGCCGCATCCAGTCGGTATCGGCAACGCATGTTTCGCCTTGGCCGCGGGCTGGCTTCGGCGTCGGCGTTCTGCCGCCAGCTACAAGCTCCTGCGCCCCGCCCAACGTTCGGCCGATTGGGACGAGCGCGGCAATGGCGAGCAGGAGCCCCAGGCAGACACACCAAGCTGCGCCGATGCGCGCCGGTTGTGTCACTGCCCGAACCCCATCTGGATATAGCCTGACGGGCATACATCCGCGCAAATATGGCAGCCGATACATCGCGTGTAGTCGGTTTCCACATACCGCCCGGTCGTCGCGGCGTTCTTCTTCACCCGGAGGACGGCCCCTTGCGGACAATAGATGACGCAGTTGTCGCACTCGAAACACATGCCGCAGCTCATGCACCGCTCTGCTTCGGCCTGCGCCTCTTCCTCGGGCAACGGGCAAAGACGTTCCTCGAAATGGCCGAGGACATTGCTTGCCGAAATGTCCTTCTCCTTGCGCCGGCGGCGCGCCGCGAACTGCCAGTGACCAAGGAACAGCTCGTCGGCGGTAATGATCTCGGACCGCGCGCGATCCTCGTAATTGTGGACGGCGAACGGGGCGCTGTCCGTGCCGCGATCCGCTTCGTGGTCGTACGGCACGAGTTCGTGGCTGGCTTCGCGCAGCTTAGCGAGTAGGCTGAAATGATGCACGTTGACCTTCGGCGGGCGTGCCTGCGCCTCGCCGCGCAGGTAATGCTCGATGCTGTTTGCCGCGATCGAGGCCTGCCCGACCGCCGTGGTAAGAAGGTGCGGCCGCAGCGCGTCGCCACCGGCGAAAAGGCCGGGACGGCCCAACCACCTGTAGTGCTGATCGACGCTAATCAGGCCTTTGCCGTCGTTGAGCTCCTCGATCCCCGTGAACTCGCTGGTCTGTCCGATGGCCACGACGATCAGGTCGCACTCGACGTCGAACTCGCTGTCCTTCTTGGTTACCATCTTGCCGCCCGACCAATCGACCTCGGCGACGCGCAGCGCCTTCGCGCGGTCGGGGCCGTCGAGAACCACCGCGACGGGAACGAGGGAGCCGCGGATCCGGACACCCTCCCGGATGACGTGCTCGATCTCCATCTTCGCCGCGGGCATTTTTTCCACCGGCCTGCGATAGACGATCGTGACTTCGGCGCCGTCGCGCCTGGCGATCATGGCCACGTCTTGGACGGTATGGCTGAGCACCACATATTCGGGCCGGTCCCTATCGTGGATTTGCGCAACATGCCCGATCCGGCGCGCAACAGCGGCGACATCCATCGCCGTATCGCCCCCGCCGACCACCAAGACACGCCGGGCCCCGTGCCTGAGCCGGCCATCATTGAAGGCGTCGAGGAAGGCGATGCCGCTAATGCAGTTGGCGGCCGCGGCTGCTCCGGGAACCGAAAGCGCGCTTCCTGCCTGGGCGCCGATGGCGACGAACACCGCATCAAACTCGCGCTCGAGCGCGGCAAGCTCGATGTCGACGCCCACTTTGACGCCCGTGCGCACTTCGACGCCCATATCGAGGATGCGCCGCACCTCGCCGTCGAGCACATCCCTCGGTATGCGGTAACCCGGGATGCCGTAGCGCATCATGCCACCGGGGGCCGAGTGCGCCTCGTACACCACGCAAGCATGGCCCATGCTGCGCAGTCGATAGGCGCAGGCGAGGCCGGCAGGACCGCTGCCGATAATGGCCACCTTCTTGCCCGTCGTGGTCCCAGCGGCCCGCAGCGCCAACCGCTTCTCCAGGGCGTAGTCGCCGATTAGATGCTCGATTGCGTTGATCCCAACGCGATCTTCCACCTCGTTTCGGTTGCAGCCGTCCTCGCAAGGCGCCGGGCAAACCCGGCCCATGATCGCCGGGAAGGGGTTGGCCTCGGCGATGCGGTGGAAGGCGTACTCCTGCCATGGCATTTTCGCCGGAGGTTTCTCGATTCCGCGGGCAATGTTCAGCCATCCGCGGATGTCCTCGCCCGCCGGACAGCTGCCCTGGCAAGGCGGCGTGCGGTGGACGTACGTCGGGCATTTATAGGAATGGTCTGCAACGAAGATTGATTCCCGCAACGGCGGAGGAGCGTTGTCGCCATCTCTGTACCGCCGGAAAGTGCGTGGGTTATCGGCCATCGCAGCGTCCCTCCGATTGCGTGCGCCGCGCCACGAGGCCTCCGTCGTCGAACCCGCGCGAGAGACCGGGCGGCCTGGCTTGGTTTTTTCCCGGCATGACGACCTCCGTGACGCACGCGGCGGAGCGCGCCGCTATTCTCCGAGTCCCATCTGGATGTAGCCGGCGGGGCAAACGTCGGCGCAGATGTGGCAGCCGATGCACATGCTGTAATCGGTGTAGACGTAGCGCCCGACTGCCCGATCCTTCTTGGCAACGCGCTTGACCGCGGTCTGCGGGCAATAGATCACGCAGTTGTCGCACTCGAAGCACATGCCGCAACTCATGCAGCGGCCGCCTTCGCGAATGGCCTCGTTCTCCGTGATGCCTTTGATGCGCTCCTGGAAATTGCCGAGCACGTCGTCGGCTGGCACGTGGATCTCAGTGCGCTTTCCGCGCGGCTCGAACTTGAAGTGACCCTTGAAAAGGCCGCTGTGTGGAATGATCTGCGAGGTCGAGCGGTCCTCATAGTTGTGGATCGCCCACTGTGCCGACGCCGTGCCGCGCGTTTGCGAGCGGTCGTACCGGGGCGGGTCCAGGTCGCGCTGGTGCAACTCCTCGAGCAGGTTGAAGTGGTGCACGTCGATTTTCGGCCGCTTGTCGGGCGGCGCGCCCGCCAGGAAATGGTCAATGGCCTCGGCCGCAATGCGCCCGTGGCCGATGGCCGTGGTCAATAGGTGCGGGCGGACGATATCACCGCCGGCGAAGTGCTTCTCGCCTTTCCGGGTCTTGTAGCCGGTGAGAATGTCGATGAAGCCCTTGCCGTTGTCGAAGTCGCCGAGACCGTCCAGGTCTCCCATTTGCCCGATCGCCGAGACGACGATCTCACACTCGATCTCGAACTCGGTACCGGGCTTGAGCTCGGGCGCGCCGCCCTTCATGGTGCACTCGCCCATCTTGAGCCCGCGAACGCAGCCCCTCGCGTCGGTCAGCACCTCGAGTGGCATCACGCCGCCCTTGATCTCGACGCCCTCGCGAAGGGCGTCCTCGCGCTCGCGCTCGGCAGCCATCATCTTCTCGATCGGGAACAGCGAGGTAAGCGTCGCCCGCACGCCCTCGCGCCGCAGGGTGCCCGCCACGTCCTGCGCCGTGAAGCCGACCACGCCGTGGCCGCCCACGTCACGCCTGCCGGTGGTCGTGACGTGACCGAGACGGCGGGCAACGGAGGCGACGTCGATGGACGTGTCGCCACCGCCCACCACGACGATGCGCTTGGCGGTCGAGAAGACCCAGCCGTGGTTGAAGGCGTCGAGGAACTCGACGCCGGTGAGGCAGCCGTCGGCGCCCCAGCCCGGCACCGGCAGCGGGCGGCCCTTCTGCGCGCCGATCGCCCAGAAGACGGCGTCATAGTCCTTTTCCAGCTCGGCGACGGTCACGTTCTTGCCGACGCGGGTGTTGAGCCGGACCTCGACGCCCATGTCCAGGATGCGGCGGATCTCGGCGTCGAGCATGTCGCGCGGCGTGCGGTAGCTGGGGATGCCGTAGCGCATCATGCCGCCGAGCTGCTCGGCAGCCTCGAAGACGATCACGCCGTGGCCCCTGCGGCGCAGGAAATACGCCGCGGCGAGGCCCGCCGGCCCGCCGCCGATCACGGCGACCGACTTGCCCGTGGCCTTCGCCGGAGCGGGCAGCTTGGTATTCTGCTGGATCGCCCAGTCGCCGACGTATTGCTCGACCGCGTTGATGCCGACGAAGTCGTCCACCTCGTTGCGGTTGCAGCCGTCCTCGCACGGAGCCGGGCACACGCGGCCCATCATCGAAGGGAATGGGTTGGCCTCGGCCATGCGATGGAACGCGTATTCCTGCCACGCCGTGCCGGCGGTCGGCGGCTTGTCCATCTGGCGCGCGATGGCGAGCCACCCGCGAATCTCGTGGCCGGAGGGGCAGGCACCCTGACAAGGCGGCGTGCGATGCACGTAGGTCGGGCATTTGTAGGAATGGTCGGCCTGAAAGATACTCTCGGTCAGATCGTCCCAGCCGGTCCACATGCTGTCGCCGTCCCTGAAACGGCGGAACGTGTGCGGCTTTTTTTGCGTGCTCGCCGTGTCGTTCATTGCTGCTCTCCCTGGCCCTGGGGCGGACGCGCCCCTGGGCCGGCTATTCCCCGCCGCCATCGCCGCGCTCCGGTCCGTCGCCGGCACGGTCGAGAACGATGGCGTTCGAAACCATCTGGTGGACGCTCACGACGGCCTCCATATCGAAGCCGTACATCGGCAGCACCTTCGAGAACTGCGCCTTGCAGATCGCGCACATGGCGGCCATGTGGGTGACGCCGTGCTCCTCGGCGACCCGCCGGAGCGCGCGCATGCGCGGTTGCGCGCCCGCCTCGCGGATTTTCATGAGCTCATCCGTCAGCAGGCCGCCGCCGCCGCCGCAGCACAGGGTGCTCTCCTTGATCGTGTCCGGGGCCATGTCGTGGAAATGATTGCATGCCGCCTTGAGGATCGCGCGCGGGATGTCGAACTGCCCGCCCGGCCTGTCGCCGAGCCGCGAGCCTCGTGCGACGTTGCAGCTGTCGTGGAACGTCAGCCGGATGTGGTCGTTCTTGGACTTGTCGAACCGCAGCTTGCCCGCCTCGATAAGGTCGTAGGTGAACTCGCAGATGTGCTGCGGGATCGGGTAGCGCTGGTCCAGGAAGTCGAAGGGGCCGGCTAGCGTGTTGAGGAAGCTGTAGGCGGCACGCCAGGCATGGCCGCACTCGCCGAACACAAGGCGCTTGACGCCGAGGTCGAGTGCCGCGGTGCGGATGCGGAGCGCAATCTCCCGCATGTTCTCGTAGGAACCGATGAACAGGCCGAAATTGGCGGCCTCGGTGGCGTAGGAGCTGATGGTCCAGCTCGCCCCGGCCTGGTGGAACACCTTGGCGTAGCCGATCAGGCCGGCGATGTGCGGCTCGGCGAAATAGTCCGCCGACGGCGCCACCAGCAGGATATCAGCGCCCCTCTCGTCGAGCGGGAAGCGCACCGGCACGCCCGTCTCCTCCAGAACCTCTTCCGCTAGGTCGTCCAGTGTCGCCTTGAGCGCCTTTTTCGGAAGCCCGAGGTTGTTGCCGATGGTGCGGACCTTGCCGATGATCTCGTTCGAGTATTTCTGCCCTTTGCCGATCGAATCCAAGATCTCGCGCCCGGCCATGGAAATCTCGGCGGTGTCGATGCCGTAGGGGCAGTAGACCGAGCAACGGCGGCATTGCGAGCACTGGTGGAAATAGCTGTACCAGTCCTCCAGCACCTCTTCGGTGAGGTCGCGGGCGCCGACCAACCAGGGCAGGTACTTGCCCGCCAGGGTGAAGTGGCGGCGGTAGACCTGTCGCAGCAGGTCCTGGCGGGCGACTGGCATGTTCTTCGGGTCGCCGGTGCCGAGAAAGTAGTGGCACTTGTCGGTGCAGGCGCCGCACTTGACGCAGGCGTCTAGGAACACGCGGAACGAACGATACTTGCCGCGCAGCTCGGCCATCTTCTCGATAGCCTTCTCCTGCCAGTCCTCCACCAGCCTGCCGGGAAAGCCGAGGGGCTTCTGCAATTCGGGGGCCGCCGCATAGGGCTTGCTGTCGGACATGCAGCCTGGAGCAAGGTCGGGAATCTCGAGCGGGTCGGGAAGTTCGTCCGCGGTTCCGCCCACTGCTTTCACCTGGTCCATGGCGTGCGTTCCGTGCTGCCGGACCGGCTACGACCGGCCGGCTTCAAGTTCGCGCGCCCAGTTCGCGAGGTGCCGCCGCTCGCGCGGGTTGTCGGCCTGGTTGCGCGTGGGGCTGAAGAAGAGGCCGGGCGCGTGCAGAAGCTTGGAGAAGGGAAAGACGACCATCAGCGCCGCGACCAGCCCGAGATGCACCAGCAGTGCGGGGTCGGCCGGCAGCGGCTGCCAATCGAAAACCGCGAGCCCGAGGAAGAACGATTTGAGCGCGGCGATGTCGGTGCGGGCCGCATACTTCATCAGCAGGCCGGACGCCCCGACGCCGACCAGCAGCGCCAGCATCAGGTGATCCGACGGAGCGCTGATGTAGCGGATGCGTGGCACCAGGATGCGCCGCGCCCACAAGCCGAGCAGGGCCGCCACCATCGCGAAGCCGGCATAGACGCCGAAGGGCTGGATCAGCGCCACCCATTCCCAGACGGGCTGGGTGAAGTAGCGTAGGTGACGCAGCAGGACGATCACAAGCGCGGCGTGGAATGCCCAGCCGAACAGCCAGATCCATTTGTTCGCCTTGAACAGGCTTTCGAACAGCACGGCCTCGCGCCACAGGCGCAACGCGACGCCGTAGGCGGTTGCGGGCGCCGGAGTCGTAGGGATCTTGAGCGGCGCCGGGGTCGTCGCGTACTCCCAGATCCGGAAGCCGAGTCCGAGCGCCAGCACCGCCGCGGCAAGATAGAAGGCGACGGCAAACGCAATTGTCAGCACGGTGACGGCTCCGTGCCCGCCGAACGCGCGCCGGCCGGAACGCCTCGGCGCCCGGCCTCACACACAGCCGGTCGGCTTCGGCAAGCCGGCGATCTTGCATGCTTGCTTGGCCGGCCCGTAGGGGAAGAGCTGGTAGAGGTATTTCTGGTCGCCCTTTTCGGGGCCGAAGGCCTTCTTCATCGCCTTGACGAGGACGCGGATGGCCGGCGCCACCTGATACTCCTCGTAGTAGTCGCGCAGGAAGTTGACGACCTCCCAGTGCTCGGGCGTCAGCTCGATCCGCTCGTCCTTGGCGATGAGCTCGGCCAGCTCCTTGCTCCAGTCCGCGAGGTTCTTGAGGT
>Ga0114930_10005527_pt1 | contig 10382 bp, 7 predicted proteins | sample AnhtaG_FD_87300 | JGI IMG/M metagenome (GOLD analysis project Ga0114930, IMG submission 87300) | Deep subsurface microbial communities from Anholt, Denmark to uncover new lineages of life (NeLLi) - Anholt_01485 metaG | ecosystem: Environmental > Aquatic > Marine > Oceanic > Sediment | place... | reverse complement strand
GTTACGGACGGCGCGGCCGTCAGTCTCGAGTCGGCAGCGGCCACCTTGGTCATCAGCGCCGATCCCATCGAGTTCCAGGTTCAGCCGGACGGCGGCCGCAAGTACGTGGGCGAATCCCACACCTTCCTGGTGGTGGTCAGCGGCGGCACCGGCAATCCGTTTGACTACCACTGGTTCAAAGACGAGGTGGCACTGCCCGGCCGCACCGAGCTCACTTTCACCATCACCTCGCTGATCCTCGAAGATGCCGGCATCTACCGGTGCGCGGTCGGGGAGTTGGGTGTGCGTCCGCCCCTGGCGTACGCCAACAGCGCCAACGCCGTGCTCGAGGTGGCCGACCCGCTGACCATCGAGCAGGAGCCGCTGGACGCGAATCTCTACGAAGGCGAGACCTTTGTTGCCGACATAGGCGTCAGCGGCGGCCTCGGGGCGTTGCGATTCCAGTGGTTCAAGGGCTCGGTGGCCATCGCGGGCGGAACGGATTCCACCTACGAAATTTCCAGCGTCGTGCTCGCCGACGCCGACAAGTACCGTTGCGACGTCATGGACGACCGAGGCATTCCGCTGACCACCACCTTCGCGTGGCTTTCCGTGGTGCCCGCCATCGCCATCGACCTTGAGCCCGTCGGCGGCGTGTATAACGCCAACGAGGCGCATACCTTCACCGTGGCCGCCAGCGGCGGCGTCGGCGCGCTGCACTACCAGTGGATGTTCGACAATGACCGCCTCGGGCCCAATCCCGCCATCGAGGTGGGGGCCGATGCGTCCGTGCTCATCCTGGGCGACATGCAGGAAGCGGACTCCGGCCTCTACAGTTGCGTGGTGACCGACGGGCACCTCCCGGAATCCCCCGTGCAATCCGCCAACGCCGACCTGACCGTGGACCTGCCCTTCGCCATTCCGCCCGAAGGCCAGCCCCAGTCCGCCGAGGTGTACGAGGGGTCTGACCATACCTTCACTATGTACAGCGTGGGCGCGGATGGTCAGGTCGGCTACCAGTGGTACTTCGACGATGGCGGCGGCCCGGTCGCGATCCCGGGGGCCGAGTCGTCGGCCTTGCTCATCCTCGACGCCGGCCCCGAGGACGAGGGCCTGTATTCCGTCGTGGTCACGGATGCGGCCGATCCCGGCAATCCGATCACGTCCGCCTCGGCCCAACTGACCGTCGCGCCCCAGTTAGAGATCGTGACCGACCCCGCGCCGCAGACCGCCGACGTAGGCGAGACCGTCACGTTCTTCGTCACGATCAATGGCGGCGTAGGCAGCATTGGCTATCAGTGGAAGCGCGACGGCGTAGACCTCGCCGACAAGACGGACTCCTCGCTCATCCTCCGCAACGTCCGCGAAGAGGATGGGGACTACTTCTACTCCTGCGCCGTGTCCGACAATTTCGCGACCGTGGAATCCGCGGGCGCGGGCCTCACGATCAATCTGGGTACGCCCGCGGCCGGCGTAGTGGCCCTTGGCCTGCTCGCCGGCGCGATGGCCGTGGCCGCGGCCGTGGCGGCGCGCAGGAGGCGATAGCCTGCGGTGGTTTTCGAGACTGCCTTGAAAGGCCGCTGACTCACCGTCAGCGGCCTTTTTTCCGTCGCACGCCGTGAAAACACGGCAAGGCGCTTAAGGCGTTTGGCTCGTGCCCGGCCTTTGAGTTAAGATCACCGCGATACAATCGGAGAACCCGTGGACCAGCCCGCATATCTCACCGTCGACGACCGGGTACCCCCCGTCCGCGGCCTGGTGCTTACGCAGAACCTTTTGGGGACCCCCTTCCACCTGAGCGACGTCAGGCGCTGGATCCGTCTGAACTGCGACGTCTACAAGACGGAGAAGATCGACCTCTTCGTGCAGGCGCCGGTCCGCAAGGACGTCGTCTGCGCGGCCGTGGACCAGGCCGACACCCTCAACGTGCGGCTGTCGCTCCGCACGGACTGCTCGATGCCTCCGTCCGCCCTGGGCGATATAGGCGCCTGGGACCTCCTGGACGTCTTCCTCACGCCGCGATCGACCACGGAGGAAAACCTCGAAGCGTGGTTCGACGCCTGCCGTACCGCGCGGCTGCCGCTTCGATTCCAGCTTCAGGCCCCCTTCGAGGCAGCGGAAGAACCGGAGGCCCTAACTGAACGCCTGGCCGCAACGGGCGCCGTCGCCGTCAACGTCGCCTTGGCGGACCCGTTTCTCGAGTTGTCCCCCTGCCGCGATGCGGACCACGGCCGCCGCACCGTCGACCAAATGAACGCCCTGGTGGCCGCGCTGAACCGCCGCGGTGTCGAAGCCAACCTGCTGGGCCTGCCGCTGTGCCTGGTCACGCCGGAAAACCTGCCCTGCGCAGCCAACACGCAGCAGTTTTTCCTCGACCACCAGCAGTACCACCTATCCTCCTACGACCTCGCCGTCAAGGTCTTCCGCTGCCGCACGAACGCGGCCGGCAAAGCGCTGCTCGTCCCCCTCGGCCGCAAGACCTCGATGACGCGGTTTGTGGACGACAAGGTCCTGCCCTGGCTGCTCGAAGGGGCGCGGCGCCACCTCGCCCTATTGGTCTGGCGCAAGCTGACGCGCCGTCTGCGCGCCATACGCGGCCACCCCAAACCCCTCGAGGAATCCGTGCAGGCGTATGAACGCGAGATCGAGCGGCTGCGCCAACGACGGGACCGAAAACTCGGGCCCTCATGTTCCCGATGCCGTCTCCGGCGGATCTGCGACCACGAATCGCAGGACTTCCGGCGCGTCCTTCCCGGTCTGGGCGTCGAGCCCATCGACGGCGAGGTGGCGCCCTGGGCGCAGCACTTCGCCGTGAAGCAGCGCAAGGCCTACGACGTGATCGACGCGCCCCGGGTGGCCTTGGGCGAGCGCTACGCCGCGCTGGCCGAGAAGGCCATGGACATCGTGGCCAACAGCGTGCCCACACGCGAAGTCGATTCTATGGAATACCGTATCGATGGGCAGTGGATGCACCAGATGGCCGGTGGAAACCGGTGGTTCGCTATGACGGATTCCGAGAAGGTCAGCACCATCCTGACCCGATCCGTCCCGCCCATGACGCTCGCCGTGACCTTCGGCGGGGGCATTGCGGAGTACATCGGTTTCAGCTTCGGGCGCCACTGCAAGCTGCTGTGCCCAATGGAGACCTACTCGCACCAGGTGGTTCTTCACGTCGAGGCCGACGGCCACTACGTCCTGCTCCGCGACGGCCGCCCCGTCCGCCCCGTCGAGTTCGAGGGCGTCTACTACGTGCCCGGCCGGTTGCCCGGCGTGCTCGAGCCACGCATCGCCATCGGCAACATCGACGAGTCCATCGTCACGCAGACCGTGCTGCTGTGGGAGGGCGCCCCGGAGCCGGCCGCCGCGTTGTCTCGCGTCAAGTACTCCGTGCTCATCGTCAGCACCCGGTTCGCGCGCCGCCTCCAGGCCGTGCTGCTGTCCCTGGTCCACCAGCAAGGGGTCGACCCGAGCGAGATCGAGGTCATCATCTGCTATGTGCCGGGCCTGGACGCCGCCGACGACCTTATCGACGGCCTGCACCTGGCCCACCCGAAACTCCGGATCGTCCGCGCGCCCTTCGCCGAGTCCTTCGCCCGCTCCAAGGGGTTCCTGATCAACGAGGCCGCGGCCATGGCCTCTGGCGAGTGGGTGGTTCTGATGGACTCCGACACGATCGTGGCGCCCAACATGTTCGCCAAGATGGACGAGATCGCCGACGCATGCAACTTCATCACTTCCGACGGCCGCATCATGCTCACCGCCGACACCACCGCCAAAATCCTGCTGGGCGAGATCAAGCCCTGGGAGCAGTGGAACGAGTTGCTGCGTGGGCCGGGCGAGTTCCGCCTGCGCGAGGCCAAAGGCGTGCCCATTGGGTTCTTCCAGTGCGTGCGCAGGTCCTGCCTCGAGGAGGTCAAACAGACCGAGATGGACCATTTCGAGGGGGCCGACTGGATTTTCGGCTATCACATGCGCCAGAAATTCGGTCGCGAGAAGCGACTAAGCGGCGTGCCGGTGCTCCACCTCGACCACGGCGGGAGCCAGTGGTACGGCACACAGAAACACCGCTAATCCGCAGCGGCGTAGATAAGCGAAGCGGCCACGAAGTTGCGCGCGCTGATGAGGGCGTCGGCCGAGGGCGCGGCCGCTGCCCGCTGCAACAGGGGTTTCAGGCGTTCCAGTCTCTCCGGGTCCCCCTGCCACAGCAATGCCGCGTCTGAGGCCAGCTCGGCGACGGCAAGCGGATCAGTCGTGTCGACGTCGACCTCCTCAAGGCGCGCTTCCATGACAGGGTCCCAGGAAGGAATATCCATCCCGGCGATCTCCGCGTGCCAAAACGGCAGCACATCGGCCGCCTTCCACTGTTTCGTTCTGAAGTCGACGCAGTTGATGGAAATGAGCCCAACGAGCTCCCGTCTTCGCCGTTGCCAGTCCTCGCGGATGCTCCTCTTGAGCGCGTCGGCCATGCGCAGGGCGCTGTCCACGCCCATGAAGGCGGTCAGCAACAGCCTTGTCGAGCGCAGGTCTTTGCCCGCGCCCGCGTCGAACGATTGCAGCGGCTCGCGGTTGCGGCCGTCGCTCCAGTGGCCCAGGAAGGCCGTGGCCCGCTCGACGGTTTGCCAGACGCCCTCGAGGTAGGCACGCCGCTGCGCGACGTCGAGCCAGCCCGCGTGCCGCCAAAACGACGCCAGCACCCACGCGCCGGCGTCCGCTTCCAACACCAGGTGGGGGAGCGCATCGGCGCCATCGGCATACAGCGCGGCGGGCAGGGAGCCCGTAGGGGCCCCGCGGCGGCCGCCGTCGCGCACCGCGTCGCAGTAGAACCGCGTGTGTTTCTCGGCCCGGTCGTGGCAGCCCGCCATGTCCAGGGCGAGCGTCATCCAGGCGCCGTTGCGCGGCCAGTCGAGGGCGAGGGGGAGCGCGGCCGGCGAACGCACGATGGCCCCCGTCTGCCGGTCCGTCGCCAGCGCGATGGTGAGCAAACCCCGCCGGCACAGGGCCTGGATTTCTGGGTCGGCCGTGGAGGGCAGCGATGCCCGACCCAGCCAATCCTGCCAGTAGACGCGCGTGTCATCGGCCAAGGCGTCAGGGCCTTGCGCCAGACCGAAGGCGAGGGCGCCCTCCGCTTCACTCCGGTCCGCGCCGAAGCCCGTGAGGACCGTGGCGGTGAAGCCGTCTGCCGTGGCGTTCGGGACCAAGGCGACGGCGGAGTTGCACGCCCCCACCGCGGCCGGGTCGCCCGCCAGCCGCCCCGACCGGGCCTGCTCGAGGGCCGAGCTGCGGGCGCCGGCCAGGCCGCACTGGAACCCGGCGACTTCGTTCGCGCTCGCATACGCCGCCCACACGCCCGGATCGAAGCCAGACCATTCGGCATTCGTGGCCGGATCGGCTGCAAGACGCGCCGCGCGGGCCCACTGGGCCGACCCGGGCTTGCGCGGACGGAAGTGGTGGACGGTCTTTCCCGCATCCGGTGTGAAGGCGGCGAAGTCGCGGTTGGCCGATAGCCAGTCGGCGACGGGCCACCCGGGTATGGCGGTCGTGCACGGCGAGAAATCGGCCACCCAGTACATCGCGGGCGGCTGTTCGAGACCTCGCACCGTAAGAGTATCGACCAGCAAGTCGCGTTCGGGATGGACGAACACCTCGCGCGTGACGGCCAGCGGCGGGTCCGCCAACGTGGCGACCGTCTGGATAATGGCCGTGTCCTCCGGGTCGTAGTGTTGCGTGACCTGCCACGATTCCCCCGGAAGCCACACGACGTCGTCGCCGGCAACGACGCCCCATCTCAGCCCCTCCCCGGCGTCGAGCTGGTTGGGCGAGCCGGGGCTCGGCCACCGGCACACGGTCACCGCGCCCGTGGGTTCGACGCCGACCGTCAGGCCGCCGTTGCCGGCCAAGTGGGTTACGCCGCCGTAATCCAACCACTGGCCGGACGTTCCGGCGACGCCCGCCCACGCAAGCAGTCCTATGCAGCCAAGCACGCCCATCGCCCTGCTACTCCTCGGGCCCTGGCCGTGGCCGCGCCAAGAACCCCCGGAACGCTATCCGGTCACCGCGGCAGCGCCCCTCGAGCCGTGCCGAGCCCAGTTCCGACGCGGCCCGAAGAAACGGGATGAGGCGCTTCTGCGCGTCCTGGGCATTCATCCTCGGGATCAGCTCGAAGTCGGCCGCCTTCCGCACGAGAACTCCCGCGGTTGCCGCCAGCTCTTGCCAGTTCACGCGCACTACCACGTCGGCCTCGACCGGATCCGCCGGCCGCAGCGCCCCGATGAGGTCGTTCATTACCGGTTCTTGGGAAGTCGCGAGCCAATCGCGGTCATAGCTGCCCAAGCACACCGTCAGCTTCTCTCCCAGCCACGGGGCCAGCAGACCCGGTTGGCCGTTCCATTCGTAGGGGATGGTTTGTCCCTCCGGCGCCAGCGGTTCCAAGGGATGAGGGCCGTGCGCCGATCCGTCTGCACGCAGGACGACCGCGACCTCCGGCACGGGCGTGACCTCCTCCGTGTCCACGTCCATCACGGCCAACGAGCATTCCCGCACCCCCGCGTCCCAGTCCTCGGGCAAACGGTCTACGCGCCACTGTTCCGAGGCCGTCTCGACGACGCCTTCGAGCCATGGGGGCCACACGTGGCCGGGGGCCGCGGCTGAGTGTATCCACAGGGGTAGCCGGGCCAGGTCCGCCCACCGCGACGCCGAAACCGAGATCAGCGGCGCTTCGGGCCAGGCGTCCGGCAGCGAGAGGGGCGCGTTGCGCTTGGTCACAGCGCCCGCCACCCAGCCCGATACCGGCAATCCGTCGGCGGCCCGAATGCGCACGACCGCGCGCCGGTCGCGTAGCGCGTGGACCCGCAATTCGTCGCGGGCTCGCGACGCGGCCACTTCCGGCACGTCCGCCTCGAGGCTGGCCGTCACATACCGATGCGACGGCGATACGATCAGGAAGCCGTTGCGCCACCCGTAGAACAGTCGGCCCAAAGTGAAGACCCTGCCGCCATGGACGGGCCGCACGAAGCGCCGGCGAAGGGCGTCGGCAGCCCGCAACAACAGACCCGGCCGCGTGCAGAACCCGACGCCCTCGGGCGCGACCCCGGCCAGAAAGGCGTTGCCCATCCAGACGCGCCAGCGCAGTGGCGTCGGGCGAATGCCCGTGGCCTTGCGCACGGCGAGCTGGTAGTCGAAGAGGTCGCGGGGGACATGGTCCGACAACGCCTTCGCGGCGTCGCACTGCTCGAGGCCTTGGTAGAACCGGCCGAAGTCTTCGGCCGCGGCCACCCAGGTCGTGCTCTGCGGACAGTAGCCGGGGATGGGGGCCCGCTTGACCTGGGCGTCGATCCAGACCAACAGGACCACGGCCGCGGCCGCGCCCAGCAGCGCGCGCCAAGGTCGCAACGATTTCCCCAGGCGCCTTGTCAGGTTCCGAAGGTCCGGCATTCAGAAACACAGGCCGCGGCGCGCGGCCGCGGCAGCTCCCCTCGAGTGAGGCCGGTCAAGTGGCCGTCGTGTGGTTTCCGCGCTGGCGGGGCCGGGCGGCCCCTATCCGGCGTTCCAGATCGCGTCCTTCTCCCGGTCGCGCTTCGATCCGAGGGAGGCCGTCTTCTCCGCCAGCTCCGCCTGGAGCTGCTGCAGTTCCTCCACGGACTCCGCGCCGGCGAACCGCGACTCATACGACAGTTTCAACTCGGCGATCTTGGCCTGGTAGACCTTCTCGAGCTCGGCGATCTGCGCCTTCTGCTCGTCCGTGAGTTTCCGGGTTGGTCCGCTGGCCTTCTCGAGTCGCTCCATGGCCAGTTCATACGCGCTCTTCATCGGCCCCGCCTCCTGTAGTCTAGATATTGAACTCGTCGTCCAGAATGCTCGATATGAAGCGTTCGATGGAGATCACGTAGTACCGGCTGTTCGGGGTGATGATGACCCCCGTCGTGATGTCCTCCTGCCGATCCAACGCGTCCATCGTGTCGTGCAGCGCCGCATCGACGGACGCCGCCAGGTGCTTCACCTCGATGTGGTCCGACTTGCACTCGACCGGCTTCGAGCGGAACCCCAGGAACCCGAAGATACGGCCCGCCAACCCCGCGTCCACGTTCTCCTCGCCGAAGATCTCCCCGTAGGTCGGCTCGTAGTGCGGCGGCCGGATAACGAACTGCGGCGAGACCTGGACCTTGCCACGCACCTCCGTGGTCTTGTACCCCTCCTCGCACGACTCGCCCAGGCACACGTACGGCAACTCATGGTAGCCGCTGATAATCCCGTACGTCGGCCGGCGCACCACGGTCGTGCGCTCGAAAATGCTGCGCATCTCTTCAGGACTCAGTGCCATGTCCTACCGCTCCGATTCGCCCGCGCGCCGTCACTGGAACCACCGCGACAGGTCGATCTTCGTGAAGGCCCGGCTCGTGGCCGTGGTGTTCGGATCGGTGCCCGCTATCGCGACATAGGCCGTCTGATTCTTCGGGTCGAACACGAACGAGTGCAGCGTCACCGGACACCACACCGGCGCGTTGCCCAGCAACTGCAGGCACTCCGCCACGTCGACCTTGCCGGGCCGCGCCTGGATCTGCTTGCCCATCCAGTTGTACCTCAGCCACGTGTTCTGCATCTGGAGCAGCGGGATAGCCGCCTCGAGGTCGTCCTTCTCGATGCCGAAACGCGGCCCGTACAGCGCGACCAGCTTGTAGATGATCTTGAGGCCGATGGGGTGATTGGTGCGCCGCACCGCGTCTTCCATGGCCCAGTGCCCGGTCTGCGCGCCTTCCTTCGGGTCCATCGGCCCGAACACCTCGCAGTCCACCGCGTCCACCTCGAGCGCGCGGCCGTCCGGGATCTTCCCGTCGCCGATGATGAGGTTCCACCCGGTCGTCCGCGGACCCTGCTGCATGATGCGGACCGCGCCCTCGAGCGTGCGGCCCTTCTCGATGACCCGCCGCATGATGAGGAACAGCGGCAGCCCGTCAAAGGTCTCGTCGGTCGAGCTCGAGGTCATCTCGCCGATGGTGATCCCGTCCGCGCTCATCCCGCTGACGCTGCCGATGCTGCCCGCCCAGCCCACCATCATGAACGGCGTGCCGCCCTCGGGCCGCCACACGAGCACGGCCGCGCCCTTCTGCGCGCCGCTGCTCACGTCCCAGTCCAGGTTGCGCCCGTGGAGCAGGCGTCCGTCCGTGGTCCATTGGCCCCACGCGGCGAAATTCGAGCAGCCCGGCGGCGCGTCCGGGTCGTGGTGCATGATCTCCGCCATGGTTGCGCCCGCGCGGACCTCCTCGTAGGTCACGTCCTCGAAGCCCGCGGCGTGACAGCCCTTGACCACGCCCCGCATCTCCGCGATGTACTCCGGCGGGAAGTGCTTCTCCATCCGCTCGGACTGCGCGTTGATGTAGTCCTTGGTGTAGCCGCGGCCGTACAGGGCCTTGACCACGTAGCCCTCTTTCATGATCTCGTGGATCTTGGGCGCGAGCAGCCGCCCGTGCTGATACCCCATCTGCTCCGGCGTACCCTCCATCACGCACACCACGTGCTCGCCAACCTGGTACAGCTTGCCCGCCCCCTCCTCATCCACCAGCGTGACCTCCGGGTCCAGGACCAGGTCCGGCGTACGCAGCGTCCGCTCCGCCGGTTTCGCTGCCGGCGCTGCCGGGGCGTCGGCGGCCGCGGCGAAGGCCAAGAGGATTGCGGCCAGAAAGAGACCTAATGCTCTCCTGTTCGGCATGGGGCGCGTCTCCTTTGGGTCAATGACGCCACGCCGTAGCGGGCGGCTGCTCTGGGGAGTCTACTGTACCGGCGGGGGCAGCGCAACCAGGCCCGTCTCGCGAATCCGGATCTGGGTCTTCTTGCGGTTGGTCTGGTACAGCACGCCGATGCGGTCGCCTTCCTCGAGCCGCTCGAAGGTCTCCGCGTCCGTGCGGCCGTAGGCCACGAGCGGGTCGCCCTCGGCCAGCAACACCTTGATAAGAAAGAAGTAGGCGGGCTCCCCCTCGCCGCGCGCCTCCTTCTTGACGATTACCCCCTCGCCCCGCTCGACCGGCCGCCCACCGAACTGCGTCGGCGTCGAGAACATATGCGTCAGCAGCAGCAACATCGCGAGCCCCATCAGGCCCAGGTAAATGATAATGAGCCGCTTCTTCGGGTCCAGCCGGGTCAACCGGCGCAACGGCCCCATCGGCTCCTCGAGCATCCCCGAGGATCCCGTATCGCCCCCCCGTCCGTACTTGACGGCCACGCCAAACGCCTCCCTCGGCAAGCCTTTTCCTACGAGAGATTATAGCACCTCGCCCTGCCGCTCAAGCGCCGGCCCATGGGAGGGCGAGCGTACCCGCGGGCCCCGGGCGTCTTGCTACGCGCGCCGATCATGGACCGCGAGCGCGGTCCGCACGCAAGCCTGAATGGCTGCCCAATCCTCATCGCAAACG
>Ga0114930_10005526_pt1 | contig 10384 bp, 9 predicted proteins | sample AnhtaG_FD_87300 | JGI IMG/M metagenome (GOLD analysis project Ga0114930, IMG submission 87300) | Deep subsurface microbial communities from Anholt, Denmark to uncover new lineages of life (NeLLi) - Anholt_01485 metaG | ecosystem: Environmental > Aquatic > Marine > Oceanic > Sediment | place... | reverse complement strand
TGGTGGTCGTTGTACCATTTAGCCCTTATCGACGTCACGGGAACTCTCACCAACAGACACGGGCGACAGCTTTGGGGCGAGGGGGAGCATCCGGTAAGCCTGTTGCTCGAGCAGCTCGACAAGGCCCGGCGGGACCGTCTGGTCAAGGGCGTTGTTCTGCGCATCAACTCGCCGGGGGGGACCGTAGTGGCCAGCGAGCTGATGCATGACGAAATCACCCATTTCAAGAAAAGCGGCAAGCCGATCATCGCGGTGATGATGGACGTAGCCACGAGCGGGGCCTACTACGTCGCCTGCGCGTGTGACGAGATTCTGGCACAGCCGTCGACCGTTACCGGCAGCATCGGCGTCATCATGCAGACCTTCGACGTAACCGGCACGATGAATCTGGTCGGCGTAAGGAGCGATGCGATCACCTCCGGCGAGTTCAAGGACATCGGCTCACCGTTGCGTAAGATGCGGCCCGAGGAGCGCGAGCTGTTTCAACATGTGGTCAACGACATGTATGAACGGTTCGTCGATGTCGTCGTCGAAGGACGGTCCGATCTGGATGAAGCCGCCGTCCGACGGCTGGCTGACGGCCGAATCTATACGGCGACACAAGCGCTGGAGGCAGGCCTGATCGACCGGATTGCGAACCTGCGCGAAGCCGTCGGCATGGTCAAGGAGCGGATCGGCTCAAAGCGGATCCGCTTCGTCACATACACGCGCCCTTTCGGCTACCGTCCCAACTACTATGCGCAAACCCCCTACGCCATCGGCGACATCAACCTCCTGAACATCGATGTGCCGGGCTGGCCTTACCACACCACACCGCAATTTCTGTACATCTGGGCGCCAGGCACATATTGACTCGGCTAAGCTTTCCTCCGACGGGTGGCATGACCAAGCGCAGCGCCGCCATGAATCAGGCATGCTCGTAGGCAGCGTATCGCTGGTGCGAGAATCCTTTCTCGCACCATACCGTCCCTTGCCAAGTGGACCGAGAAGGGATTCTCGGTCCAGCGAAGTACTCGTAAGCAGCGTACAACATGCCGGCGTCCGTCTTCGACGGACATGCCACCCCATTAATTGAGGGCTGTCGGAGCACTAGACCGGCGGTTATCGGGGAACTACTAATCTGGTAGGTGTATTGACAAGTGCTGTATGTCGCGTGGTTGGCGTTGGGCTACGACGCTAGCGGCCGATAATACCCGCCGAACTGGGGCAGCACCGGTTCGCCCTCCAGCCTGAAGCACCATAGAATCAGGGAGCTTCTGGAGCGATCCGCGCCGCAGATGGCCGATTAGACTCATCGGAGCGAGTGGCCGGGGCACCCTTCAGTGGTCATGTGCCGCGTGGATCGGGAGTTGCCACGGTGAGCCGCGTTTAAGGAACCTTGGAGATCGGAGTACTGGTTTTATCGGCCCTAGGTGTTGGATCCGGTAACCTCGGCTTTCATTGATGAACCGTCGCCACGTTTCTTGTGTGGTTTTCTTGTGGCTGTTGGCGGGTCTGTCTGCCGCGGTGCAGACGCCCGTGGAGCAATCTACGGGTCCAGTCGAGCAGCCCATCGGTCCCGTTGAGGAACCTGTCGTTCCGGTCGACGAACCTTTCAGTCCACTCCTGCAGCCTCTCACCTCGGTCGAGCGGCCTACCGGCCCGGTTGAATCGTGCGTGACCACTGAGTGCCACACCAAGGAAATGGCCGGTCGGGTCCTCCACGGTCCGACGGCCCAGAAGCAGTGTGAGGCGTGCCATGTCGTAGCCGATCTGCAAAAGCACACCTACGGGCTGATTGTCCCCAAAACCGAGCTGTGCAGCTACTGCCACACGCAGTCCGAGCGCACCGTCGTTCACAAGCCCGTTACCGATAAGGAGTGCGACAAGTGCCACGACCCGCACGGGAGCGATTATCGATTGCAATTGCTCGGTGACCCGTCGGGCACACTCTGCTTCCCCTGTCACAAGCCGGAGGAGTACGGAGGCATACGGTACGTTGACGGCCGTATGGAGGTCGTCGGCGACTGCAGCGTCTGTCACGAATCCCACTCGTCGTGGATGCCGATGCTCTTACCCAAGGAGGTGCAGCAACTCTGTCTGTATTGCCACGAGGACCTCCGTTCTCGCCTCGAACTGATTGGCCGTTCGCACGCCCCGGTCATGGATGGACGTTGTTTGGACTGCCATGACGCCCATACTAGGGAGCACCCGGGGCAACTACGGGAGGGCCCACAGAAGCTGTGCTATTTGTGCCACGAGCATGACGATATCCGAAAGCTCGTCGAGACCTCCCCGTTCGTTCACGGCGCCTTGACCACCGAGGAATCGTGCAATGCCTGTCATGCCGGACACGGCAGCGTGCTGCCCAGCCTGCTGTCCAAGCCGGAGAAGACCCTTTGTCTCTCGTGCCACAACGAGCTGTTACGCACGGACGATGGTCGAGTGCTCACTGATATGGCTTATCTGCTCAAGGAGAACCCCCGGCATCATGGTCCGATCCGTGAGGGACAGTGCACGCCGTGCCACGAGTCGCACGCCTCGACGCGTTACGCCCGGTTGGCCGGCGACTACCCCCAGTCGTTCTACGCTCCGTTTGACGTCAAGTCCTATGCTCTGTGTTTCGAGTGCCACATTGAACAGCTCGTGGTCGCAGAGCAGGGAATAGGCGTCACCGAGTTTCGTGACCAGGAGCGCAACTTGCATTTCGTTCACGTCAACAAGGAGTTTAGGGGCCGTACCTGCCGGGCCTGTCACGAGATGCACGCATCGTCCCGGCCCTTCCATATGCGCGAGACCGTGCCGTTCGGCCCGCGCGGGTGGCAGATCGAGATCAATCATACCAGACTGCCCAATGGTGGAAGGTGTGCCCCGGGCTGCCATGAGTCGCGTTCCTACGATCGAGGTGAAGGTGAAATGCCCAAGGCACCGCGGGCTGGCTTGAAACCGGAGATGCTCGAAGAGTGATATCACCCGCTTCTTGAGCTTGCCGTTGCTTATAATTACCTTTGGGTGAGGATGATGGGAAACACCAAAGCGAACGGTAGACCGGACATGAACGACGCAAATGACGGACACGACGCCGATCGGGTCGGCTCTCCAACGGACAGCTATCGCCGACGCTTCTGCCAGGTGGCTATCGGTGGAACGGCTGTCGTGTCTGCTGCAGCCGTCGGCTACCCGATCGTTGCGTTCCTTCGGCTGCCGAAATCGCTGGGTCCTATGGAGTTGATGGAGGTTCCGTTGGAGGAGTTGGTGGAAGGCTACGCCTACTGGGGCGAGCACCGGGGTAGACAAATTGTGGTGGTCAAGTTGAAGGACGACATCCGGGCGTTTGACGGGACTTGCCCGCATCTTGGCTGCATCGTCCAGTGGGAAAGCGCCAGTCAGGGTTTCAAATGCCCCTGCCACAACGCCGTGTTCGACGACCTGGGCAATCCGATTGCCGGGCCGGTGAACATGCCCCTTCGGCGCGTCGAGTTCGTCGTGGAAGAGAATATGCTCAAGATTCGCGACCCGGGCGGCAGGGTGTGAACTCCAGGGTACCGGAATGGCATTATTACGGTCCATCTATCGGGGACTCGACGACCGCTATCAACTCACGCCCTTCGTGGAGAAGAACATCACCAGGAAGTGGGTCCCGCGCACGCTCGGTTGGGCGGGCTGTTTCGGAGGACTGGCGTTCCTGCTGTTCGTGATCCAGGTGTACACGGGCATTCTCCTGCTGATCTACTACAAACCGGATCCCGCCCGGGCCTGGGACTCGGTGACCTTCATCAAGAGCAACGTTCCGATGGGTTGGCTGATTCAGCGTGTTCATGCCGTCGGCGCCGACGTGATGATCGTGTTGGTCTTGATGCACATGGCCCGCATTGCCTACTACAAGATATACCGGTCCCCGCGCGAGTTGCACTGGCTGTCCGGCGTGGTCCTTCTCTCGTTGACTGCGGGGATGGCGTTTACCGGATACCTGCTTCCCTGGACCAATCTCAGCTATTGGGGGGCCAGCGTGGCGACTGAGATTCCCACCGCTATCCCGGTAATTGGTGAGCAGATTTCGATCTGGGCCCGGCGCGGACCAAACATCTCCGGGGAGACTTTGGGCTTCTTTTTCGCCATGCACATTTGGGTGCTGCCGGGTGCTGCCGTGATATTCATGGGGATGCATTTTACCATGATCCGTCGGACCGGGATTTCGAAACCGCTGTAAGCGGTAATGGGAGTGGACGAGCGTGGCGGTTGACTATCGCAAGCAATACACGCCGGAGCAGCTTGAGCCCTTCTGGCCGAACGAGATCATGCGCATGGCCGTTGTCACGCTGTGCACGCTGGCTGTCATCACGGTTCTGGCCGTTCTTCCCGTTATTCTGGATCATTGGGACCTGGGGCATTGGATCGAGGAGTCGGAGCCGGCCAACCCACGGGCCACGCCCGCCCACATCCGGCCGGAGTGGTATTTCCTTGCGGCGTATCAGTATCTCAAGCTGACCCCGCAGGAGCTTTTGGGGATCTCCGGCAAAACGATCGGCGTCCTGTCGCAGGGATTGCTCATGCTGGCCGTGGTCCTGGTTCCGCTGTGGGCGCGTCGTTGGTCGCATAGACCGCCGGGTCCGCTTCATCGATTTTTAGTCACGCTGGTCATTGTGCTGTTCGTGGCATTTACGCTTTGGGCTGCTTGGCCGCCGTCGGTGCCGATGATCTTCATGTCGTGCCTGGTCGTGGCTTTGTTCTATGTGCTGTTGGCCCGCGAGCGTCGCAAAATTCGACGCGTTCTGGGCCAACGATGGGACTGGTCGAGATGATGTTGCTCCCAGCCGTTTATGCTTTACTACTCTTGTCGAGCGTCCCCGACACGGTGGGTGCGCCACCGGCCCAACCCGCAACTCCCGAGGTATGGTACGCCGGCAATGCCTGCATGGAGTGCCACCGCAAAAGCGGCGGGCGATTGGCCGAAATCGTCGATCAGGAGTGGGCCAAGAGCGTGCACTATGAGGAGAACACTCCCTGCGAGAGCTGCCATGGTGGTGACGCGAAGGTGAAACGCGAGGAGTTCTCGTCGGATGACGAGTTCAAGGAGGTCTCTCATCTGGCGTTCAACCCGGAGTTTCTGTTCTTGCGGGACCGTGTTGGAATCGGCATGGCCGTCGAAGCAGATATCTCCTTCGCGTGTAGGGAATGCCACAGCGGCGACATTGAGAAGCACCTCGGTGACCCGCACGAGGGCCCGGAGGCCCCCGGCTGCCTGTTCAGCCGGGACGGCGGTGTCAACATGACCCGCGGACGAGGCATCGCCTATGTGTGCGCGATATGCCATGCCAAAAGTGCGGAGAAACACCTGGCCAGTGCCCACGGGAGAGTCGGCGTCCCTTCCTGTCTGTTCTGCCATGGGGAAGGCAGTCATGCCATCCCCCTTGCCACCACGGACATCTTAGATGCCCGCTCCCGGGAGGAACTGGGCAAATGCTCACCCTGCCACACGACGGGCAACATGACTGTGGTCGCCAAGATCCGGGAGACCTTCGAGCAGACCGCCGAACTGATCGAGCAATGCTCCGTGCAGTTTCAGGACCTCCAACGGATGGGCTATCGCAACCTGGCCCTGACCGAAATGTACGAGCACCTGGACGACACCTGGCTCCGCCTGCGCGAGGTGCAACACGGGTGCAACATCCGGGAGATCAACGAGCTGGCCAAGTCCATCGAACACGTCGCCAAGCACACGGCCTATGACCACGAACTCGTTCAGGCGTTGCACGACGCCCGCCAGCGGCAAACAAGAATCGCCGTCGGCACTGCGGGCTTGCTGTTCGTTCTCGCCGCAATGCTCGTTTTGTACAAGAAAACCTTCTGCGACAACCCCGACCGATCTACCGCCTCACCTGACGCCCCCACGCCGTGACCTCGTAGGGGTGCTCACCGACCCACCTGTTTTTGGTTGGTATGCCCCCATCCTCCCGACTCCTCGGGGCCGGTCAGGCAACGGACCACGATCCTGGTCCGAGGTACGGCGGAAGCGACAGCTCATCGTGTTCCTGCTGAATCCGGGCGTGCGAAACGGCGAGCTGTGCTCGCTCAACATCGAAGATCTTCGCATCGACGACCACGAACAACTCGTTTACGTCGTAGGCAAGAGCCTGAAAGAGCGCTGGGTACCGCTCAATCGGGCTGCGTTGGCTGCTGTCCGGCTCCACCTCCGCAGCCGCGGGAACCCCAAGTCCGGGCCCCTCTTCGTTACGCGGGCCAACACGCGCTACAAGGTGCGTCAGCTTGCGAACGAGATCGTCAAGACAGCGCGGTGTTTCCGGGAGCCTGTCAACGTCAACCCGCACAACCTGTGGTACACGTTTGCCACCTGGCTGGCGCGTTCAACCTCGAACATCGCCATGGTGCAAAAGGTGCTTGGCCACGAAAGCGTCAACACGACGTTCCGGTACTACATCCACAGCAGCGACGGTGAGCTTTGCGGTGCAACAGCCAACCTTCGCCGGCGCAAAGCACATCGGCACGAAAACAAGCCCGACACCGAGTCATCGTTCGGAGTGATTCCATTCCCGAACCGCTGGGTCGGCTGACGCCCGTGCCCAGTCAGGCACGGTCGATGCGCCAACCGGTTCGCTTGACAAGCCGCCTGCCGAATGGTACTCATGGTCATCATGGCGCAGTAAGCGAGGAGCCTTTTGCGTGCGATCCCAGAAGCTCATGTTTGATACAGAGCGTATACCAGGAAAACCTCCGTCGACTCGATACCAGGGTAGCAAGTTGAAGCTGCTTCCCTGGATTTGGTCACAGATTGGCAAGCTTGATTTTTCCACCACATTGGACGCGTTTGGCGGTACGGGCTCGGTGTCGTATATGTTGAAAGCCCAAGGGAAACAGGTTGTCTATAACGACTATCTGAGATCGAATCATCTTATCGGCATCGCACTCGTTCAAAACTCGACGGTTCGGCTCTCGCAGGATGACATCGACTTCGTTACTGCACGACACCCGCAATTCGATTACGACGACTTCATCGCGCGGACGTTCGACGACATTTACTTCACCCCTGAGGAAAATGCGTGGCTGGACGTCGTAGCGCAGAATATCCCTCGCCTGCGCGGCAGATATAAGCGCGCCATTGCATACTACGGCCTCTTCCAATCATGTATCAGCAAGCGGCCCTATAACCTCTTCCACCGGAAGAACCTCTACATCAGAACCGCCAACGTGAAGCGCAGTTTCGGCAACAAGGCCACATGGGATAAAGGTTTTGAAGAGCATTTCCGCTACTTCGTCAGCCAAGCTAACGACGCAATCTTCGAGTCAGAGACCCGCTGCAAAGCACTGTGCCGCGATGCCCTTGAGATTCCGGGGTTGTTTGACCTCGTATACATCGATACACCGTACATCAGCCGAAGCGGCGTGGGGGTCGACTACTTCCACTTCTACCACTTCCTAGAGGGTCTTACGGAGTATCGAAAGTGGCAGGACAGGATCGACTACTCGAAGAAGCATCGGCCGCTAAAGGGCGAACGCTCCCCATGGTCTGATCCGAAGCGGTGTCAAGACGCTTTCGCTAGACTCTTTGAGCAACATCGCAAGTCGATTATTGTCGTTTCGTACAGGAGCGACGGGATTCCATCCGAGCAAGAACTCGCGGAGCTACTGGGCAGCGTGAAAACCGGGGTGCGGCGGCTTCACTATGGCCAGTACAAATACGTTCTCTCCACAAACGGGAGGTCAAAGGAGACACTCCTGATCGGGATATGAGCCGGCCAACTTGGGCGGGGGCGTAGCAACCACTGCCGAGATGGTTGACGCAGCGCTGACCAGCTGCATTGGGTACGAGCTAGCCTTGTTTCTTTTTCCAGTTTAGAAACTCTTCTATGCTGTTGTACTCTCTCTCGGAGGCCGTGCGGCCATAGTTGCGCCAGTATTCGTTGCAGATCTCTTTACCGTATTGCGCAAAGGGTCCCCTGCCCTCGCGGAGGTCGCGAATGTCGTTCGTAGGGAATGAGCCGATATTGGCCGTGTTTCCACTGCCCGGGGCAAGACCGGCAATCTTGTGTTTCTCCTGGACGAAATACTCTACATCCTGGTACGGACAGAGTGCCTTGGCTGCTTCTGAGCGATGATAGACTTTTGCAGGAACTCCTTTGGCTCGGGTATAGAGAAAGCCGACTACCCAGTGTTCGGCGTAGTCGGCGTAGGGGTACTTGATGTTCTTGGTGGCTGTGGGGCTACGGAGGAAGGACGTATAGGATCCGAGCGTGTATCGGAATGGCTGTAAACGGCCATTCTTGGAGTAACTCCGGTACGTAGTCTTGATGTCGATAGCTATTCGTTGCGCGGCGCCGTATGCCGGAGTCAGCGTGAAGTCAGGGTAGATTGTCTGAGGGGCACCTTCAACGGTGTAGCGAAACTCGTCCGCAATCTGTTGAATGATCGGCGCGGACATCGCCTCGAAGATCGTTGAGAGAACCTTTGAATCTGTCCCAAGAGGGTACAGTTTGTCATCAGGCGCGAGGAAGCCTACTGCCTTCCATGACGGGCTAAGCTCGACTACGATTGCATCAAAGCGGTCACGAAACGTGGGGAAGTCAAGCACGTCCAGCTTATCCTCAAACGCCCTTCATGAGCTCGGAGACAGAGACTCCGAGTGCCTGGGCGATAACCTCGATGTTTCGGAGCGACAGATTGCGTTCACCGCGCTCGATTCCGCCGAGGTAGGTACGGTCCAACCCGCAACGAGCGGCGAAAGCTTCTTGGGAGTAGTCGAGCTCCTTGCGGAGCTGCCTCACTCGGAGGCCAAAGCGTGCCAAGACGTCTGCGTCGTTATCCATGGGTATCAGGATAAGTCGTGATGACGAAAAGGCGACGGACTATAAGTATCATTGAGCGCCAGTTTTGCTGCGAGGCGTCGAAGACTGCGACCCGTAACAGGCAGGAACTTAGGGCTTGAGCGGCACTACAGAATAGGCGACGCCAGCAGCACGAGACGACTGGTGTTGCCCTGGATTTGCGGCCGCACACTGGCCGCTATTTCAACCTTGACGTTGCCCGTCGTTCGAGCCGCTGCTGCCTTGCATGCCGTTGCCGGCAAAACTCGATCACGTACCTCCAGAGCCAGCGAGGCCGGCCCCTGCGCCGACCATAGCCGATCGTACGACTCACGTCAGTTGCCGTATTCTTGATTGTCGTGATCCCAGCCGTGGCAGGTTAAGGTGCAGCTACCGGCCAATCGTCCGAGGTCTCGAAATGTCATCTGCCCGGTCCCGGTCAACGGGCGGACAATGGTGATGTCGAAGTTGATAAGGTGAGTGTGGTCCGAGGCGCCGCCTACGGTCGTGCTGACTCCGTGGGGATCGTGGCAGGCGCTGCATGGTGCGTCCCGGTCTCGCAGGTGTTCGGCGTGCCGTGGGAAGCTCTCATTATTCAAGATGCTGGCGCGTCTGTGGCATTTGTAGCAGAGTGCGTAGTCGTAGGCCGATTCGGGCGTGTTGTCGTACACGGTGTAGTTGCGTTCGAGAAGACAGTCGTACACGGAGCCGTGCGGCCCGTCAGGCCCGCTGCCGCCCGCTCGGGGTCCGGTGTCATTATTGTGGCAGTCGCTGCAGCGGATCAGCGTCCCACGGGGGATGGTCGGGTCCAGGCTGACTGTATCCGTGCCCGGCGAGGCTGTCGCCAACGGGTGGAAGCTGGGATTGGTCGAGCTGAACTTCAGACGCAGGTTGGGCTGATCGGCCTGGCGGACAATGCGGCGTGTGGTCGGAACCGGCGCGTCGCCGTGGCAGCGATAGCAGACCTCATGTTCAAACCGGGCCTCCTCCACATATCCGCCACCCGATGTCACCCCCGATACCCCGCGCATGGTCGCCCCGATGGGGATGTAACCCTGATCGCTCGGTGCGGCAGCCGCATGTGGATTGTGACAGTCGCTGCACTCGACATGCGGTTGCGAACCAGCCGCCGTCTCCGCAGGGTCGTGAATGCCAATATACAAACGCGGGTCGTGAGAGCTCTGCTTGTCGATTTCGGCGCTGATGTCAAACCGCGCGACTCGTCCGTCGTGACAGCTCAGACAGTTATCTTCCTCTCTCTCAAAGATAAGCAGCCGCTCACGGCCGCCTGCGGCGTGGCTGCGATGGCAACTGCGACAAGCGTTCTGGGACACGGTACCGAAAGGCCAATCGCCCACGGCTGCGCCGGACACCGCCTGGCCGGAGACGCCGTGTGAACCGGATGACCAACCGCGCATGTCATGACATACCGCGCAGAGGATGCCGAACTCGTCGCTTAAGGTCAGGAACATTCGGTGTCTGTTGCGGTGCGGGTCGTGGCATGCCGTGCACTGGAGCTGCCCAGATGGATCGAGCGTGATCTCGGCCGGCAGCGTGCTAGGATTTTTGAGCTGGCGGTCCGATGC
>Ga0114930_10005525_pt1 | contig 10385 bp, 11 predicted proteins | sample AnhtaG_FD_87300 | JGI IMG/M metagenome (GOLD analysis project Ga0114930, IMG submission 87300) | Deep subsurface microbial communities from Anholt, Denmark to uncover new lineages of life (NeLLi) - Anholt_01485 metaG | ecosystem: Environmental > Aquatic > Marine > Oceanic > Sediment | place... | reverse complement strand
GGTGCTGAAATAATTTTTATGCAGAGCATGACGTATTCTCAAACATTTTAGGACAAAGACGGCATCTGTCAAGAGGCGCGAGACTTAAAAATAAAACTAAGGGGTTGGGGATCAGGGATTAGGGACCAGGAGGATGGATACCAGCCACCCTTTAGACTGCTGTACTTTATCGGTTTACCATCCACTTATTCGAGTTTGTTCGCGGTAATGACAATATCCACACCTTGGGCCAGGTGACGGTGGCTCTGGCTGTTCCAACACTGTTAGAACCTCACCGATGAAATCCAGGAATTGCGTTTCATCCTTGGGGATTTCCAGCCAGCTCACCTCTCCGATGTAAGCAATCCGACCGTCCTTATAGCGATCTATCGCTGTGGGCTCAACGCAGAGTAAGCCCAACTTTTTAATCGGGCTCAACGCGAACTTTCCGGGCGCAGGATGTTCCAAGGCGTAAGCATAAGCGTGGAGTTGCTGACTGTAAAAAGGGATATGGCCAGGTTTTGGCTCGGTCGTCTTGAAATCGACGACAGCGTAAGTCCCATCTGAGAAAGCTATAACGGTGTCAAACCTGCCAAGGATGAAACACTGCGAGGCATGGTTAGGGAGGACAATGGGTTGAGAGACAACCCATTTTTCACCATATTCAACCACACCTTCGGGCAAATCGGGGGAGATTTCATCACTGGACTTGCCCTTAAAGTATGTATTCATCAGAGTATCAATGATACCGAAGATCCTTGGGAAGGGAGCTGATGGTCGTGTGAACTGGTGGACAACCTTGAGATAAAAGCATCTTTGACACTCATCCCAAAGGAACGTCAAATCAGATGGGCTGAGTTTCCACCGCTTGGTCATGATAGTCTCTCCCACAAGTCATCCACCGGACCCCGGGCAACTGTCCTGGCGACAATGCACCAGGACCAACAATTGTGCTTAAATAACTTCGCAGCGCCCTGTCTCTTGTATCAACCCCAGAACATATGCCAGTATCTTGTCGTGATTGGCTCTGGTGATCTCAATCACATGTACGTTCGGGTGTTCCTTGATGACCTCGGTGTAACTAGTTCTTCGCTTGACAATCGACCCCAGCACAACAACATCGCTCTCCAAAGCTCGCAGCACGACCCGGCGGAAATTCTTGGATAGAAGCTCCATCGGTCCGATCTCATCGATGACGACAACATCTCTCTCTACAATTGCTCGCGTCAAGCAATCTGCTCCAATGTCATCCAATACAGCAAGGTCCACGCCATACCTACTGATATGCGGCGCCTGTCGAATGTTTACGTGCGCTAAAACACCCTGACGACCATCTAGTGTAATCAACCGGAAACCAGTGCGTCTCCCACTCTCTCGGATCTCTTCAGTGTAGAATCCACCTACTTCACATGCAAGACGAGACACTATCTTCCTGATAACAGTTGTCTTTCCCGATCCCGGTATGCCGGTAAGAAGGAAGACGTTTTTCACCAGACCTCCTGTCAAGGAACCTGTTTGTTTCACTACACGAACGGTAAAACACCCCTACTTGATCGTACCAATAATCCTGTCTCATTCTTTACCGTTGTTCTATTGCCTCGGTAGATGGCGTTCGTAAGCCCAAGCTTCCACCCCTAAGTAGCCGCGTATTCCCTTTGCAAGCACAATCCACAAAGGCTCAGGCGGCCATGGGATCACCGTGCGATTGACGAAGTGACAAAGCCCACTGAACCCACCACCAATGATGGCTGTGTCCACCTTCACATCACCCTGAAGAGGTGGTTCGGGTTTGTACTCACCATAGGTATCCAGCCAAAGTACATTTGGGAGGTCCGGAAGGGTGGTCATATGTTCTTCTCGCTTCTTGCGGCTTGTAGATAGAATAATGGTTGACCTGATAAACCGTTGCTAGGTTCAGTAAATAACATCCATCCTATAGGTCTGAAAGTTCTTCGAAGTTTGAAATGAATTAGACCTGGGATGCTTGAACCTCGTTCAGTGCAGCTTTCGCTTCTTCCTTCTTGTAGCCAATGAATTTGATCAGATCATTGATCCCTTTCGTGCCTCCGGTGAGGAAGAGCGCGGTCAGGATCATGTCCACCCAGGCGAAGCGGGTGATACCCAGCGGGTACAGGATGCGCAGTCCGAGGCCGAGTGACAGCGCCAGACCGACGACGAACGCCGTTGCGCTCAGAATCCACTTCTTATGCTGCTTGATAAACTGATCTAAGATTGGATCAAGCAGTTCGATTAATTGTTGCAGTGCGAAGCTGGCCACGAACACCGGCGCCAGGGCTTGAATTAATTCATCCATCTTAAACCCTCCCCTATGTCAAATACTCTCAAATAGTGAAACTCAAAGCGCTATGAATTGCATTCTAATCATATATCGGGGGTGTAACAGTATAGCGGCCATGGTCAAACATTCGCCAGCCGGACCACGGTAACCCCGTCACCGCCCTCCCTGGCTTTTCCCGGTTCGAAGGAGGCCACGTATGGATTGCCCTGAAGAGCCTGACGAATAGCCTCCCGCAAGCGACCGGTGCCCTTGCCGTGGATCACCCGCACGAAAGGCATCCCCGCCAGGTAGGCGGCATCCAGACGTCGCTCAAGTTCCTCGAGCCCCTCGTCCACCGTATGCCCTCGCAGATCGAGTTCTAGTGGTGGCGCTGGCGCGATCCCCTTTCTCATACTGCTCTCCCTGGTTTCGCTCCGGCGATGTTCCGGCACAGGTTCATCCTCTCCCAGAGGGGTTAATTCATCCAGCCGGGTGCGTATCCTCAATCGTCCAATCCGGACCTCTGCCTGCTTTGGACTGAGGTCGGTGACTACGCCGGTGGCGTTAATGGAGTGCAAGTGTACCCGATCTCCCGGGCGAATTGATCGGGCTAGCAGATTAATGTCGGCTGTCGGTCGAGAGACAGGTTCGGTTAATTGATCCTCTAGAGTCTCGATCTCCGACTCGATCGCCTCCAACGCTTCAAGCGGCTGCGCGGCGATGGCCAGGCGACGGCGCAGGTCACCCAATTGTTCCTGAACCGTCTCCACTTCCGCTTCCGCCTCTAAGCGAGCCCGTTCCAATAAATCCACCCGCTCGTCGTCGATCTCTCCCAGGCGTCGCGCTAATTCAGCTTCCAGTGCCTGTGCCCGTTCTCGCGCTTGCTCAGCCTCCACTCTGTCCTGACGGGCCATATCCCGCTGGTGATGAATCTCATTCAGCAGGTCCTCTGCCCGCAAGTCCTCAGGGGAGACCATCGCCCGGGCGCGTTCGACGATCTCCTCATCAAGGCCTAGACGTCCGGCGATCGCTAGAGCGTTCGAACGACCGGGGAGCCCAATGGTCAGATGATAGGTTGGTCACAGGCTTTCCATGTCGAACTCGACGCTGGCATTACGCACACCTGAAGTGGTGTGTGCATACGTCTTCAACTCAGGATAATGAGTAGCGACCAGTGTGGTTACCTGCCGCTCAAGGAGGATCCCCAATATGGCCCGCGCAAGGGCCGCCCCCTCTTGAGGATCGGTGCCGGCGCCCAATTCATCGAGGATGACCAAAGAGCGAGGGCTGGCGTGCTTTAACAAATCGATGATGTTGGAGATATGCGATGAGAAGGTTGACAGCGACTGTTCGATAGACTGCTCATCACCTATGTCGGCATAGACCGCATCAAACACCGACAACTCAGATCCAGAGACGACCGGCAGGTGCAAACCACACTGAGCCATCAGTGCTAACAACCCGGCCGTTTTAAGCGAGACCGTCTTTCCGCCGGTGTTTGGTCCGGTTATGACCAGGGCATAGGTGCCTGAGTCCAGGGTTAGGTCAATCGGCACTACAGTCTCTGGGTCAAGCAGCGGGTGACGAGCGGCTAGCAGGCGCAAGGTCGATCCTGGATGATGGGAGTCCGCTCGAGGTTCAAAAGGTTTGAGGATCGGCTCGTTAGCCCTCAACACCTCAGCGTAGCGCGCCTTGGCGAAAGCCAGATCGAGGTTGGCCAGTGCCTCGACCGTCTGGATGATGGATTCGGACTGTTGACCTACCTGTTGCGAAAGTTCCGCCAGGATGCGACGAATCTCGTCCCGTTCAGCTAATTGGAGCTCACGCACCTGATTGTTGAGTTCAACCACCGTGAGCGGCTCGATGAACAGTGTAGCTCCGGAGGCGGACTGGTCGTGGACCACCGATTTGATCCGACCTTTAAACTCAGTCCTTAGCGGAATGACGAATCGCCCGTCGCGTTGAGTGATAATCGGCTCCTGCAGCATGGGCGCAAGCTTGGGGTCGCTCAGCAACCGCTGAAGTTTTCCCACCAGCCGGTCATGTGCCGTCCGCAAGTCCCTTCGGATAGTGGCCAGTCTTTCTGAGGCACTATCGAGCACCTCACCGCGATCATCAAGCACCCTGGAGACAGCGTCAATTAATCCTGGCAAAGGTTCCAGCCCACCCGCCAGAACTGCCAGGACAGGGAAAGAAGCCTGGTCTTTATCAAATCGACGCCGCATCGTGCGGGCAGCGATAAGCGTGCTCTTCAGGTCGAGCAGTTGAGTGGGCTCTAAGACCACACCTCGGGCAGCGGCTGTCGCCTGAGGCCGCATATCATGAGCGCCTCCGATCGTGAGGTCGGGTGCCATGCTCAGCAGGGTACGTGCCTCGGTGGTCTCTGCCTGGCGGCGACGGGACTCGCCCAAGTCGTCGGTCGGTCTTATAGCCTGAGCCAATTCCTTGGAGGCCGAAAAGGCAGCATAGGTCGCCAAGCGATCGAGTATATTGGGCAGCTCGAGTGTTTGGAGGGATTTTGCATCCATACCAAAGGCAGTGTAACATGATTTCGAGAGCATTTTATGTTTCGGGTTGCTTGGTCTAGATCAAGGTGTAAACGCAGTGTCATACTTGAAATTCATATCCTAGAGCGTTATTGTATGTGCTGAGAGAAGAGATAGAACCGACAAGAGAAAATTGGAAACTACTAAACAGGCCAGTAGCCCGATCGTCATCGCTACCGAACTGTCCAGAAGATTGCCAAGCTGATCGTTGGGTGAACTTCTCGACCCGTTGCTGCCTCAGTTGTATCGACCGATATTAGATACCTAATCAAGATAGGTGGCTAAAGGAAACTTCAATGTCGAGCGACACATCGGATACTGAACCGACGGCCTCGGCTGTCGTCAACCCCGAGCGGGTCTTATCCCAGGCATTAACCAAGCGACTCAGCCGCCCCACGCGCATGGCGTGGGGTGCAATTCACTGGAGGAAAATTTGTCTATTTGGTATCAGCCTCTTCCTGTTCGTCCTAGCTATCAATCTAATGAAAGAAGGAGTGCACGATCTGGCACCCCTGATATCTGACACTCTGGTCGTCACCAACCCCATCAACAGCCTCGGCTTTGGTTGGCTCTTTGCCTATATCATCATGAGCGGCTCGCCAGTGGCCGCTGTCGCCCTTACTTTTTTTGACACTGGGATCATAAGCAAGCTAAGCGCGTTCACCATGATTGTTGGCAGTCGTTTGGGGGCCAGCTTTATAGTCCTCTTCATCGGCTTTATTCATATTCTACGTGGTCGCGACCGGGCTACTAGCCTGGGCATGGGGCTTCTCTCTCTCACTGTCACTGCAACCACTTACCTGATCGGCCTTCTCATTGGCACGATTATCTTGCAGACGGGCACATTGGATCAGATACAACCTCAATCAGGCGTAATACTCAACTCCATAAACAATCTCATATTCGATCCCATAACCCACCTGTTTAGCAACTTCATACCAAGCCGGCTTCTCTTTCTTGTCGGGTTAGGCATTACCATCCTGAGCTTCAATCTTTTTGATAAGTGTTTGCCACAGATGACCCTGAAAGAAAGTCAGGTAGGACACATTTCCCGCCTGGTATACCAGCCTTGGGTAATGTTCATCCTTGGCGCGGGGATAACCCTCATCTCCATGTCTGTCAGCGTGTCCCTCGGTGTTCTCGTTCCACTTAGCAACCGAGGCTTCATTCGTCGGGAAAATATTATCCCTTATATCATGGGGGCGAATATCACAACATTCATCGATACCTTACTGGTTGCCGTTCTGCTCAACAACCAGCCTGCTTTCACGATTGTCTTAGTAGGAATGACAAGTATCACCATTGTGTCCATATTCATCCTGGTCACAATATTTCATCGCTACGAGAGAGCTATGCTGAACTTTATAACCTGGACGACGGCTAATAACCGCAACCTGGTCTTATTCATGATGATAATCCTGATTTTGCCCATCATCCTGATGTTGCTATAGGAGAAGACAAGCCATGCATGTTTTGATCGCAACTGATGGTTTAGCACACTCTGACCTGGCGGCCCATCTGGGCGTTCAGATTTCGCAATTCACCGGAAGCATACCGACTATCCTGACTGTCATAAGGCGGAAAGCCGACCAAGCACAAGCTGACGCCACCCTAACCCACACATTCTCATTGATGACCCTGGATGTCGGCGATATGCAGACCAGGATTCGAGTGGGCCACCCGGCTGAAGAGATTGCCCACGAAGCCGCAGAAGGCAGCTACGACCTGATAATTATGGGGAGGCGGCCTACGCACAACTTTCTGAAACGCTTCCTGGGGTCAACTTCTGAACGAGTGATAGAGCAAGCGCCGTGCCCGGTCGTAATCGCCAAAGAAAAGGTTGAATCCCTTCACCGCTTCCTGGTATGCGATAGCGGTGCCGAGAGTCCCTCATTGCTCAATCGTTTCACAGTACAATTGGCTGACCTGCTTACAAAGGATACCGAGGTTACAATCTTACACGTGATGTCGCAGATGAGCGCCGGTCCCGGAGTCAAGGGATGGCAACTGCGGGCCAGCGCCAAAGAACTTATGCAGGCAAACACACCTGAGGGTTATCTACTTAATCAGGATATCCAAGTGCTAGAACGGTCGAACATTCATACGATCCCTAAAGTTCGGCATGGCCTAGTAGTTGACGAGATCCTGGATGAAGCTCAAAAAGGTGACTACGACCTGGTGGTAATCGGGGTGCACAAAGGCGAAAGGTGGCAGCGTCTCCTGCTCGATAACCTAGCGTACCAGATTATTACTTTTGCCGATCGACCGGTTCTGATCCTCAAGTAGAGAGACACTCTCCCTCTGAAAGACAGCCAGGGATTCGGAGGCTTCGGAAGCCGCCTGACGGTGATACAAGGACAAGTCTGGAAGCTTGCATCTATGCAACCTCGTAGGACATCGTTTCCCCCACCCTTGCCTTTGCTCAGCAATGGCCTTGGTGATCACCCACGCGTCTCCAATATGTACTCTACAACGATACCCGTCAGCGGAGAAGTAGCTATTCATCACTTAGCCCAAGGGCATTTTCCAGCCAAGATATATCCGTCCAGGATCAATAGCAGGATATCAGTGCCGGTCTTTAAAGATGCCACACTACGATCCAGAGGGAAACCATGTGTGACCTAACTCATAATTTAATCGAATTGATCCGCCTCACATCGACTGACTTACCACCGGATGTCGAGCAGGCACTGACCGAAGCGCGCGACCGGGAATCCCCCGGCTCCGCAGCCAAGAGCGCCATGGACACCATCCTGCAGAACGTCGCCATGGCTCGGAAGAACTCCACACCGATATGCCAAGACACTGGCACGCCTATCTTCTACGTCCAGCACCCTGAGGGGTGGAGCACCCAAGCATTGCGGGAGCAAATCTGGACCGCTGTAGCCGAGGCAACAACCCGCACTTACCTGCGACCCAACGCCGTCAACGCCATCTCTGGTGTAAACAGCGGCAACAACCTCGGCGACGATGCCTTCCCCACCATCCACTTCGAAGAGGTCAAAGGCAACGAACTGATCGTCGACCTGATGCTCAAAGGTGGCGGGTGTGAAAATGTTGGGGTGCAGTACTCGCTACCTGAAAGACGGTTGGGCGCTGGGCGGGACATGGAAGGAGTGCGTAAAGTTGTACTCGACGCGGTGCATCAAGCCCAAGGCATGGGTTGTGCCCCGGGTGTCTTGGGTGTGGCCATCGGCGGCGACCGTGGCTCGTCTTACTACGGGTCCAAAGAGGCTCTCTTCCGCAAAATGGATGAGCCCAATCCGGACCCACAATTAGCTACCCTGGAGGAGCGCTTAACAGAGGAAGCCAACCAATTGGGCATCGGTCCGATGGGCTTCGGAGGGGAGACGACCTTACTCGGTGTAAAAATCAAAGGAATGCACCGTTTGCCAGCCAGCTTCTTCGTCTCCGTATCTTATATGTGTTGGGCACATCGCCGCCGTCGGATGATCGTGCGCGGTAGTGAGGTTTTGTACCTATAGGAGAGCGAGGCATGTACAATCTCAGCGTTCCCATTTCGGACGAGGACATCCTTCAACTAAAAGTTGGCGATTCGGTATCGCTCTCCGGTGTGATTATCACCGGGCGCGACACGGTCCACAAATGGATGATCGACACCTTCATCAAGAAGACTCGCCAACCGGAAGCCGACGACCTCGAGATCTACCAGGCTATTAAACCCCTGCTCAATGCCGGCGCTCTTTACCACTGCGGTCCGGTTGTGGCTGGATTGGAGACAGGCGACTACCGTTTCGTGGCTGCGGGTCCGACAACCAGCATCCGGGAGGAACCGTACCAGAGCGATATAATGCGCCATTTCAACCTCAAAGCGGTGATCGGAAAGGGTGGGATGGGACCGGAAACCCTTACCGCTTGTCACCAGGTACCAGGCGTCTATTTGCACGCTATCGGTGGGGCAGCTTCGTTAATTGCCCAAACCGTGCAGCGGGTGATTGATGTCCATAAACTTGAATTTGGGGTGCCGGAGGCGATGTGGGTGATCGAGGTTAAAGACCTCCCACTTGTCGTGACGATGGACGCTCACAACAACAGCATCCACGCCGAGGTCAAGACGCAGTCCATGGTGGAATTGGAGAAATTGTTGGCTATGTAGGAAACTGTACGGGGGGAATGAATCGTGCAAGCCGGCTATAGATCAAGCACAATCTTTGCCAATACAGCCCGGTGATCTGAGTGCCGACAGCCGGGGGCATCCAGGTGACAGGCTTCCAGTACTTTCCATTGGCAGTTTCCAGGATAGAAAAAGATATAGTCTAAGCGACGGCGGTTCGCCTGGCTTCTCCATGGCAAACGTAGTTCGTGCGTGGCACCATCCGCATGTGGGTGCAAATATCGAAAGACGTCAAGCCAGGTTCGTCGCATGCGGGTAATCTGCGAGGCGTGCTCATGAGCATTGAAGTCGCCGCCGACAACCCCAACACCTTTCGCCTACCTGTCGCTAGCCCATCGCCCAATAACCCCTCGGCGATCACCTGGGCGGGGTAAATCATCATGAACCAGGCTACCGGGATAAGGTAAGGTACTAACCCCAGAAAACGTGGTCCGAGTAGATCAGTGTAATGGTAAGGCCTGTAAACCCAACCCGTCGCCACCCCAACACTCTCGTAGAGTAGGCTTATCCCAAAGTTCAGGCAGAATAGAAGCAACGTACGAGGGCAACCAAGTCTCACCCGGGCATGGATCAGGGCGAAGGCAAAGGCCAGGAGGGTGAGTAGGGGCATGACCGGCTTTTCAATTTGAGGTAAGCTAAGCAAATGTGCCGTACTGGTATAAGCCGAGAGAGCCGCATAGATCAGTAACACGATTAGCGCCAAGCGCCGCAGTAATCGTTCTGAGAGCATCATATCTCCCTAAAAATATGACATATAAACAGGGGCCTTAAACATTATCCAGTAGGGGCACGGCACTCCTGTAAAAAACGCAGGTACTGTGTGCCGTGCCCCTACCAAAATAACGCTGGCTCACGCACCTCGGCACGAAGTTTTCTTATCCCCCGGAACCATAAGTATCGGATATGTTATATACCCGAGTCTATGTTCTCTCGTTTACATCATTTCCTTCAAGCTGCTCCAGGTCTCGATACAGGTTGCGAAACCGGACCACGAGGCTGATAAGGAACAGAGCCATGATGCCCAAAATCGCGCTAAAGCCGAGAAGCATGTAATTAAACGTGTTTACCGAGGCTTCTTGAAATAACATCCTTATACACACCCAATGAATAATCGATTCATAATCACATTGGAAGGCAGACCACCCGCCAACATCTATCCTATGCCGACAGTACCTTCATCTTCGTTTGCTCAACTCTCTCCGCCAAGCGTTGCAATCGCAGGCGGTGCCAGAGAAGAGTGACATATATCAAGGTGAAGGTGAACAGGCTAAAGAAAAAAGCCACACGCATTTTAGGGTCCACATTTAAGCTACCCATCGCCGCTGGGTCACCACTGCCGATAACCACCGGGTGGATGGTTCGAAAGATGCGGATCGAGAGAAAGGTAATCGGCACGCTGATGAAGCCGACGATGCTATACACAGCACCAAATCGGGCTCGGCGATCG
>Ga0114930_10005524_pt1 | contig 10388 bp, 12 predicted proteins | sample AnhtaG_FD_87300 | JGI IMG/M metagenome (GOLD analysis project Ga0114930, IMG submission 87300) | Deep subsurface microbial communities from Anholt, Denmark to uncover new lineages of life (NeLLi) - Anholt_01485 metaG | ecosystem: Environmental > Aquatic > Marine > Oceanic > Sediment | place... | reverse complement strand
CGCCTACGAAGATTGATTCCGATTTAACAACAGGTGATTCTAAGTGAGATCTTATCGGATAGAAAAGGCTAAAAAAGGCAGATATAGACCAAGGGTTAGACATGGATCGGCTCGAGAAAATGGATTGTAGAGCCTCTGAGAGTCTCATTTTTGGAGGCTTGATGTATAAAACATATGAAAGGCTTAAAAAACTGAATTTTACTTGTTTTCAAGGTAAGATCTTAGTTGAGGCAACAATACGCTTATGGTAAGATTTTATCATGAGGCAATAAGACAATAATTGTCGCTGATCAGCTATATCCATTGGATTAAAAGCCCTATAAGGAATCCATATCTGAACAACTTCAAAAATCACACCAAATAGAAAAACTCCAATACCTGCTAAAATCACAAACCCTATCTCCTCTAATTGAAAACTGTAAAAACACAACACAGCCCCTATAAAATATGCAGCAGCATGCACCTCTGCCCTGCTCGAGCTAATTAACCAATTATCACTAGTGCGGTTACCTTCGGGAAATGAAACCAAAGAAAGCACTGCAACAACAATAATCCATGTAAGGAAAACAGCCCTAATTATGCTAATAAATAGCTTATTATTAATATCCCCCATTCGCTTTATGTGATATCCCGTGTCAAAAAAGATTTATCTCTAGTTTCTCAGCCTCTGAAAAATGTCTTTTTCATAACATTTTTAATATTTTGCCAAACCAATTCCTTCGCCCACGGTACAAACTTATCATTCCACCTTTGAGGATGGACATTTAACATGATCTTATCCGGCAATTCCTTTTTTTCCAAAGCCTTGATAATATCGAAAGTGGATTTGAAATTATAATTGTATTTAGATTGAACTTTGTCTCTGACGTTTCCTCTGGAAGTGTTCCATGCTCTTCCGGTATCCGTCAGATAAAGCATTTCATTGAAATCACCATCTAAATATGGTTCACCAATTATCCCAAAATCTCTATAATCATATTTTTCCCACAATTCCCGGTTATCATATCTAGATAAAGGGCTACCATGCATGCAGATAGTCTTAACTGGATAGATTCTACGCAATTTATTAAGATTCGCTTCAAAGGACTCGATCGCTTTTTCATAATTCCCTTTTTCCTCAGCAAAATCCTCATAATGATAACCAATTTCATGACCCAAACCAGCAATCTCTTTTATAATATTTTTATTAAATACAGATTTTTTAATCCTGAAATAATAAGTACTTCTAACCCCAAATTCATTTTCTAATTTAGCTATTTCAAATGCATTTTCTGGAAGACGGTCTATATCGTGACGGAGAACCAAGCATCTAATAGCAGGAACTTGAAGATATTCTAATAAAGTTTGAAATTGATACTTAATATTAATAAATGATAATATTAAGTTCTTATAATTTTGAATAGTGAAGTCCATTCTTTATTATCTATTTAAAGCAACATTTGCAAGCAAAAAAAGACTCCTTTGATTCATCCATTTACCAAAGAAAAAAATATATGGATTGAATTATTATCTCCTCAAATTCAAGGATTTAATTATTAAGTCAGATTTTTTTGTATGTCTTTAACTGCTGTAATGATCAGTATGCTAATAAAAGGATTTTATCTTTTCTGCTACATATTTTATTTCATCTTTATTTAACTGTTCAGACATAGGAAGCGAAAGAATTTCATCTGCATATTTTTCACTTATTGGAAAATTTCCTTCATGATAACCTAAATTTTTATACGCTTTTTGTAAATGACACGGAATAGGGTAATGCAGGCCTGTATATATTTGATTATCTTTGAGAAATTTCATTAACTTATCTCTTTTTTTACACCGGACCACAAATAAGTGATAGACATGCTTTGCATCCGGCATTTCTTTAGGAAGAATAATTTCTTTGCAATCACTTAAATATCTTCTATATAAACCAGCATTTTTTCTGCGGGTTTCTGTCCATTCATCCAAATATTTAAGTTTTACATCAAGAATTGCTCCTTGAAATCCTGCCATCCTATAATTATGGCCAATAATCTCATGATGATATTTTTGTGCCATACCATGATTTCTAATCATCATCATTTTTTTATATAATCCCTCATCATTCAAGACTATAGCCCCACCTTCTCCATAAGCGCCTAAATTTTTGCTGCAGTAAAAACTAAAACACCCACAAATACCAAAAGTTCCAACAAGTCTCCCATTCAATTTAGCCAAATGTGCCTGAGCGCAATCTTCAATTAATATAATATTGTATCTATCTGCTATTCTTCTAATCTCCCCCATATTTGCTGGGTGACCATATAGATGGACAGCAATAATTGATTTGGTTTTTTCAGATATTAACTCCTCTATCTTAGATGCGTCTATATTATAATAATCAGGTTCACAATCAACAAAAACTGGAACAGCACCGCATAAACTAATTGATTCAGGAGTAGCAAAAAAAGTATTGACAGGGACAATAACTTCATCTCCAAACCCAATTTCTAAAGCCATAAGTGCAGTATGCAAAGCTGATGTTCCACTATTTACACCTACACAATATTTTGCATTGTGTTTTTTTGCAAAATTTCTCTCAAATTCTTCTACATATTTTCCAACCGTAAAAGCAGTGTCTAATAATACATCTTTTATAGATTTATCTACTTCATCCCTAATAGATAAATATTGACTTTTTAAATCCAAAAAATCAACTTTCATTATTCATTCCTTTTGCCTAACTTTTTTCGCTGGAACACCAACAAATACAGCATTATCTGGAACATCTCTAGTCACAACTGCACCTGCTCCTATTATGGCGTCCTTTCCTATTTTAATACCGCAAAGAATAGTTGAACCAGATCCAATAGATGCGCCCTCCTTAACAAGAGTAGGCACACAAACCCAGTCTTCATCTGACTGCATTGAACCATCCTGATTTGTGGACTTTGGGTATTTATCATTGATGAATGTTACATTATGCCCGATAAATACCCTATCTTCTATAGTCACCCCTTCACATATAAAGGTATGAGTTGATATCTTGCAATCTTTACCTATCTGAGCTCCTTTTTGTATCTCAACAAATGTTCCTATTTTGCTTCTATCTCCAATTTCACACCCATAAAGATTTACAAAAGAATAAATCTTGACGTCCCTACCTAATTTAACGTCTGATGCTATAAGGCAGTACTTCATTGGTTATCCTTATAATTTAATTTCTTTACCATTATTCTTTACTGATTCATCAGAGGCTTCTAAAACTTTTACTACCCTTAATCCGGCTTCTCCATCATTAACTGGTTTCTTATTGGACTTTATGCAATTTACAAAATAATCTGCCTCTAACTCCAATGCTTCTGTCTTATCTATAGTAGGGATATTTATTTCTCCTTCACGATATTGAACAAGTAAATTATAAACATCTTCTTCATTCTTGACCTCAATACCTTTATCGTAAATCCTTATTTTTTCATCTTCTTCTAAATCATCCCATATCAACATTTTTTTATCACCGGCGACTAAAGTCTTTCTTACTTTCACCGGAGAAAGCCAGTTGACATGAAAGTGTGCGATAAAGCCATTGTCAAAATTTATTGTAAGGTAAGCCACATCTTCCAACCTTTTATTCACGTGCGTTGTTCCTACTGCATTCACTGATACTGGTTTTTCATTGTCTAGTAAAAAATCCATAATAGAAATATCATGAGGAGCCAAATCCCAAATTACATTAATGTCATGCTGGAATAATCCTAGATTTACCCGAACCGAATCATAGTAATACAAATCCCCTAATGTGTCATTATCCAGAACCTCTTTCATTTTTCTTACAGCTCCTGTAAAAATAAATGTATGGTCCACCATAATTTGCAGTTCTTTTTTTTCAGCTAGTTCTATAAGTTCTTGACCTTGTTCTGAAGTTGCTGTAAAGGGCTTTTCCACAAAAATGTGCTTGTTATTTTGTAAAGCTTTTTTAGCTAATTCATAATGAGTGAATACAGGAGTCACTATGGCCACTGCATCCAATTTACTATCTTTAAGAATAAAATCGCAATCTGTATTGGTTTTTATTCTTGGATATCTTAATTTTACTTCATTCAATCTTTTTTCTGATAAATCACAAACTTTCTCTACAGAAATATCTGAATTAGCAGAGAAATTTCTAACAATATTTGGTCCCCAGTAACCATAACCGATAACTCCTGTTTTAATCATTCATAACCTCCCATGAATATAACATTATCAAATTTTATTTGGCAATTATGGTAAAATATGTAAGTAAATATTTTTTAAGAATATTTTAGTAATTTTAAGTTTCTACTTATTGCTCACTATCTTGAAAAAATTCTTCTAAAAACTTAACCATACGTGCTGTAACATCAATTTTTTTTACGTCCATTTTATTTAGCCGTCTTTGCCATTCTTGTTTAATATTTTTATTCATTAACCAATCAAGTGCTTTTTGTAAAGCAATATCCTCATCATCAGTTTTAAAACATTGAATTAAGCCTAAATTTTTAAGTTCTATAATATTTCCTAAGTCATAAGCCCATGATGAAATACAAATAGCTGGAGTCCCTAAAATAGCAGATTCAGTTGTCATTGTAGGACTTTCCCCATAGTAAAGGTTTGCATAGTATAAAACACCATGTATCATTTCTGATGGAATATTTATTCGATATCTCTCTAATTCAATTGGTATTGTACTCTCAGAGGTGATAAAAACCTTTGCATATTTTGAAATTTCCTTGATAGCATTTATTTTAATTTCTAGTGTTAACCCTTTCTGACCAATATCATGACTTGCGTTCCATGAAACAAAACGCATAATAACAAATTTTTCACCTTTACCTACTCCGAGTTTTTTTAAAACTTCAGGATTTGGAGAAAAATAATTTGGATGTAAATAAGAAACCTCAAAAAGACCATTTAAATATATATGCTTTCTCCCAAAATTTTTTTTAAAGCATTTTGGAGTAATTACATTGGTACAAAGTGGTATAGTCAATTTGTGTAAAATGGGAACATATTCAGTATCTTCAAAAATAAAATAAAAAGATCTTCTTATAGTTGATATTAATCCAAAATGCAATAAAGCTTGGCTAATATATACATCAGGATTAAACTCTTTTGAATACTTATACGTGTAGTAAGTATATTTTAATAATTCAATAATTTTTTTAAACATTGTCGGTTGATTCTTGCCTATTATGTAGTATTTTAATCCTGATGTTTGTAAAAGTTCTTCTAAGACATCTTTTTTTGAAACTAAAATAATAAATTCCCATCCTTTTTTTTGACCGGCTAGAATTAAATTTTTAAACATCCAGAAATGCTTTGGATGATGCATCCCTACCATTATTTTCATATTTTAAACCTTATCCAAGGTTTCCATTATTTTCATTACCGCTTCATCTATACTTGAATTGCTTTTTATAAATGGAAATTTATGCTTTTCCGCATATTCTTTATACATCTTTCTTTCCACACTTAATTGATGCTTTGTATACAAATAAGGATCGTTTCGATTCTTTTGCCTTTTAACTGATTCCTCTATGTCTATATCGAAAACAAATGCATAATCGGGAGTAATATTCCACCAGAGGGATTTAAACCAGTCAGTATGATAATTAAGAGCTCTTAATTTTATCTGTGTTGCACATATAAACCTATCATAAATATATATTTGATTCTTTTTATAAGGACGATTGATTAAATAGAATAACAAATTATCTATAAAAGCAATTGGGGGCTTTATATAAGAAGATAATGATTTTTTTGAGGGGGCATAGGGCGCATTTCTTCCCTGACGATCTTGGTCTAACATTTTACCGAATTTAAATTTATCTCTAAATACATCTGCAAAAATCCATTTATGAAATGGAATTATTTTTACATCATATCCTTTTTCCTCAAAAATAATCTTCAATTTGTTTGCAATTGCTGACTTTCCCGACCCGTCTATGCCCAGAAGGGCTATTTTCAACTTAGCCACTTTTAATCTCCGCAAACAATGCTCTGCAAATATTCTTGTTGAAATTTGCAGGCACACTAACAGAAAATATTGACGCATTCCTATAGGAGTCAACTATTATATTCTCTAAATTCACCCAAATATCGCTTAGCCATGACTTCTTAACAACTGCAGTATATGCATTTATATATTCACCGAAATGGTTTTCTTTAACACCAGACAACATGTGAGTAGGGGTTACCCCAATTTCCATTTTTTCATTCTTCAAAAAATCTGCAAGTATATTGTCATTTAACTCTGTTTTAGTAATAGAAAAGCTGTCACCCTTTTTGAGTAAAAATACCTCTGCTATTTTGTAAGGTTTAGAAATCGGAACATTATTTAAGTTTTTCCCGTATAATACATGTTTTATTAATTGTAATTTCTGGAATTTACTTGAGGGATTTTCATTATCAAAATATTTCAGTTTATATTCAAAGGATTTTATGTTTAAAGGAAAAGGATATGCTACACCATCCTTTATTACTGTATTTTCCTCACCCAAGTATTCACAACCATAATTTCTTATAAATTCCATAACAATAGATGTTTTGAATACCCCAGGCATTCCAACAAACAAAAACGCTTTCCCATCAGAGCAAACAGCGCTTGCGTGAATCAACGCGCTGTTTCTTGATATCAGATGTAAAGATATTAACGATCTTACAAATATATTTTTCATCGATGAATATTTTATGCATTTTCTAAATCCTTTATAGGTAGCATTTATATTAACCTTCTTCTTAGGAAGTTCAAAATTTTTAATCTGGATATCCCATGAACACTTTCCATAACGGTCTTTCAAAAACAAATAACCTTCTTTTATAAAATATTTATCATCAATAAATATAGAACCTTCAGTATATGGTTTAAATTCTCCATATTTAATAACAAAATCTGGTTCATATACATTGTTCACTCTAAAATATTGATACTCAAAATTTCTATCTTCAAGAGAGCTACCAAAACGTAAATTATTTATCAACTTGAATGAACATAGATTATGTATATCATATGACTCCGTTTTAATTTTAGAATCTCCTACACATAACATAAGATCCAAATGCCATTAATAATTCTTCATCACTCTTACTATCTGAAATCGCGAAATTATATCTGAATTTATCTTCTGAATATAATTTCCTGATAGTTTCAACTTTTCTCGGACCGCTCATATGTATAAAATAATTCTGTTCAGAATCTAACTGACTGGCAATATATTTCCATCCCAATAATTCAGCCATGTGTTTTACATAGTCTTCAGGGGAAGCAGTACACAAAATATTAACCGTTTCAGAATCAGTATAACTTCTTACAGTTTCAATCATTGACTTATCGATATCTACAAAAAGTTGATCAGAAAAATTTTTCATTTTATCATTATAATGATCGACCTTCCTGCTTCTTTCAATTACTCGTTTCTTAAACGCCGATGAATCTAATAATCGTAATTTACGAAGAATTATCAAATGTAAGATATAAAAAAAGGATTTTTTATTACACAGAAAGATTAAAATGTACTTTCTGAAGGAATCATAGGGAAGAAGGGTGTTATCCAAGTCTATAACATTAATCTTCTTCATGTTAAATTTCGAAGGATAGTGCCAAACCAGCCTTTGAAATCAGACAAGATATCTACATCAGTCCTGTTTCGAAACGCATTGCCAATGAACATAAAAAGCGGTCTAAAATTAAGTTGCTGTAAATATTTTAATAGGGACAGATATATTAATGGAGAAAGATATGTTTTAATACTCCTCTTGTCGGAATGTGCAATGAAAGAAGCTTCTCCTAATATAGCTTCAAAGTAATTAACACCATTTTGTAATCCCTGATTTATTGACCCCCAAATCCTGGGATTTACTTCAATCAGATAAATCTCATTGTCTGGTGTAAGTTTAAATTCAAACATTGCAAATCCAGACCATTTTGTCGCATCAATTATTTTTTCTGAAACGGCTTGTATCTCCTCATTTTCATAATTTTCTCTATAGACACTCGAGCCACCAGAAACTGGGTATTCCGCCAAACGTTTATGTCCAAAACCAGAGATTATCTTACCGTTCCTTGCAAATACTGAATACCCCACAGCTTCGCCACGAATATACTCCTGTACAATAATATCCTTCTTTGAACTTAAATGAGCCTTTGCTTTATCTAATTTTTCTTGATCAAAAAAATATCTCACACCTCTTGCAGATGATTGGTTGACAGGTTTTATTACGCAATTTACCTGCGCCTCTTCAATATCATTGAATCTCTTGGGAACATTTATATTTAATTCTTTTGCTAATTCATACAGTCTGTCTTTGTCACTTAATATGCCAAATGACTCATAAGACCCCCAATAAGCCAAAGCCTTTTCCGCTTTATCCTTATTCTGAAGGACTATGTCCATTTCATTGCTATGTATTGGTATAAACAGATCAATGTTATCTTTTCTCAGAATATCGAGGACGGATTCCAAATAGGCGCTTCGCTCAATAATATAATGCCTGTCGGAGTATTTGGTGCAGAAATATCTGGTGAAAGGGCGAGAATCAAAGCTGTAAATATTCAGATTTCTATATTTTTTCTTTAGAAATTTGCATATCACGATCGCCTTGAAACTGGATATATCACTGACAAGAATGTTCAATAAATAACCTGTATTTCTTGACTACTTTTTTTTAACAATGTTTTATGCTTATAACATCAATTATTAAAATGATTTATTACATCTTTTTCAAATTTGTCAGAGATAATCTTCCAATCATATTTTTCACACGAACTTCTAATTTCCATTCTGTTCCATCTTAAATTTAAACTTGACATAAGCGCAGCGGCAATTCCTTTAATATCACCACAAGGTGCCAATATTCCATTGTTCTTTTTTATTATATGCCCAGCATCTCCGACTTCTGTAGATACTACTGGACATCCTGTTGCCATAGCCTCTTTTAATACAATAGGACCATTTTCTCGATCACTAGTTAATAAAAAAACATCGGCACAATTAAGAAATAGTGGGATTTTTTCATATTCCACCAAACCTAATGTAAAGATGGTTTCTTCTAATCCATATTTTTGAATTAAAGATGCAATATTCCCTTTCTCAGGCCCATCGCCGATTATATAGTATCTAAAATCTTGTCTCTTTTTGGATAATAAATAAATTGATTCTATCGCAATATCATATCTTTTTTCTTTATTTAATCTTCCAACAGACATTATTATTTTTTTTCCTTTAGGTAAGCCAATTTCATTATAAGATCTGTCTTTATCTATAATATTAAATAAGTTAGTATCTACTCCAACAGGAATAATTGTAGAAGGCACTTTATCAATGTGTTCTTTGAACCTGTTTTCATTGTTTCTTTTAGATTCAATTCCAACATATACAATATAATCAATTCTTTTCATTGTATATTTTTCCACTATTGAAAATAACCTATACATTATTTCACTTTTCTCTTTTACTGCTGAATATTGATTCCCATGAATTATTAAACATTTATACCCCCTTTTTTTTAGAAAAATAAACGGAAATATAAAATCTGCACGATTTCCACATAATATCGCGCTATCACTAATACTAAGATTAATGACTTTTAAAAATAATTTAATAACAAAAACCAAGTTGTTGGGAGAATTCGAACCAATAGGTATATATTTTAATTTTGATTGTTCACGATTATTTTTTGGAGATATTAAAGTAACTTTGTGCCCCAAATCAGATAAATATTTAGAAAGATGTTTTACATAAGTTCGAATCCCTCCACCCGATGTCATAGGATCTAGTGATAAAATAAATGCTACTTCCATAATTTATGGCACCTATTACCATTAAACACTCGGCGCATTAATATATTACGTGCAACTGCAATTGCCCGCGATTCCCAATGGCGCCTGGTGGGGCAACTGGGCTTATTGCAGACGGAACGATAGATAAAACCCGATACATTCGTTAGCTGTAATCAACACTTTTCACATTTCAAAAGTCCATATAGGCTTTTAATCACTCTACCGTGCATAAAAGACACCAAATAATAAAACAGGCAGATAAAATTAAATTTATTATTCAGAGACTTTATTAAATTCGATCTCGCCAATTTAGGCTGATAATTATTCCATAAATATTTCTTTGCAAGATAGAGATGATAATTAGCTAACCTTTCCTTTGAATTGCGATTGCTGGTTATTGTTTTTAGATAGGCAAAATTATCATCTGAAATCTTGTTGTATTTAATTGCTTTGGATACGATATCATCAAATCTCTTTGAAATCCTATCATCTCTTAAAGTGTATGCCGTCGGGACAATTCGATATTTTATTAAACATTCACGCAAATTAGCCATCTTCCCGAATTTTGCCATATGATTAAAAAGAATTACATCTTCTGCAAATTTAAACATATATTCAGGATATGTTT
>Ga0114930_10005523_pt1 | contig 10389 bp, 10 predicted proteins | sample AnhtaG_FD_87300 | JGI IMG/M metagenome (GOLD analysis project Ga0114930, IMG submission 87300) | Deep subsurface microbial communities from Anholt, Denmark to uncover new lineages of life (NeLLi) - Anholt_01485 metaG | ecosystem: Environmental > Aquatic > Marine > Oceanic > Sediment | place... | reverse complement strand
GTTATTGGCTATTATCTTTTGATAGGAATCTCCATCAATTTCAATAACACGCTTCAATGAACAGATGTCGGGCAAAACCGAAGACAGCGTCTGCGAGACCCTTCTCTCCGTTATCAGGATCTTAGAATCAGAGTCACGAAGTAGGGAACCAAGCTCAGGCGCTTTAAGCCTAGGATCGAGAGTTACAGTTATACCTCCAGCCTTGACAACCCCAAAATAATTGATGACCCATTCAGGGCTATTGGGCATTAAAATAGCTACGTGATCGCCTTTTTGTAGCCCCACATCTATAAGAGCATTAGCTATCCTGTTAGAAGTTTCATCCAGTTCCCGATAGCTAACTCTTTGTGAGCCAAAGACAATAGCTGTTTTTTGCGGCACTTCACTGGCAGTTTTCTCCAGCATTTGTTTAATATCTATTGTCATCTCCAAAGCTCGGCAAATTCAGGCAGATATGTATTATCTTTCATATCTCGATATTATTAGGTGGCACATAGCTTGGGATAACCCAGCCACAAAGACCCTGGCGCGTTGGATAGGGTTCCACACCAGCGGCTGATTAAGGAAACGCTCCGCCGTCTATGGTGATGACCTGTCCCGTGATGTAGCCGGCTCTCTCACTGGCCAAGAAAGCTACCAACTCAGCCACATCTTCGGGTTGGCCGAAGCGCTGCAGTGGAATCATTGCCAGCATGCCCTCTTTTCTTTCCGAAGGCAGTTTGTCTGTCATCTCAGTAATAATGAAACCCGGGGCCACAGCATTGACAGTTATATTACGCGAGCCAATCTCCCGGGCTACGCTCTTGGTGAAAGCGATGATTCCTCCTTTGGAAGCAGCATAATTGCTTTGCCCCGCATTCCCCACTCTACCAACAACAGAGGAGATACTTATAATGCGTCCCCATCCCTGCCTCATCATATACTTCACAGCAAACTTAGTGCATAGGTAAGCTCCACGTAAATTGGTGTTGATTACATCGTCCCAGGCGTTATCAGTCATTCTTAAAAGCAGGGTATCCCTGTTAATTCCAGCGTTGTTTACCAGAATATCAATCTTGCCCCATTTATCGTCTACTTGCTGCACCATAGTTCTTACTGCTTCACTGTCACGAACATCAGCCTCAACCGCCATAGCCTCTCCACCCCAATGCATTATAGTTTCGACTACACTGTCCGCATCAGCCTTATTACTAGCCTCGATTGCCACATAATTAACTGCCACCTTAGAACCAAGGCTGGAAAGCTTTAAGGCGATGGCTTGCCCTATACCTCGCGAGGCACCGGTTATCAGAGATACCTTACCTTCTAATTCCATAATTGGCCTCCAGCTATCAGCATAATATTGTTCGCTGGCTCTTTCAGCCCTCGAGGCGTTTAAGCACCAAGCAGCAGTTTTCACCACCCAAACCAAAGCTGTTCTTCAAGCAGACATTCACCTGAGCCTGGCGAGCTACATTGGGGACATAATCCAGATCGCACTCCGGGTCAGGGGTCTCATAATTTATGGTTGGGTGGATAATCCCTTTGTCCATGACTAATATAGAGGCGATGGTTTCAATGACGCCAGCAGCCGTAATGATATGACCAATCATGGACTTAGTGGAACTTATGGGGATTTTGTAAGCGTTTTCTCCGAAAACCATTTTAATAGCCTTGGTTTCGCACGCATCATTCAGCTTGGTGCTGGTGCCATGAGCATTAATATAATCAACCTCGTCAATATTCACCCCAGCATTTTGTAGAGCAATGCGCATGGCACAAGCCTCAGTCTCAGGAGTAGGAGCAGTTGAATCGTAGGCATCGAAAGACCAGCCTGCGCCGGCAATTTCAGCCAAGATAGGTGCTCCTCGCCTCATAGCATGGTCACAGCCTTCCAAAACAACTAATCCAGCTCCTTCGCCATAAACAAAGCCATTGCGGTTGAGATCAAAAGGTCGGGAAGCTTTCGCCGGGTCAGATTCATGAGAAAGGGCTCCTAGGACATCGATTCCTGCTATGCTAACTGGCTCCAGACTGGCATCAGATCCTCCAGCTATCATGACATCAGCATATCCCAAGCGAATGAAATTTGCGGCAGCGCCTATAGCATCAGTACCACTGGCACAAAGGCTATTTACACTACTGTTAGGGCCCTTGGCTCCCAGTAACATTCCTACCTGCATTGATGCCGCGCTGGGGCTCGACTTTGTGATGAAAAGTGGATCACCTCGCCTGGGCCCCCGCTTATGGAATAGTTCAGTCCCTTTAACAATATAGCCATTCTCTATCATAGTAGCGATGATGACGCCTACCCGCTCAGGATTTTCATTGGCTATGTCCAAGCCGGCTGATTGTATTGCTTCTTTGGCAGCAGCAATGGCAAAGTGAATAGTCCTTGAAGTACGGTCAATCACCTTTGAATCCATATGCTTTGTGGGATCAAAGCCGTTCACCTCAGCATATACCTTCACCCGAAAATTGCTGGCATCAAAGCGGGTAATAGGGCCAATGGCTGACTTTCCTGCAACTAATCCTTCCCAGAACCCCTCCACACTTGAGCCTAAGGGATTAATAGTGCCCATGCCAGTAACGACAACCCTCGGCACGCTCATCATACTCCGAAAATTCGAAGAATCTTCGGTAACCCTAGATGTGTTCATTAACCCGCCCCCTTTCCAACGAGGGTGAGAAGCCCCACAGAGGTGCCTCCATCAACGATAATTGTCTGCCCCCTTATCATAAAGGCCTCTTCACTGCACAAAAAAGCCACCACATTAGCCATATCTTCAGGAATTACCATTCTGCCTGCTGGCGTTGCTTGACGAGTATCTGGCATTAACTGCTCTTTAATGTAAAACTTCAGGGCCTCTGTTTCGACAGCGGAGGCAGCTACGGCATTAACACAAATGCCCTTGGGAGCTAGCTCTATTGCCAGGTAGCGAGTTAAGGCTTCCACCGCAGCCTTGGACACTCCTACTATAGTATAGGTAGGCAACACAAGGAATGAACCTAAGCTGGAGATGCTGATTATTTTACCGCCTCTTCCCTCCATAAGCTTGGCTGCCCGTTGGGCACAGAGCAAAACAGCTCTGGCATTGATATTCATAGTCCATTCCCAGGCCTTAACATCCAAATCCATTACAGCACGACCCACACCCGAAGCAGCGTTATTAATCAAGATATCCAAATGGCCAAAGTTATTGCCAATCGTATCGAACATTTCATCAATCTTTGCCGGGTCTCCCACATTAGCTCTGATAACTTCAGCTTTCACCCCCAGAGCTTCAACATCCTTGGCTGTTTGCTCCGCAGCATCACGGCGGCGAAAAAAATTGACGATAATATCAGCACCCTGGGAGGCAAGCTTTAGAGCGACGGCTCTGCCAATGCCTCGCCCACTACCTGTCACTAAAGCCAGTTTCCCTTCGAGAGACACGGTTAAGCCTTCTCCTTTTGCCCCACGTGATTTTCCACGTAAGAGATAAAATCACCGAAGTTCTGAAACTTTTGTGCTTCTTCGTCAGGGATCTCGATGTCAAAGGCCTCCTCCACCGCCACCAATGCCTGCACTATGTCTAGAGAATCCGCCTTGATCTCCTTGAAAGTGCTTTCCCGAGTAATAATACTCTCGTCAACATGGGTGATCCTGGCCACGATTTCTCTTATTTGTTCTTCGATAGTCATATTTTGCCTCCTTGGTTGAATTCCGCTAGTTCTGACTTCAAAGATCCAACGATCTCAGCTTTTACCGCCTTCCTGGCGCTTGCTATAGCATGAGCTATGTGAGGCGCTTGGCTAGCCCCATGCGCTATCCTGACAACCCCATCAACACCCCACAAGATGCCACCACCTTCCTCCTCAGTTTCATAGGTCATTTTGGTTACCGGGAACATTCTGTTAAACAATAATTTGGCCATTCCGCCCAAAGGAGGATACCTTTTCAGCTTCTTCTTTGTCCACTCCAATGCATAGCTCCCTACGCTTTCATAGAACTTTAAAAGCACATTACCCACAAATCCGTCACAGACGATGACATTGGCTTTCCCGCTTAAGATTTCATTGCCCTCTATATTGCCAATAAAGTTCAAGCCGCTGTTCTTAAGAAGGGTGTAGCTCTCACGTACTAGCTCATTCCCTTTGCCTGCCTCAGAGCCAGTGCTTAGCAAGGCTACTGTAGGATTGGCAATATTGAGAAATCTCTTAGCATGGACAGAGCCAGCAATGGCAAAGGCCAAAAGCTGATTTGGCTTGCAATCAACATTAGCTCCAAAGTCTACTACTACAGTATTTGGTGCGAAGCTACCCAGAGAGCCAATGATTGCAGGGCGTTCCATCCCATCCAGCATGCCTATAAACTGGACAGCGCTGATAGCAGTTGCTCCAGTAGGTCCAGCACTAACCAGGGCATCCGCTTCACCTGATTTCACCATCCTCGCCGCTACGGCTACAGAGCAATTAGGCTTACGGCGAATTACTGAAGTAGGCGGCTCGTTTTCCGCGATAACTTCACTGGCTTCAACACAGGGAATAATCAGGCCATTAGAGAATTTATACTTGGCCAGTTCCTTTTCTAGTATGTTAATAGAGCCAATTAAAGTAATCCCCACATCGTCCTTTTGAGCCGCAAGAACCGCCCCCTTAACTATCTCCTCAGGAGCATGATCGCCACCCATAGCATCAACTGCCACCCTCACTTTTCTACTTTGAGCCACGTTTTTCTCCTTCACCAGCTGGAAGCTTGACTGCTGCCTTCCCCACAATTATTGTTTCATTCTTTTGATTACTGCACTCAAAACTACAATCTGCAAATGATACACCATCCTTGTCTTCAATGGAATTAATCTTACCACTGACAGTCAGGGTGTCTTCAGGGCGTGCCGGCGCCTTGAATTTCACCGAAAGCTTGCCTCCAGAGAGCCAGCTTCGGCCAAAAGCCAAAGTCATCATCTCAGACACATAGGCCAAGATAAGCATGCCATGAGCAATAGTGCCGCCAAAAGGGGTCTGAGCAGCGAAAGACTCGTCTACATGGATAGGATTAAAATCGCCTGACGCATCAGCATAGAGGTTAATCGTTTCTTGGGTTATGTGCTTTACTACTGGACAAAGAGTCTCTCCCTGATGAATTTCCTTAAGCATTTGCTTCCTCAGTGGGCAATATTATAGTTGTCTTTCCTGATTGCACTTTTTCTTTGTTCTGGTCAAAGACGTTTAATTCCAATACTAACATGCGTAATTTGCCTCGAGTTAACTTCTGGGCCACCCTAGCCTGGCACTCTATTGTGGCACCGGTGGGCACCAATTTGAAAAACTCCAACTCTTGCGAAGCATGTATAGAGCCAGGTGGCAGGGAAAGTCCCCCCGCCATAGCACTCATGGCATATGCTGCTATAGCCAGAGGAGGGACAAGCCCATCTTCCGAGCTATCCACAGCTTTTAGATATTTGGAAACTAGCGGAATGCTCAACTCATAGCTGGCAGAAGGGAACTCATAACCAGGTACTAGTTCCTCATAGACGATGGTTTTATCCTGCATTGAATCAATCTTAAATACATCGTATCACGATGTGCTATTAAAACTAGCATTGTTTTCAATTATTGTCAATGCCCTATCTAGCAGAATGTTAATGTTCTATGATTTTGTCACAATCTACTTGCCCTGTGAAGTGGAAGACTAACCTGTTAGTAAGCAAGGATAAGCTAAAGGAGAGTCAACCATCTAAGAAGGAGCTTGGTAAGGAGAGACTAACCCCAGGGAAAGACGTTGGAACCTGGCTTGGAGCTGGTTTGGCGGCTTTATATGGACCACAGCAAAATCATCCCTGGGTTCAAATCCTCCATTCTCACCGACCAACAGCTGACAGCAACTCTCATATAACCGTGCTTGCTTATGCTTTCAAGCTAAGGTTATAATAGAGACCTGAGGATTATTCTTCGTAATTTCCTGTATTCCTTACCCAAGCGTGGGGTCATCTTTGGCCAGCTCATAAGGAGGGCTTGTTAGCTTTACGCAGCCTTGTTGATGCAGCCATTGACCGGGCAGAGCGGACTGTGAAACCTGGACAGAAAAAGAGAGAAGGTTGAGGTGTAATAATGCAAATCCGTAACGTCGCCTTGCTATCTCATCATGGTGCCGGCAAGACTTCGCTGGCTGAATCAATGCTCTTTACTTCGGGTGCTATTGAGCGATTGGGTAGTGTTGAGGATGGCACCACTACCTCAGACTACGATAGGATTGAAGTAGAACGCCACATGAGTATCAACCTATCATTGCTCCCCCAGGAGTGGAAAGGAACAAAATTGAACCTCATTGATACTCCAGGCTATGCTGATTTTATCAGTGAGGTTAAGTCCGGTTTGAGGGCCAGTGAAGGCGCGATAATTGTAGTTTGTGCCGCCTCAGGTGTGGAGGTAGGTACCGAGCAGTTTTGGAGTGATGCTGAAAAGATGGATTTGCCACGTTTAATATTCGTTAATAGGATGGATCGTGATAATGCTGATTTCTTTCATACTTTGGAGGGAATCCAGACTAAATTGTCACCAGGATGCTTACCACTTCAATTACCTATAGGCTCACAAAGCGATTTTCAAGGTATTATAGATCTGGTAACCATGAAAGCTTATAGTGGCTCCGCCTTAGAGGAGACAGAATTACCTTCGACACTTCTGGAGAAAGCAGGCGCTGCCCGTGAGAAATTGGTAGAGGCTGCTGTGGAAATTGACGATGAACTCATCACCAAGTACTTGGAAGGCGAGGCGATAAGCAACGAGGAAATTTTCGAAGCTATAAAAGAGTCTACCATAGCTGGTAAATTAGTGCCTGTTCTTGTTGGCTCTGCCATGCGTGGTATTGGCATCCAGTCGCTTCTTGATGCTATTTGTTCTTATTTACCTTCGCCTGAGGAAAAAGGCGCTGTTGTAGCTACGAATTCGACCACTGGCAATAAGGAAGAACTGAAACCTGATGTAGAATCGCCCTTTTCCAGCCTTGTTTTCAAAACCAGTGCTGATCCCTATATAGGCAAGCTTAGCTATTTCCGAGTCTACTCAGGTGTTATCTCTAGCAATTCACAAGTTTGGAATGCTAATAAGGATGGCATAGAGCGTATTGGTCAACTCTTTACTTTGCTAGGCAAAAATCAACGCCCAGTACCTCAGTTGACTGCTGGAGACATAGGGGCAGTGGCCAGATTAAATTTGACCACTACCGGAGATACCCTCTGTGCTCGTGGACATCCAGTGGTATTTGATGGCATTGAGTTTCCTAAGGCCAATTTCAGCTTGTCTATCCAGCCTCAAACGAAAGCTGATCTGGACAAAATGAGCACAGTCCTGCCTAAAGTTTGTGAGGAAGATCCTTCTCTTCGGGTACACCATGAACCTGATACTAATGAGTTTATCATTTCCGGAATTGGTGATAGCCACTTAGAAATGGTTAAGGAGAGAATGCGTCGTAAGTTTGGTGTGGAGGTAAAATTAGATTTGCCAAAGATTCCTTATAAAGAAACTATCACCATGCCAATCAAGGCAGAACACAAACATAAGAAACAGAGTGGGGGTCACGGCCAATATGGACATGTTTTTCTGGAGTTAGAGCCTCTACCTCGAGGCGGTGGATTTGAGTTTGTTACAAAGATTGTGGGGGGAGCGGTGCCCCAAAACTACCTTCCTTCCGTAGAGAAGGGAGTCAACGAGGCGAAGCAGGAAGGGGTTCTAGCAGGGTATCCCGTAGTTGATATAAAAGTAACCTTCTGTGATGGCAGCTTTCATTCCGTAGATTCTTCGGACATCGCCTTCAAAATTGCTGGCTCTCAAGCTTTGAAGAAAGGATTATCTCAAGGGCAACCAATATTAGTTGAGCCTATAATGAATATTGTTATAATTGCACCTGAGACATACACCGGGGACATCATCAGCGATCTTAATACTAAGAGGGGGCGTGTGCTAGGTATAACTCGCGAGGGCAGAGATAATGTTATTCAAGCTCAGGCGCCCTATGCAGAGTTGCTTCGTTACGCTATAGATTTGAGGTCAATGACACAAGGACGTGGCAACTTTACCATGGAGTTTGACCATTACGAGGAGGCACCACCTCATATCAGCCAGAAAGTGATTGAAACCAGGAAAGCGGAGTCCTGAGCCCCTTCCCTATTGTCATTGCAAGCGAAGCAACCTTTGTTTAACCAGCCAGTAACTCCTTTAGCTTATTAGTAAACGCAGGTACCACCTCTTCATATTTGCCGACCACTCCAAATTTTGCCTCCCTGAATATATTTGCCTCAGAATCTTTGTTGATAGCTATGATATTCTTGGAACTGGAGCAACCAGCTATGTGCTGGCTAGCACCTGATACAGCTATGGCAATATAAACATCGGGGGCAACAATTTTGCCCGTGAGGCCGATATGCACTGCCTCTGGCACCCAACCGTTGTCGGCGGGCGGGCGTGACGCGCCTACCGCACCATGCAATACATCAGCTAGCTCCTTTAGCGTTGTCTTGAAAGGCTCGGGCCCACCAAGACCTCTACCCCCAGCAACTATTACAGGTGCATCCTCGAGCTTAACGCCAGCTACCTCTTCCTTTACAGTTTCTAATACCTTTGTCCTTACCTTCGACACATCTATTTCGATCTTAGTAGGTATGACCTCTCCTTTTCTTGAGTCATCACGCTCTAGTGGGGACATTGCCTTTGTCCTAACGGTAACTACCTGGGGCATAAGCTCACTGGAGAATGTAGCTTGAGCATTGCCTCCATAGACAGGTCGCGTTTGCATCAGCAGCTTTGTTCCTGGGTCTATGGTTAAATCGAGACAATCTGTTGCTAGGCCAACTCCTAGTCTGAAGGCAAGATGGGGCGCTAGGTCTCTGCCTATAGATGTTTGCCCCATGAGCACTGCTCGAGGCAAAACGTCCTTAATCAGTTTTTCTACAACTTGCATATAGGAATCTGCTTGATATTGTTTAAGTGAGGGATCCTCTATTACGTAAACTTTATCTGCTCCGAAAGCAATCGCTTCTTTAGAAGATTCGCCAACCACATCACTGACTAATAGGCAAGATAAGTCTTCGTTTAAATCGTCGGCAAGCTTCCTGCCACATCCTAATAATTCAGTGGTGATGGAAGCTAACTTTCCGTCTATCAATTCTCCATAAATTAGTATACCTTTATTTTCAGCCATTTTTCCTCCTTATCCTTATAGCAATTTTGCTTCCTTGAGTCTTACAGCCAAGTTAGCGCCAGCCTCTGCAGGGGTCTCTCCTTCGATTATCTCACATTTGGCTTCCTTGACTGGTTGGAAGAGCCTGTCTAATCTAGTACGCCTGCCAGCAGCGCCAACCTGTGAGGGTTCGAGTCCAATATCGGCAGGTTTCCACACCGTAGGTTGTTTTTTAGCTGCTGCCATAATTCCTTTCAAGGCAGCATAACGAAGTGCTCCCATCTCACTGGTCACAGTAATCATGGCGGGAAGCGTTACTTCAACAACTTCGTAGCCATCAGGAATAACTCGCTCAATCTTCACCTTGCCATCAGTAACCTCCACTTTCCGAGCTAAAGTTACAGCGGGGATCCCCAAAATCTCGGCGATGCCTAAACCAACTTGTCCGGCATCCCAGTCAGAGGACTGCCTGCCACAGAAAATAAGGTCATATTCGTCTGTCTTCTTTATTGCCATGGCCAAGGCGTAGGCAGTTGACCAGCTATCGCCCTCCTCAAACGCTTCGTCTTCCAGAAGGATAAGTTCATCACCCCCCACGGCCAATGTCTTCTTAATCACATCGCGGAGTAACTTATTACCCAGGCTAAGTGCGGTAATTTTGCCCCCTATGTTATCCTTGATTCGTAGAGCAGCTTCCAAAGCGAATTCATCATATTGGCCGATTACAGGTTTTACATCTGGCGGCAAGGTCATTTTATTAGTTGCTGAGTTAACCTTAAACACCGATGGTGGTGCCTCAGGATCGGGCACCTGCTTGCAGCAAACAATCATGTTAACACCTGGCATTCTCTAACCTCCTTTAATTAGATTTCCAAATTAACAACACTACAACAAAACTTCTCTGCCGTCAATACCATATGGGCTGGGCCGTATAATAAAGTTTGACAAAATCATAGAACATTAACAGAGTCAGGAAAAAAAGTTGACAAAGTCAAGAGGGGGGGGTAGAATAATAGACGTATTATTGGCACTTTAACAATTGAATAGTGGAAGGAAGGTTCTAAGTGGAGAGCTTGATCCTGGCTCAGAATAAACGTTGGCGGTGCGCTTTATGCATGCAAGTCGAACGAGGTTATGGTCTTCGGACTATAATCGAGTGGCAAACGGCTGAGTAACGCGTGAGTAACCTGCCTTGGAGTGGGGGATAACTTGCCGAAAGGCAAGCTAATACCGCATGTGGTAGTCAAGCG
>Ga0114930_10005522_pt1 | contig 10390 bp, 9 predicted proteins | sample AnhtaG_FD_87300 | JGI IMG/M metagenome (GOLD analysis project Ga0114930, IMG submission 87300) | Deep subsurface microbial communities from Anholt, Denmark to uncover new lineages of life (NeLLi) - Anholt_01485 metaG | ecosystem: Environmental > Aquatic > Marine > Oceanic > Sediment | place... | reverse complement strand
TTGAGGTTCTTGAGGTTCTTGAGGTTCTTGAGGTTCTTGAGGTTCTTGAGGTTCTTGAGGTTCTTGAGGTTCTTGACCTTTCTTTAAAATTTCGTCCAGTTGAGACCGGTCTTCTTTGCTCATCTTACTCATTTGTTCCATATTTTGCCTCATTAAGTCCATCATTACTTTCTGTGAAATCAGCTGGCTCAAAACCGGTAAAGCAATCCTGATACGAGTCAGTTCATAGTACAAATTTTTCGCAGTATCTCTCATTTCCTTCAGGTCGTCCTTAGTCATGCCTTCCTCGCCTATTCCTTCACACTCAATGTCGACTACCGTAAAGTTCTTGCCATCAAATTCTAATGGGTAAGTTCTACAACTTAAGGGACGATTATCATAGACTAAGCACTCCTTTTTCTCTTTATTATAAAGCGGACATTTTACTTCTAATAAATCTTCGATGGAAACATTTCCAAATGGATCCCGTGGTTTCTCTTCTTCTCCTTCTTTAGGAAGGGGTGGTAATGGTTTAAGGACTAAATCAATTCCTCCATCTGGTTTATTATATATGTCCATATACGGTAGAAAATTAGCTACAACTCCATTTCTAGCCCATAATTCTAAATCCCAAAAAGTGAGAGGTATTGGTCCACGAGAAAGGCAACATTTGTCTGATCGAGCACATTTAAAGGTAAACTTTGTTTTTGGTTCTTCTGTATCGGGTTTGACTTCAGTTTTTTCTTTTATTTGCTCTTTTTCTTCATTTTCGTTTTTAACTTCTGAATTTTCTTCATTTTTATTATTTTCAGTCATTTCTACACACTATCAATGATTTTTTCAAATTCATTATTTATTGCTATTCAAGTTGAATAATAATGCCTTGAAAAAAAAATTTCTTTTTTTATAAGATATCAATATTCAAAATTATAAAAAACACATACAGATTATTTTCTATATTTATTGTTCAAATTATAGTATGAGCATATAAAAAGCGATAACAAACAGAATCTAACAAATAATCTTAAATAGTATTAACATTTAACATTTACATCAAGTCTTATAGGAACTAATCAATAAACGGCTTTAATTGGTTTTAGAATCGGGTTATAATGAGAATAAATTTCACGAATAAATACATGGTCTGGTCGGAGTTATCAATAATTTTAATATTAGGGTTCATATTTGGCGTCTTTATACCCATTCTTTCTCCAGAAGCGAGTAGCATTATTTTGTTTATCCTAACTGTCTCACTATTTTTCGTTCAAATCTTTCTAATATTGAAGTTTGTTGGCGATAGGTTAGAAAACCGAAAAAAGGTTGGGATATTGTTATTCCATTCGTTAAATTTATTTTTTGCTGTTGTTATAGGATTTTCTATTCCTTTAATGGAATCTGATTTTAGAAATAATTTGGGAATAATAATGATGCCACTCCTATTGATTTTAGGCATCATTATAACAGATAAATACGATAAGAACATTAAAGGTATTGCAAAAGATCAAGATTTAGAAGAAGTAGAACAAATACTCAACAGACCAGTAATCGAATTTGAAAATAAAAAGTACGTGTTCTCTTATAACTCGTTAATAATTTTGGTTGCTGGTACCCCTCTATTAGCTTTCGGAATATACTTTTTTTTTGATACAGAGGCACAATTTTGGTTGCACGAAATTGTGGTTAAGCAATCAATATATTTTCTCAACCTATTCTTTAATATGAATGTATCAACAAGTTACTCTCCCGTTGGTAAATATCATTGGAGTTTTGATTTTGTTGGCGGTAACTATATTGGTGATCCGTTAAATAGTATTTTCTTTGAGACCTTTTGTACAGGTATTCAAGCAATTTGCGTTTTTGCGGCCATTATAATATGCACTCCCCATTCTCAAGATAAGAATACGAATAGAGACATAATTTGGAGAAAGGCTAAAGCATTAATCGTTTCATCTGTCATCTTTTACGTGGTTAACATCATACGGATGTTAATTCAGATTGAATTATATTATCTTGGTTATCCATGGGATAGTATTCACGTATCAATTAGCGCAGCAAGCTCATTTATCGCCGCAATAATTATCATTTTACTTCATAAATGGATACCCGAGTTTATAATTAGCATTATTTATATTGGCACTTTAATTAGCAAAAAGTTTAAACAACTAAGGAATCCAAAAGAAGATTAGTAATGTTATAATGATACTAATTGTTCACTAAATCAAATTTTTTAAATTACAATGTTAAATTTTGAAAAATTGCAAAAAGTAGTAGAAATTGGAAATACCCGTATAGGCGGTTTACCTGGAGAAAATCCGGTAGTAATGATTGCTACTGTCTTCTATACGAATCACGCAGCTTTATTAGACGAAAAAACGGGTAAAATAGATAAAAAACTTGTAGAACAGGAACTAAACGATTATTCAGAGATTATCGAAGAAACTGGAATGCAAGGGATAGTTGACGTAGTCGGAGGTTATCCAGATGCCTTATTTAAAGAATGTGAATATGTAGCTGATATTGTTGATTACCCTTTCTTAGTTGACGGTCTGAACGACGATTCGCGAATCCCAGTAATGGAAAGCTTAAAGGAAGTAGGACTTTTGGATAGAGCTATCCTAAATAGTATAGACGAAGCCACAACTGATGAAAATTTAGCTAAATTAAAAGAAATTGGAGTAAAATCGGCAGTATTATTAACTTTCGGAAACAGATATATATTCCCTCAAAAAAAACTAGAATTTCTAAAGACTACATTGATCCCTAAAGCACAAAAAGCTAACATAGAAAATATTATCGTAGATACAGCTGTGTTAGATTTACCTTCAATTGGGATTAATGTCGAAACGACGAGATTGGTAAAATCAGAGCTAGGACTACCTACGGGCTTTGCCCCTGCTAATGCGATTTATGGGTGGGATTTTGTTAAAAAATACGGCGAAAAATCTAGATGTGGTGGAATTGCTTCATTGATGGCTTATTGTGTTAACGCTGGAAGCGATTTTGTGTTATTTGGCCCTATTAAATTTGCTAAATGTGTTATTCCTGCCATGGCTCTCATTTCAGGAATAAATTCGTATTATCGCAAACGAATTCTAAGGAAAAAAATTTCAGAGCGAACCCCATTGAAACACATATTTTAAGAAATGTACCTTATTAAGAGATCTTGGGTGCGATTTAGGAATTCTTGTAGATTTTGATTAATTTGTTCTTTTTTGTTTTCTTCGTCTAAAAGAAAAAGAACGTACATTGAGTAATTTAACACTTGAATTTTCTTAAACAAAATAACCGAGTCTGAAACTTTAAATATTGCTTCATCTTTCTCTGTGGCTTTGAATTCAGAAAATATTTTTAACAACATTGTAAATTGTGGGGCCACTACTTCAAATACATTCAATAAATCCTCAGATTTTTTCATTTCTGTGATTTGTAATGCTTTGGGAGTAAGAGATTCTGCTAATACTAACCCATCACTACTAAGGAGAAGGATTAAAGAAGCACCCGTTGCAGAAGAAAATTCTCGAAGATTATGCTCGACTAAATTCTTATTTGGGCTGAGTTTAGCTACTCCTGAGGAAAAGGCTCTTAAAATAGAGAAAATCTGAAATAAACTCGTGATATAAATTTCGGGAGGTACATCCGGAGATAATTTAGTTAACTCTCTCGTTACGGTTTTAATATTGCTTTTAATTTCTTTTGACTTAACAATATCTGAATCTCCTTTTGACAAAACATAGATAATTGGCGTATCTTGTTCTAATTGCGCCAACGCTTTTTTCATTTTTTTAAGATACTCTATGCTTTCTTCAAAGCGATCTTTATCCCTGATATCAATAAAATAGAAAAGCAAATCTGCTTCGAAAAGATAAATTTGAGCCTTTTTTAAATACTTTTCATGATATTTCTTTTGGCCCCCAAGATCCCATAAGAAAATGGTTGCTCCTAGCGCTTCTATTGAACTTACATCTGCCCCTCTGGTTGGGCCTAACCCAATTAATTTTGAGAACTTTCTGTCAACTGAAAGCAAGAAACTCGTCTTTCCCGAATTATCTAGCCCCGCGAATAATATTTTCATTTTTCTCTGGGTAGTTATAGGAGTAAACGGCGTGTGTTCGATGGTAATTATTTTTTTTAAAAGTTTTTTAAAGTCTGGTTCTATCTTTGATTGGGGTAGAAATTCAGTAGTAATTTTTTTATCAAATTCAGAAAAGAAATCGATTATAATATTTTTAAGCCGATTTATGTTGTTGTATAAGAAACTCCGTTTTTTCTCGTCTACTAAAATACAAAAAGCACTTGCTGTTGGAATCTCAGTAAACTCTGTATCGATAAAATGAAAGAATGTAAGAGAAGTTATTTGAATATCAGGAAATGGTATAATTCCAAAGTATTGGTATTTTTTCAATACCTCAATTTCTTTATTATATACAGCTCCATCACCAATTAAGAGAGATATATTTTTAATCGCTATCTGCATATAATCTCTCAATGATATTTCGAGTATATTTTTAGTTTTCTCCTCTTTTTTTTTATTTTCTAATTCTTCTACCTCTAATGGTTGAGGAAACATGTAAATTGGTTGAGGACCTAACTTATCGTAAGCGCAAAAAACTAATCCTTTGACGATTGAAGACTCAATTAATTTATCCATTAGTTGGAATTTCGTGTAAATTATTTTTTATAATAATATTAAATTATAAATTTAATTATATATAGCTTTATTTTAGAAGATTAATGCTGGAAAAAATTGCCAACTTTATCAAAAATAATCGAAATATTATCGAAAAAGAAGAGCTAAATCCTATTGTTAATTATGTTAACGCGCATTCTTTTAAAAGTGCTCGCATCTTTTCAGACATAGGACAAGATTCTGCTGCTATTAAAAACGATAGTGAAATGTACACCCTGGTAACAACTGATAGGATTAAAACGAGCTACATTGAGAATTATCCATTTGGTGCGGGATTTAGTTCTATCTTAGTTGGGGTTGATGATATTTTCGCTTGTGGTGGTGCGCCTTTAGCCGCATCTATTATTATTTCATTTAAAGAACAAAAAATTGGTCAAAAAATGATAGAAGGAGTTTGTAACGGTTCAAACAAGTTCAAAGTTCCTATTATTCGAGGCCATACTAATCCTAAAAATTATTACGAATTAAGCTCCACATTGATAGGTGAAATCAAGAAAAGTGACTATATCTCAGCAAACAACGCTCAAGAAAACGATAACATTATTTTAGCAGTAGATTTTGAAGGTCAACTAGGGAGAGCTAGTAATCTACATTGGGACACAGTTACGCACAAATCTTCTGAAGAAGTTTTAAATAAAAGAACATCTATGAATGTTATTGCTAGAAAACATATTGTAAACTCGTCAAAGGACGTGTCCAATGGAGGAATTTTCGGCACGATTTTACAATTGATAAAATATTCCAAAGTTGGAGCGGACATAAATATAGAAAGAATCATAATTCCTCCAAAATTAATAGATAAGTCTTATAATTTAGAGACCTATGTTCAGATGTATTTAACAACCTCATATATTTTAACCGCACCAGAAGATACATCTCAAGAAGTATTAAAGATTTTCAGCGATCATGGCATGTCTGCTGTAGTAATTGGGAGGATTAGGAAAGAATCAGAATTAAAAATTAATGATGGTAAGGATTCAATCAAAGTTATAGAATTTTAATAAAAAACAATAATATAAAATATTGATATCTTATGAATTTTGATTTTAAAAGAAAATTTAAGGGAACTATCTCTGTTATTGGTACGAGCGAAATCGATTCTGCAACGGAAAAGGTAGCAGTTGAATTAGGACGATTATTAGCCAAGAATCATTTCGCTATTTCTTGTGGAGGACTTTCAGGTGTTATGGAAGCTGTGTCTAAAGGTGCAAAACAGGAAGGCGGCTTTACAATCGGGATTATACCATTTGAAGATAAGAGTTATGCAAATAAATATATTGATGTCGTGATTCCGGTTCCGTTTTCCCAAGCTCGAAATATTATTGTCGTGTTAAGCGGTGATGCGTGCGTTGCATTAGAAGGAAAAGCAGGGACGCTATCTGAGATGTGTTTTGCTTGGATATATGGAAAACCAATTATTGCACTAACGGGGGGGATAAAAGGATGGTCATCGAAGATGGCAGGAAAGAAAATTGACGATAGGAGAAGTGACACAATTTATGGCGCTAAAACGGCTCAAGAAGTAGTTGAAAAACTTAATGCTATATTTAAATCTCGCCCTAATATTACTTATGATATGCCAACGGAGTTCTAAAAACAGTGAATCTTATTAATCAACTAATAAGTGGAACTTCATTTAAGGAAAAATCGCTTTTTATTAATAAAAGATGCTAAGGGTTTTAATATTTAAGCTAAAGATAATTTTATAAGAACGAAGGTAATATTATCTACATAAGAATATATACAAAAATTACTATTGTCTATCTCAAGGTGTAACTATTTTGGCAATTCAATATTTGACTAAAGATAAGAGGGAAGAGAAGAAAATCGCTTCCGCTTCGAAATTACTCTTTACAGGCTTAGACAACGCTGGCAAAACCACAATTATCTACGGATTACAACGCGAATTCTCGAAAATAGCTTTTCTAAAACCAACTCGTGGAGCTCAAAGGCGGATATTTGAGTTCATGGGAAAGGAGATTGCAGAATGGGATCTTGGAGGGCAAATTTCTTACCGAATTTCTTATTTAAAAAACCCAGGTAAATACTTCGATGACACAGAGATAGTTGTTTACGTAATAGATGTTCAGAATCGAGTAAGGATACCTGAAGCAATCAGCTATCTTAAAGATGTCGTAGAACAATTCAGGAAACTAGAAATCGCACCACCCATGTATATCTTTCTACATAAATATGATCCTGCCTTAAGACGAAACGCATTAAACGAAATGAAAAATCTCGAACTAGAAATAAAGGAAAAAATAAAACGAAGTGTACCATACAAGGAAATTTATTATTATAACACAAGTATCTACGATCTCCCATCAATCATAAAAGCAATGTCAGAAATCTTATTAAACATCTATCCAAAATCCGAATTAATTGAAAAAACGATTATTGAATTCGGAAAAAAAACTTATTCAGATGGGATTGTTTTACTCGACGATAATTCTTTAATCGTAGGAAGCTTTTACAAAGACGAGGAAACTAAAAACCTCCTGACAGCCTCAACACCATATTTTTTAAGTCTCAACGACTCGTTTGTTTTCACAGAAGTTCAACCCAGTCGAGAGCAAGAGGAAAATCACATGGTTGTTCAAAGATTTGGCAGAAATTTTATATTTAAGCAGCTTTCTTTTAAAGAAGGTGCTAGTCCATATTATATTCTCATGCTTAAACAAGACACTAACCTCAATAAAGAAGATATCGATTGTTTTTCTAATTTATTAAAAGAGATTTTATACGCCTAACTCTTTTTATTTTTTCATTTGTTTATTTGTCAAGATTAATAAAATTGTATTTTTTTACTACTATTATAATTAAAAAGTTAAAAAAAGATATTTTCTGATTTTAACAACAGGTAGAAGAGATAAGCAAAATGATTATTTGTTCCAACTGTGGGACTACGAACAATGAGTTAAATGGGCGTGTATGTAGAAAATGTGGTGCGTTACTTCCAACATCCAGCAGCAAGCCTCCACGAATAAAAATCTCTCCTAAGAAAACGGATAAAAAGCAAGTGAAGGAACAAAGAGCACCACCAAAAAAAAAGAAAAACGAGTCGTCCCCCCTCCAAAAAAAGAACCTAAAAAGAAATCAGTTGCGAAACCAGAAATTTTAGATCTTCACGAAATACCTAAACTTGAAAAGGAATTAGAAGAGAATCATCTAGAAGATGACACCGAAAGTGAACTAAGTGGTGCGATAGATGAAGATGAAATCCTAAGAGAGATTACACCTCAACCTTTCAGAGGTTCCATCATTGCAAAAAAAGGCGTTTATGGACTTCCTCATCAAACAAAAATATCAACAGATTCAGATCCGATAACTTCTAAAAGCGCTCCCATTTCTTCTCCCAAAATAGAATCTACTCTCTTAAAACAGAAACAATTAGAAGAAGATATGACAAAGGTACTCTCATTTCTTTCAAAGAAGATTACAGTAAAACCGTTGAAAACTGTTAAGAAAGAGGATAAAATTAAAAAGAAACCAAAAAAAGCCATCCCTCCCTCAAGTATGACTGAAATTTTAAAGGACCTTTTAAAATTAGATTTACATATTGAAGCCTCTGCTATTATAAAGAAGGATGGGACGATACTTGCTTCAGCAATTAGTTCTCGGATTTCAGATTCTCTTTTTGCTACGATTGGCCAGAATTTATCTATGATTGGTAATGATATTATTGAAGGATTAAATTCTGGAACCTTGTTGAACATTTCCATCAGGGGGACCGATGGAGTTTTAGATCTTGCACCTATCGGGTCTAAAAAGACTTTGGGAGATGATATGATTTTGATAATCTTTTCACATCCTCGAGTGAAAAGCGGAATTATACATTTCGCAGTATCTATAGTAAAGAAACAAGTAAGCCAGTACCTAGGATTATCAAAATAGAAAGTCTTGGTTGGATTTTAGAGTAATTGTTTCTGAGCAATTATTTTTGAGACTTTAACCGTTTTAAAATAGTGTAAATTAACCTGTAGTTCGTCCAAAAAAGAGTTTAAATTATTAATTTCTACTAGAGGGACAGAATTATCATTGATCTTAATCCAATTAGTCTCTAATGTTACCATGAGTGGAATTAGAGTAAACGGTAATCTTTTTCGAACATTACACTTCATACTTAATAGTTTCTGAATTAAATCCGAAATCGTCTCAGGATTTTTTTTTAAAGCTACGACTCTTTGGTATTGTAGATTTGCAGCTTTATTTATAGCACCGTAAGAATCCTTCCTTTTCCATTGTTTAGCGTCTATTATGAGGATAAAACTTTGATAAATACCAATAACATCAATTTCGTACCGCTTCTGAGATGTTTCGTATTTGAGATTGGATTTATCTGAAAACCTAAAATTCTTAATTGTTCTATAATTGTTTTGAGACAAAATCTCTTGAATTAAAGCTTCAAACCCGTCGTAATTTAGTAAATGTGACAACTGATTAATATCCAACTCTAAAAACTGAAAGCACTTCGTAATAAAGGCAATTTTATTTATTACAACATAATCAATATAATTCCCTTTCTGAATTGAGATAAAATTAAACCTTTCTAAGAATTCATGAAGTTCTAAATCGCTAAAACTTGTTAAAAATTCAAATTCTGAAATTTCAATCCATAACTCGGTTACCTCAGAATCTCCCTCTTTTAGAAGATTGTAGGTTTCTAAGTAAAATTGTTTTAGCGATGGAGTTGAAAATAAATTAGACATAATCCAATTTAAGTTATTGTTCTAAAATAAAAGAAGGAGAGTATTGATATAATGATTAATTATCCGGGTTCAATTAGAATTATCTGAACCTTCAATTAATTTTTTAACTTCGTTAAATTCGTCTATAACGCCTTTGTAAACGAATTCTTTTAATTCGTCCACATCGTTACATTCTGCGATTTTCGCCTCTAAATCTTTGTAGGGAAAACCTATTCTGGTATTTTGTAGACGCGCGATCTCGAACCCAAATTTTGACAGCGTATAACTAACTAGCTCTCTTATGAGAGGTGCTGTCAATATTTTAAGATTGGACGAAGTTATGAAGCGGAAAACATCAATAGTTATTTTTTCGGCATCTTCCTTAGAAAGATCTGTTTCTTTAAGCAATGAGACGTAAATTCTATCAGGGTCAAATTTATTTTTTTTCACCTTCCCCGATTTTTTATCCTTAAAAAGCACTTCTGGTAATGAATCATAAATTTTTTCTTCAAACATAATACAAGACGCATTGTCTATTTGATTGTCTATAATAGATAAGAAAGTAATTATTCTCAATAAAAACTATTATTAATTTTTTATTAATTCTAATTAAATACTAGTAAAATAGTACTCTAAGATTTTAGTAGTTTATTTCAAGGATTACTATAAGTTTAAGATTGTTTTTCGAAGTTCGTTAGAGATACTTATTATTTTGAAAAATAAATATTTAATAAAAAATTCTTTCTTAATATATTAGAATAATATATAATATTAAATTTGTTTAGAAGAATTAGGAGAAGTAGGATTTTATCTCTTGATTTAAAAACTGCGAATCTTTACTTAGATTCTTTTAAATCCTCACGATAATTAATGAATTTCATGGAATTATGTCAAAACAAAAGAATGGTATAATCAAATCAATCGTTTTCAGTTTGTTTGATGAAGACGGACCAACGCCAAAAATCTATTGGCCAGAAACGATGGAAGAATCTCCGAGGTTATTGATTGCTATGAAAACTATCTCCCTATTGATGGG
>Ga0114930_10005520_pt1 | contig 10394 bp, 11 predicted proteins | sample AnhtaG_FD_87300 | JGI IMG/M metagenome (GOLD analysis project Ga0114930, IMG submission 87300) | Deep subsurface microbial communities from Anholt, Denmark to uncover new lineages of life (NeLLi) - Anholt_01485 metaG | ecosystem: Environmental > Aquatic > Marine > Oceanic > Sediment | place... | reverse complement strand
TGCCTCTTGTGAGTATGTCAAAGAGCTTACGTTCTATGGTTTTCAGATCAGCATGAGCCGAAAGGGTAACCCCTATGACAATGCCTATGCTGAGAGTTTCATAAAAACCCTGAAGTCCGAGGATGTCCACCTGTGGGAATATCGAACCATGGAAGATGTCCAAAAAAGAATTCCCTATTTTATTGAAGATGTCTATAACCACAAACGGTTACATTCTTCTCTGGGCTATCGGCCTCCTTGTGAGTTTGAAGCTATGTTACCATTAACCCAAAAACCCTGTCAGAGTACTCTCATTACATCACTCTGATCTGTGCAGCTCATGGGGTTCACTCCAATACGCAGGAAAGCCTCAGATCGCACCTCTCGGCTTTCCAAACAGTGGCACCTTTTTCCCTTGTTTTTTCTCCTGATAACTCAGTCTTGTTTTGTGGAGACTTCACCTTTACTTCGTGAGGTTGTCATGGCGCCCCAAAGAAAACTCTATTTGTTTGTAACACTATTTTTAACCATCTCTCTTTCCTATCTGGTATTGCTCTTTCTTTTCCCGCGCAGCTCTCTGGCTCAGGGAGCCAACCTTTTTCAGAGTGTGTGGGCTAATCTTCTCCTCCTGGTGATTGCTTTTCTTTTTATTGCCTTCGGGCTATCGGAACTTATTGACTTATTTCATAGAAGACTGCCTGGGGCGAGATGGCGCAGGGCCAAACTGGGCTGAGTCGAGAGGCGCATGTTCGGATCTGTGAGGACACGGGTGTGAGATTCCACTGCGCTACTCGATTCAATACTCTTATCACTTTTCAGTGCTTCGCGGAATCTAAGGGGAATGAATTTGTCTAAGGGAATCGAAAGACGCGAACATGACAGAATCCGACTCAGATGGCCCGTTATTGCATTAACTAATCACCGTATAATACAAGCGGAAACAAGGAATATTACTGTTAATGGTATATTCATCTGCTGCGAGGAACCGCTACCCCTCAATCAGATCCTTCCCATGAGCATCAGCCCTCCCAATTACCAGGTTATACGGGTTAGCGGCAAGGTGGTCTGGTCAGATCGTTATGCTATTGATGATCAGGATATTGCCTATGGTGTTGGCATCTGCTTTGTGAAAATCGCCGACGAAGATCGACATTTCCTTAAGGATTTGATCTTAGCTCATTCTGAATAACGGGGTGGGCCTAATGATGGGAGGAAAAACCATCAGAAAAATAAATGAAAAACTGAGTATCTTGGTTTCCACAGAAAGGCTATTTGAGCCACTGGACAAAATAGAAAAAACTGATGATTGGTTTTATAGGCACAGTATCCTGGTGGGCGTCTTACTATTATGTGCCTGTCTTCTGATCAACATAAAACTCTGGTTAGCTTTTTAATAACCTTGAGAGAAGCTATTAAAAGAGCACAAGGCCTTCACGTGGATAAGGAAATCACACTAGTGGATGATGGCTCAGCCGATGGTACTACAGAACTACTCAGGAATTGTGAATCCGCTTCGCTTTTCCTTGTGTCCCGGATATCCCCAAGAAGGCCAATTGCATTTCCACCCACCTGCATCAAGCGCGCCTAGACTGTCCAATCTAAGTATAGCTTAACGAAACGTCAATCACCTTCAAAAAAAGGCTTACGTGGATATAACGGTGATGTTATATAGTCCCGAATTCAAGCCAAAATAAATGTTGTAGATGGTCTTTGGCAACCCTATAATACCCTTCATTTCAGATTCACAAAAAAGAATAGTGTAGGCTGAGGGCCTTAAGATTTAGCCCCTTCTTGGTGCGGAGCTTCTCATCAACAATCGGAAAAAGATATGAGACATAAGGATAACGAAAAACACAGGAAGATCATAGCTGCTGCCACAAAGGTCTTTGCCAAAAAAGGCTTTTACAAGGCAAAGGTCTCTGACATTGCCCGGGAAGCAGGAGTAGCTGATGGAACCATCTATATCTATTTCAGCCATAAAGACGATATCCTTATTTCACTGTTTGAAGAAAAGATGAAGGAAGTATTGGATAATATGGAAAGGCAGACCAGTTTAGAGACTGATCCATTTGCAAAGATCAAGAGATTTGCCTTTCTTCACCTCAAATTGATCGAAGATAACAAGGACATGGCCGAGATTATTCAGGTGGAGCTGAGGCAGAGCGACAAGTTCATGAAAGATTACCATAACGAGAAATTCGCCCAGTACCTTGACCTCATCGGCGATATCATACAAGAAGGGAAGGATAAGGGGTTAATTAGAGAAGATATCATTCCCGGAATTGCCAAAAGGGCCTTTTTTGGCGCCTTGGACGAAATGTCGAGATTTTGGGTTTTATCAAAAAGGCGCACATATGATGTGGAAACCGCTGCAAGACAGATCAGTAGTTACTTCATAAATGGCATAAAAACATAGTACGACAATCACAGACAGTAACAGCCTTATCATCAAATTCCTGTACCTGATCCGTATTGACATAATAGGTATCGGAGTGTTAAGGATGTTAACCCAAAAAAGCCATGCTTTGCCAGTATAACTCTGTAGATCTCAAAAACTAATACTTGAAAGGCATCAGAAAGGGGGAGCACATGAACATTGTAGTCTGTCTCAAGCAGGTACCTGATACAGAGACCCAGATTAGGATTGCCCCGGATGGTAAGTCAATCGTTACCGACAATATAAAATGGGTTATGAATCCATACGATGAGTATGCTGTTGAAGAGGCGCTGCGCCTCAAAGAAAAATTTGGCGGTGAGGTTACCATCATAGCAGTAGGACCGAAGCGGGTAACCGAATCCATAAGAACTGCCTTAGCCATGGGTGCCGACAGAGGAATTTTGGTAGATGATCCATCTGTTGCTGGTAGTGACTCCCTTGGTACGGCTAGGGTACTTGAGGCTGTTATTAAAGACCTTGACTACGACATTATCCTCTGCGGTAAACAGGGTGTGGATGATGATTACGGGTTGGTTGGCTCAGGTCTGGCAGAGCTGTTAGGCATTCCTCAGATATCAGTAGTCATCAAAATTGAAGTCAGCGAAGATGGTTCGACCGTAAAGGCCCACAGAGAGGTTGAAGGCGGAACCCTTGTTATTGAGGCCCCTCTGCCAGTTTTGATGACGACCCAAAAGGGACTAAACGAACCAAGATATGCATCATTGCCGGGCATCATGAACGCCAAAAAGAAACCCTTAGATATGAAAACCATCGCCGATTTAGGTCTAGATGCAAGTGAGGTTGGAGAAAGTGGAGCAAAGATAAAGATTATGCAGATCACACCCCCGGAAGAAAGAAAGGCGGGAAAGATAGTGGAAGGCGAGACACCCCAAGAAAAGGCCGCCAATCTGGCAAGGTCACTTCATGAAGAGGCTAAGCTTATCTAGATGAAGGGAAACTATTTTCTGACAAGAATTGGAGGAGATAACAATGGCGCAGGGAATCTGGATAGTTACCGAACGCAGAGAAGGGGAATTAAGAAAGATATCCTTTGAATTAGTGAGTGAGGGGAGACGCCTGGCTGATAAAATGGGCCAGTCAGTGACAGCCATCCTCCTGGGTTCTCATATCAAGCAAAAGGCAGGAATGCTTGGGAAATATGGTGCGGATAAGGTTATTGTGGCTGATGACGACCGCCTGGCAACCTATACCACAGATGCTTATGTATCAGTTATTGCGCAGCTAGCTCAGGCCAGTGAACCTGCTATCATCCTGTTGGGTGCTTCAGTCCAGGGAAAGGATCTCTCAGGCCGGCTCGCTGCCAGGCTTGGGGTTGGTATGGCCCAAGATTGTGTGGCATTTTCCCTTGAGAATGGTAACCTGGTTGCAAAAAGGCCCATCTGTGCAGGCAAGGCTTACGCCACGGTTACCTTTCAGGATAGCTCACCCCAAATAGCTACGGCAAGGCCCAATGTTTTTGCATTGAATGACCCTGATGATTCAAGGGAGATTGACCTTATTGATGCTGACTTCAGCCTTGATGACTCCCAGGTGAAAACGAAGGTTATTGAATCTATCCAGGAGGCAGGGGGCAAGGCCGACCTTACCGAGGCCGAGACAATTGTCTCTGGTGGAAGAGGAATGAAGGGGCCAGAAAATTATAAGATCTTAGAGGAATTGGCGGATCTGATGGGTGCTACGGTGGGTGCCTCACGTTCGGCGGTAGATGCTGGTTGGCGGCCTCACTCTGACCAGGTAGGACAAACAGGTAAGGTTGTGTCTCCAAATCTCTATATTGCCTGCGGTATCTCAGGGGCCATTCAACATTTGGCCGGAATGCGTACCTCCAAATATATCGTAGCCATAAATAAGGATCCTGACGCCCCCATTTTCCAGAAGGCTGACTATGGCGTAGTCGGTGATCTCTTTGATATAGTACCGGCATTAACAGAGGAGATAAAGAAAATCATCTAGGGTGCGTCTCATCTATTCCGCCTCAGGCGAATCACCTGTCGGACGGCTGACAGGTAACACGGTACAATTGCTCAGTCCGGCCTCAGGCTATGCCTCAGCGGTATGAGGGACGGCCTTTTCGAGCCGGAAGGAATTACCCCAAAGGCAAAAGAGGTACAGACATGATTACATTTAATGGAATAAATCACCTGGCCATGGCCACCGGAGATATGGACAGGACCACGTGCTTTTGGAGAGACTTGCTCGGGATGCGATTGGTGGCCGGTCTCGGACGACCTGGATATAGGCATTATTTCTTTCAAATCTCAGAAACCGATCTAATCGCCTTTTTTGAATGGCCCGGAGTAGAGCCTGTAGCTGAAAAGGAGCACGGTCGGCCGGTTTCTGGACCCTTCATATTTGATCATGTCTCCTTTGGAGTGGAAACCGAGGAGGACCTCTGGGAGCTTAAGGATAAGCTTTCGGCGGCCGAATTTTCTGTTTCGGAGGTAATCGACCATGGCTTCATCCACTCGATCTATGCCTACGACCCCAATGGCATACCTATTGAGTTCAGCCACGATGTTGAGGGCATCGACATCAGAAAAGATCCCAGGATGGCCGATCCCCGACCCTCCGACATCACGCGCGAGGGGGCAGAGCCACAACCTCACAAATGGCCTGCAGTCGATAAGGCAACCTCTCCGGAACAGCGCAAGGTTTACCCCGGTGCCGGTAGCGAGCTCTTCCATGGTATAGAGAAGGCTCGATAAAGATTAACCGCCCAAACCATGTACCGTCTTCCACTTTAAAGGAAAGCAAGCCTTGACAGTTTCCTATTTTTTTACATATGAGCCCTGATCATTAAAACATAGTCATTAGCGTAGTCCAGAGCGGCTAACCCCCTCAATTAAGGAAACGAATGGAATCAGAATCTGCATTAAGCCCTCATGAGGATGAAGTAGTGTGTCTGAAGAGGACTTTTTCGTTGTTAAGGTCAATGCGAGGATATTCCGATGGCCACAAGACCAACCTATGAAGAACTGGAGCAAGGGGCTAAGCGACTAGAAAGGGAATCTCTTGAGCGCAGGGGGGCAGAGGAAGCGCTCAAGGAGGGCGAGAACAAATACAGAGAGTTAGCCGATCTATTACCGCAAACAGTTTTCGAACTTAATGAGAGAGGCAATTTCACATTCGCTAACCGCCATGGGTTTCAATCTTCCGGTTACACCCAAGAGGATATTGATAAGGGCTTGAACGCCCTTGAGCTCTTTATCTCTGAAGACAGAGAAAGACTTGTGCACAATATTCGGAAAATACTGAGCGGGAAAAGATCTCAAGGTCATGAATATACAGCGTTGAGGAAAGACGGCACCACCTTTCCTGTCCTCATATACTCGAGCCCCATTATGCGCGACAGCAAACCAGTTGGGCTCAGGGGGGTTGCGGTAGACATGACCGAGCGCAAGCAGGCGGAAGAGGCGCTCCAAAGGGCCCATGATGAACTAGAACTGCGGGTAAGGGAACGCACTGAGGAACTGGTGAAAGCAAAAGAGCTCATGATGCAGGAGATAAGAGAACGGAGGAAGGCAGAGGAGGAACTGGAGATTAAGGGCAGAAATCTTCAGGAAATAAATACCGCCTTGAGGGTTTTGCTGAAAAGAAGGGACGAAGATAAAATCGAGCTTGAAGAGAAGGTCTTGTCCAATATGAAGGCATTGGTTAGGCCCTATTTAGAGAAATTGAAGAAAACCGGAATGGATGAAAGACAAAAGGCCTATGTAGATATCCTTGAATCATATCTGGACAACATCATCTCCCCATTTTCGCGCACGTTATCCTCTAAGCTTTTACACCTTACCCCTACAGAAATCCAGGTCGCCGGCCTTGTAAGGGATGGAAAAACTGCCAAGGAGATAGCCCAATTGCTCAATAAGTCCATAAGAGCCATTGAGTTTCACCGAATCAATATCAGAAGGAAACTCGGCCTCACAAATAGCAAATCCAACCTCAGATCCTACCTTTTATCCCTCGCATAGTATCAGTTTTGACCTGTTGATAACCTGACAATTTTTTGCCATTTACTTTTGGTGGCCTCCAAAATAGAATTCCACTCTGGTAAACAGGCGGGGGCTCTTGCGACAGTTTGCCAGGTCGCAAACCCATATCACAAATCAAAGGGGGAAAGGAGGTAATTGAGAAAACTCGACCGCCTTCACTGAATCGTGTTCGTGAAAAATGGAGAACATCAAAAACTCCAAACACCAATCACAAAGCACTAAACAAAAAAGGAGGAAAAAGATGAGAAGATTCGTTTTTGTAGGTTTGTTTGTGCTGTTAATTCTGGGGTTTGTCGCAGCACCAGCTCTGATCCAGACAGCGAAGGCCTTAGAACCGATAGACTACACAGGGCTTCAGGTAGTTAACGGTAGGGACGTGCCGCCAAAAGGCGCCAAGCATTACCAAGCCGACCAGCGTCACACCCCGGCCATTCGGGTCAAACCGGGAGAGAAATTTGTGATAATCGCGGAAGACAATACCGACGGTCAACTACTTGTTGACGGTCACTACAAAACAATCCCGAAGTGGGAACTCGAGATCTTCCAACACAATCCCCCTAACAACAATCCATCTGCTGGTCCAATCTACATCGAAGGATGCACAAAGAACGATGTTGTGGCGGTCCACATCCACTCAGTTAAGCCAGAGGCAGAAGGATATACAGCTCGATACCCGTATGACGTGAGGGAGGCCTATCTCCTGCGCAAGTACCCTCAGCTCGATCCACCCTCTATTCACGCCATCAAGCACCTCCCCGGGCCTAGCGGGACGACCAGGGATGGGGTGGCGGTATATGGCAAGTATACGTGGGATCTGGATCCATATATTGGCACACTGACCCTTGCACCAGAGCGGGAAGTACAATCATTCCTGCTGGTAAGAGGACCTTACGGCGGGAACGTGGATGTTCGCGACTTTAAGCAGGGATCTATCGTCTACCTGAATTCTTACAACGAAGGTGGCCTGCTCTACGCAGGCGATTGCCACGCCTCTCAGGCGGATACGGAGTATCATGGCCTAGCAGACGAGTGCCGCGCTGAATATGTTCTGAGCGTTGAAGTGATCAAGAACAAGCGACTCCCCCACCCGCGCATCAAAACGCGAGACGGAAGACTCGTGGCTGTTTGCGAGAGCGGCTTTACCCAGCAGGCAATTGGCGAAGCCCGACGGAACTTACTCGATTGGCTGGTGGAGGACTACGGCTGCGACCCGGCCGACCTGTACGCCCTTATGGCCGCAGCAGAGCCATTCAGGGTCGAGTTCTACCAAGGACCGGGCCCTGGCGCTTGGTGGGGCGTCCAGACAGTCGGGGTTTCGGTACCCGAAAGCTTTATTCTGGGTAAGAAATGGAAGAGGATGCCCTAAAGGGTAGAGAAGTTTTCTATCCTCCACATTTCTTTTTCAGCCCCCGTGAGTGGGAACAGAATCCTGAACCCAGGCTTCAAATCGAGTTCCCACTGCTTTGATGGCGGCTTTTAAGCCGCATGATTGGATAAAGGCAGGGCCAGACGGCCCTGCCTGTTTATTGAGAATCCCCATATAGTGCAGTCTTGTTGAGCTTCGAAGATTCAAAAGGCTACCATTCCTCTATTTTCCCATTCTCTATATCTATTGACCTTTCCCATACTTTTTCAGTATCATCTCTCTAAATCTTGAACAGTTCTTCTCAACAATCTAAGAGCTATCTAAAGACGTCTTCAGCATTGCGGGTGCCAATTGACATACACATGAGCCATGGCAAAGCTTTTTGAAACCACTGCAATCAATACCATGAACCTGAAAAACCGGTTCGTCCGTTCGGCCACATGGGAGGGAATGGCGGGTGAAGATGGTTCCTGCACACCACGCCTCATCGATCTCATGGTGGAACTTGCCGGGGGTGGGGTGGGCTTGATCATCTCCAGCCATACCTATGTGAGCCGGGAGGGACAGGCAGGACCCTGGCAATTGGGCATCTATAGCGACGAGCTCATACCGAATCTCCGTGCTATGACCGAGGCCGTGCACAAGCAAGGCGGCAAAATCGCCTTGCAACTCGCCCATGCAGGCTGTCGCGCGGATTCCAACCTGACAGGGATGAAACCCCTGGGACCATCCGTCAAGGAAAAGGAAAATGGCTCCCTTTGCCGGGAAATGACGCACAAGGAGATTCGTCAAACCGCTGAGGCCTTTGCAAAAGCCGCGGCCCGAGCCCAGCAGAGCGGTTTTGATGGAGTGCAAATCCATGCGGCCCACGGCTTTCTGCTGAGCCAGTTTCTCTCCCCTTTTTATAACAAAAGAAAGGATAACTACGGCGGAAGGATTGAAAACCGGGCGCGAATCGTTTTGGAGGTCTTTCAAAGCATACGGGATGCGGTAGGAGATCGGTTCCCGGTCTTGATCAAGATGAACTCAGAGGATTTTCTGGACACCGGCTTGTGCGTCGCGGAAATGCTTGAGGTTGCGGCTATGCTCGAAAGAGCGGGCATCGACGCTATAGAACTGAGTGGTGGAACCGCTGATTCAGGCAGATTCGTCCCGGTAAGAAAGGGGCGGATCGACTCTGAGGAAGACGAGGTCTACTACCGGGAAGCGGCCAAGCGTTATAAGGAAAAAATCGGCGTCCCGTTGATACTTGTGGGAGGTATACGTTCCTACGGTGTCGCCAAACAATTGGTAGAAACGGGCGTGGCGGACTACATCTCCCTGAGCCGCCCGCTTATCCGCGAACCACACCTCATTAACCGCTGGAAATCCGGAGATACCAGGAGGGCGACCTGCCTATCCGACAATATGTGCTTCAACCCCATTAAGGCAGGAGAAGGGGCGTACTGCTACACGGAAAAGAAATCACAGAACACATGACAGGGTGAAATATGACCGCTGTATCAATTTGCTGGGAGCCATGCCCTGGGCGCTCCAAGCTACCACACAACACGTTGACCTCTTAAGTCCGCCTGATTTGATCAACTCCCAGGATTCACGCTGGGTTTTGGGATTATACGGTGAGAATCACTGATGATTTGCGTTTCAAATATGGTAGGGATGGGCATTAAACGAAATTGTCTACTGCAGTTAGAAATTTACATCGAGTAGCATAACTCTTGTCAAAAAAATAACTCTGACCCCTTTTTTACAAGCTACGGGATGATATCGCCCCACATTTTTAGTCGGCTAACACCGCAGCATACCCTCAGGACAGGGTTGTTCTGCCACAAGAAGCGAAGACTCACCGTGGGCCAAGACTGAAACTCATCGGCCCATTTAGGGGATTGGAGATCTTTCGTTTTTGCTTAATGCCTCGAAACCTGCCACAATATCGAGGAGTTCCTCGGTGATGGCCATCTGTCGCTGTTGCTGAAAATTGGCATTCAATTCATGAAGCATCTCTTCGATGTTACGCTCCGCACTCTGCATGGAGGCAAGCCGGCTGGCGTTTTCGCTGGCCAGGGATTCGGCAAAGGCCCGAAAAAGGGAGATAAAGAGATACTCATGGATCAGCGATGAAAAGAGCGCATCCCAGTCCATCGTGAAGCACGGAAGGACACGGGACGGCCAGGATTGTTCCTTGAGGTTAAGAAGCCACTCCTGGTCAAGGGGTAACAGATGAACCATGTGAGGCTGAGAAGCTGTCCCGGATACCTCGGTGCTATAAAAGAGGTAGATTTGATTGAGCCCCCGCTCTCGATTCCATGCCTCGATTGTCATCAAAGCATCCTGAACCCTCGGTGTGATGCCTGCAACAGAACTGGGGACAGGGGAAACTGCCTCCACGGGCTGACCCGCATCCTCAAGAAGGCTCATCATCCGCTCGCCGACCGCCATGACCGTCCGATCTTCACGCTTGACATTGAGATCGTCCATAGCGGCCATAGCATAGGAAAGGACCTGCTCATTCAATGCCCCGGCCATGCCCTGGTCGGTGCCGAAGATAACAGTGCCCACATGATCGTGGGGGGCAGCCTGTGCCCCGACCATGAAATCC
>Ga0114930_10005519_pt1 | contig 10394 bp, 8 predicted proteins | sample AnhtaG_FD_87300 | JGI IMG/M metagenome (GOLD analysis project Ga0114930, IMG submission 87300) | Deep subsurface microbial communities from Anholt, Denmark to uncover new lineages of life (NeLLi) - Anholt_01485 metaG | ecosystem: Environmental > Aquatic > Marine > Oceanic > Sediment | place... | reverse complement strand
CAGAGCCACAGGCCGACGACCACGGCGACCAGCACGGCCACCGCGAAGATCAGCGGGGCACGCGGGTTGCCGCGCATCTGCGTCAAACCGGACAGGCGCTGGCTAAAGTTGCCGCCGAGGCCGCCACCGCCCAGGTCGGCGGCGCCGCCGGCCTGGCCGGCGCCAGGCGTGGCGACGCCTGACGCTGGCGCGCCGGCGAGGCCCATGCGGGCGTCGGGGTTGATCAACGAGTTGGCTGACGAATCCATGCGTCGGGTATCTCCGGGGATGCCTGGGGTCCTGCCGCCTGCCGCCGCACCGGGGTCGGCGGGCGCACGGACAGAGACTTTCACGATTGGAATTATGCGCAGGCACGGCCAACCCGATTGCTCGAATAGAGCAGGGTTTCCCCCCCAGTTTCGCGGCTTTCGAAATGGGCCCGCTGATATTCTGTCGGTCAGATCGGCAGGCTTGGCTGCGCCGCTCTACCTTCCATCTGGAGAGAACATGACAATGCCCGTGAACGCGCTTTCGTCGGCGCTGCAACAGATGCAGGCGATGGCCGCGCAAGCCGCCGGCGGCACCGAATCGGTGGCGGATCAGTCCGGTGCGGCAAGCTCGAGCGGTTTTGCTTCGGCGCTCAAGGCCTCGCTCGACAAGATCAGCGGCGACCAGCAAGCCGCGGCCGGTGAGGCGCAGGCGTTCGAAGTCGGCGCGTCCAATGTGTCGCTGAACGACGTGATGATCGACGGGCAGAAGGCCAACCTGGGCTTCCAGTTCGGCCTGCAGGTGCGCAACAAGCTGGTGTCCGCCTACAACGACATCATGCAGATGTCGGTTTGACGGCGTAGCGGCTGGTGGGTGTGCCGGCGGCCTGGCAGTTGCCGGGGCAGCCGGTGGCCGGTTTGCGAGCGGGGACTTGCGGCCGGGATGGGTTGCGCGGCTTCGCTTCGCCTATGCCTGCTACATTTTGCAGCATTTCGCCTTAAACCTCCTTACAGCGGCCTAAAGCTTTTCGGTTGCCCATCCGATAACCAGGTACAGGCAGACATCCGGGTGCGACCAAGCGCCGCGGAGAGACGTCTCATACTTTCCGATTCCGCAGTATAGGAGGAGCGCCGATGTTTTCCCCAGGACACGCTGGAGCCAACGCATACGCACGTGTCGGCGTCGAGACAGGGGTGATGGGTGCCAATCCGCATCGTCTGGTCGTCATGCTGTATCAGGGTGCCCGCCAGGCTATCGCTCAGGCGCGCATGCATCTGCAGCAAGGTGGAGTGACGTCGGTGGCGGCGCGCGGGGAGGCGATCAGCAAGGCAATCCGGATTATTGAAAGCGGGCTGCAGGCGTCGCTCAACGTCGAAGCGGGCGGTGAAATCGGCGAACGTCTGAACGCGCTGTATGGCTACATGTCGCGCCGTCTGTTCGAAGCTAACGTAAAGCAGAGCGAAGCCATGCTGGTCGAAGTTGACCGCTTGCTGGCCACGCTCGAAGAAGCCTGGATCGGGATAGCCCCGGAGATCGCGCGGATGGCGGCACAGCCAGCCGCGGAAAGTATGAGATGACTTCGAACGCAGAATATTTTGCCCGCTACGAGGCGATCGCAGCGATTTCCGCACGCATGCTGACAGCAGCGCGTCGTGCCCTCTGGAACGATCTGGTGCCCTTGCAGGAAGAGTACCGGCACCTGGTCGACGCATTGCAGGAGGCGGAAACCGGAGTGAGGCTCGACGAAGTGGAGCGCGCGCGCAAATACGACCTGATCCGCCAGATTCTGGCGGACGATGCGGCCATCCGGGACCTCGCGAACCCCCGCATGGCGAACCTGTCGGCGCTGTTTGCGGGCCGGCCGGCCCGGGTGCTCAAAGAGTTGTACGGAGCCCGCTGAGTTTTTTTGATTGCGATAAATTGACTGCGTTAGCCGCGCGCAGCCAACGGTGGTAAACCCATAGGAACCGGCATGAACGGAATCGACACGGCCATCGCTTCGCTGCTTGCGAGCCGGGTCGACAGTCTGCTCAACATTGCACCTGGCGCCACGGGCGCCTCGCAAACCGGCGCGTCCGCGCTGAGTACGGACGCTCCTGTCTCGCCGGGCGTGCCCGAGGTACCGACGCCGCCGCCCGCGTCCGCGCAGACCATCTTGTCCGCCGTGGCGCAGACGCTCAACGCGATTGTGCTGTCCGGTGGCGACGCCACCCCGGCCGTGCTCGGCCAGTTGCCGATCTGGCCCGCCGCTCCGTCGCTCGACGTCGAGATGGCTGAACTTCCCCTCTTTGAATCGCTCGATGCCCAGACGGCAGGCGCCGCCGCCGGCTCGGGCGAAGCCAATGCGGCCAATGCTGCCGGCACGGCGGGCGGCGCGAATGCCGCGAACCTCGCCGATGGAACGAGCGGCACGGGCGGCAGCGCGAACAGCGCTGCGGCCGGCGGTACTGCGGCCACCACCGCGACCAGTGTGGCGGCCTCACAGTTGCCGGTTGCGGCGCTCGCGGCCGCGCTCGAACAGACCGTGTCGGACAGCGGCCTCTTCTACGAAGCGCATCTCGCGCAGTGGCTGGCGGGCCAGCTCACGCTCGGCGACCTCGCCAGCGAACCGCAAAACCGTGTTCTCGATGGCACGGTCCAGCTGCCGCTCGAGTGGGCCGAGGACAGCGACGGCGCCGGCCAGTCCGGTTCGGCCGCCGCGCAGCAGGGCCGGCAGGGCGCGACGCAAACGGGTAACAGCGGTCCCGAGGCCAGCGCCGCGACGCGCTCGGCGACCTCGATCCAGTCGCCGCAGGCGGCGCGTTTTGCCGCCGGCGAAGTGCTGGCAAATTCGCTATCCGAACTTTCTTCACAGCCGGAGCGCGCGGCGCTGCATGCCGCTACGGCGCAGTTCGGCGATACGCCGACCCAGACCACCCAATCGGTAGCCGCGGCGATTAATGCGGCGACGGTGCCGCTGGTGCGCCAGCAGCTCGACATGCTCGCCACGGGACAGTTTCGCTGGAGCGGCGAAGCGTGGCCGGGCGCCAGGTTCGACTGGACCATCCAGCAGGAAGGCGACGAATGGGAGCGCGGCGGCGGTGGCGCCGGCACGGAGGAGGATTATCCGTGGCGCACCCGGCTTACGCTGTCGCTACCGCTGCTCGGCACGGTGGATGCGGAGCTGGTCCTCAACGGCAACCGGCTGTCGGCGCGCGTGCTGGCCAGTCCGCTCGGCGCGGCGCGGCTCGCCGAGCAAAGCGACAGCTTCCGGCAGCGTCTTGCTGCGGCGGGGATTGAACTGAGCGGCCTGTCGATTCGCGAGATCGGCGGCGGGGCGCCGGGGGCCACGCCGAATGCCGCGGCGGCTGCGGCGGCCCAGGCCGCGGCGGCTTCGGCCTATGCGCGCACGGCGCCGGCCAGCGAAGTGGCCAATGCGCCGCGCCGCGGCGCGAAATCCGAGCGGCCCGACAGGAAAGAGCGCTCCGAATGGCCTCAACGTCAGTCGCGTACGGCACGCCCCGAGCGCGCTCAGTGGCCGACCACGACGCCCGACACCGATTTCGACTGGGATATGTGATGAGCCGCAGGCATCGCAAAAGCGCGGCCGCGCTCGTCTACGACGCCCAAAGCAGCGAATTCGCACCGCGCGTGGTCGCGAAGGGCTACGGACTCGTCGCAGAGATGATCATTCAGCGCGCCAAGGAGGCGGGCCTGTATGTGCACGAGGCGCCTGAGATGGTGTCGCTGCTGATGCAGGTGGACCTCGACTCGCGTATTCCGCCGCAGCTCTATCAGGCGGTGGCGGAATTGCTGGCCTGGCTGCACCGGCTGGAAAGCGGCGCGGCGGACGAGCCGCCGTCGACCGCCATCGAACCAGTCGTCCCCAAACGCTATTAGGGCATCCGAAGCGACGCGGGCCGCCTACCCTACAGCCGCAACATCAGCTTGAGCAGGGCATTGACGCGCTTGCCGTACGGCGGCGCGATCAGCCCGCGGGCATTCCAGCGCGCCTGAGTGAGCACCGGCTTCATCTTCGAGAAGGTCACGAAACCCTCATAGCCGTGATAGGCGCCCATGCCGCTCGCACCCACGCCGCCGAACGGCAGGCTCTCGCAGGCCAGATGCATCAGCGTTTCGTTGACCGCCATGCCGCCGGCGACGGTTTCCTGTTCGACCCGCTCGATGGTTGTTGCATCCTCGTCATACAGATACAGCGCGAGCGGCCGCGGCCGGGCGTTGATCCAGGCGATTGCTTCGTCGAGCGTGTCGTAGGGGACGATCGGCAGCAGCGGCCCGAAAATCTCCTCCTGCATCAGCGCGCTCTCGTCGGGCGCCTGGGTGACGGCGATCAGCGGAAAGCGCCGGCTGGCCGGATCGGCGCCGCCGTCGGCGAGTGGATGGAGTTGCGCGCCGCCCGCCTGCGCCTCGTCGACGAGGCGCAGCAGCCGGGCGAAATGACGCTCGGAGATGATCGACGTGTAATCGGTATTGCGCTCGAAGTTCGGGTACATCGCGGCCATCCGGGCCCGCGCCCGTTCGATGAAAGCCTGCTCCTTGCCGCGCGGCACCAGCACGTAGTCCGGCGCGATGCAGGTCTGGCCTGCGTTCAGGGTCTTGCCGGCCACCAGGTTGTCGACCGCGTTGTCGAAACGCGCCTGCGGGCCGATGATGGCAGGCGACTTGCCGCCCAGTTCGAGCGTGACCGGCGTCAGATGTTCGGCCGCCGCGCGCATCACCTCGTGCCCGACCTTGGTCGAGCCGGTGAACAGCAGGTGATCGAACGGTTGCGCGCTGAAGGCGGCGGCGAGCGTCGCGTCGCCGTTGACGACGGTGACCTGGTCGCGCGCGAAGGTCTGGGCAATCAGTTGTTCGAACAGCGCCGAGGTACGAGGCGTCAGCTCCGACATCTTGATGATGGCGCGATTGCCGGCGGTGAGGGCGCTCACCAGCGGCCCGGCTGCGAGCAGCACCGGGTAGTTCCACGGCACGATGATGCCGACCACGCCGAGCGGCTGCGGCAGCACCTTGGCGCGCGCCGGCAACAGCCATTTGTTGGTGCTGCGGCGTTGGGGTTTCATCCAGCGTCTGCCGTGCCTGAGCGCGGCGTCGATCTCCTCTTTCACCAGCAGGAATTCCGCGAGCAGGATCTCCTCTTTCGCGCGGTTGCCGAAGTCGGCGTTCATGGCCTCGGCGAGCGCGTCGCGGTTGTCGAGCAACATCGCGCGCAGTGCCTTCAGATGGGCGGCGCGCGTCTCCCATGACGGATACGGCGAGCGCAGATAGCTGAGCCGTTGCTCGCGCAGCAGCGCTTCGAGCGCGGCAATCTCAGGCAGATCGTTCTTCATGTCCACTCCCTTGCTGGATATGTTGATGCGCGGTGGGCCGCGCTTGTCGTTGTGCTGACTGACTGGCTGGCTGGTTGGTTGGAGAAGCGGTGAGCGCCGTTTGTCAGGCCGCTCATCGAGCTGTTCATCAGGATGCCCATCCAGTTACCCGTCAAGCGGGGAAAGCCCGCTCGATAATCGCCGCATGATCGAAGCTGGCCGGCAACGTGCCGTACACCCGGCCGCTTTCGCCGCAGCCATCGGCCAGACGCGTGGCGATGAAGGCATCCGCGACGGCTGCCGGGGCGTGGCGCACAAGCAGCGTCGCCTGAGCGATCAGCACCAGTTGCTGGGCGATCCGCCGCGCCGAGGCTTCGCGCGTGTGCGGCGCCTCGCTGAGCGTGGCGGCAAGGCGCTGCAGCGCCGCGGCGAGCGCGGGATGCGCCTGCGCCTCTGTCTGCCACGCGGCGAACAGGGCCTGCGCGGCATCGGCTTCGCGCTCCATGGCGCGCAGCACGTCGAGGCACATCACGTTGCCCGAGCCTTCCCAGATCGAGTTGACCGGCGCCTCGCGATAGAAGCGCGCCATTGGCCCTTCTTCGACATAACCGTTGCCGCCCCAGACTTCCATGGCCTCGCCGGTGAATTCGAGCGTGCGCTTGCAGACCCAGTACTTGGCCGCCGGGGTGACGATGCGCCGCCACGCGCGTTCTTCGGGGGCGCTGGCGGCATCCTCGAAAGCGCGCGCGAGACGCATGAACAGGACCGTGGCCGCTTCGGATTCCAGCGCGAGATCGGCGAGCACGTTGCGCATCAGCGGCTGTTCGGCCAGATGCCGGCCGAACGCGCTGCGATGCCGTGCGTGGTGAATCGCCTGCACCAGCGCGGCACGCATCAAGGCCGCACTGCCGATCACGCAGTCGAGCCGCGTGTAGTTCGCCATCTCGATGATGGTCGGCACGCCGCGCCCTTCCTCGCCAATCAGGATGCCGAACGCATCGAGGAATTCCACCTCGCTGCTCGCGTTCGAGCGATTGCCGAGCTTGTCTTTCAGCCGCTGGATCTGCACGGCGTTCTTGCTGCCGTCGGGGGCGAAGCGCGGCACGAAGAAACACGACAGGCCTTCGTGATCGTCGGTGCGGGCGAGCACCAGGTGGGCGTCGCATTGCGGCGCGGAGAAGAACCACTTGTGGCCGACCAGCCGGTATGCGCCGCCGCGTCCGCCGCCGTCGGTGGCATAAGCGTGCGTCTGATTGCTGCGCACATCCGAGCCGCCCTGTTTCTCGGTCATGCCCATGCCGATCATCGCCGAACGCTTCTGCGCGAGCGGCAGGTCGCGCGGATCGTGTTCGCGGGCATAGAGCTTGTCGCGCAGCGTCTCGAACAGCGCCGGCTCGCGCTGCAGCACGGGAATGCTGGCGAACGTCATGGTGAGCGGGCACAGCGAGCCGGACTCGATCTGCGCGTGCAGGAAGTAGCCGGCGCAGCGCGCCGCCATGGCGGCGCGCTGCGGATCGGAGAACGGCAGGGCATGCAGGCCCTCGCGCCGCAGCAGCGCGAGCAGGCTGTGCCATGCGGGATGAAATTCCAGTGCGTCGATGCGCTCGCCGCGCGGGCTATGTGTGAACAGTTCGGGGGTATGGCGGTTCGCCAGTTCGGCGAGCGCGAGCGTGTCCGGGGTGGTCAGCGCGGCGCCGTGGCGCAGCAGCGTCTCACGATGCCAGGCGGCGCCGTCGCGCTCGAGTGCGGCGACGAGGGCCGTATCGCAGGCGAACAGGTTGTAATCCGCGAGGGGCGGAACCTGGTTCGTGACGTCGTGCGTTTTGCCGGGGCCATACCGTTCCATCTGCTGTCTCCGTTTGCCGGATGCGCACCCTCGGTGCGCGTAGCGCTATTCAAGGGACACCCGGGGACACCCGGGGGCACTCGGGGCGCTGTTTTATCGATGCACGCAGCGCCGCTTGTCGTCGCGCTCGGGCGTGTCGCGCTGCGTTTGAATAACGTATTTGCATGCCGCGCAGGTCACGCTATGCCGGTGTTTGTGGGTCTCAAGCGCGGCTAGCGCCACCTCGGCCACCGCCTTTCATCATAGGGTCGCGCTGCGCATTTCGTTTAGAGGGATCGCTCTGGCGCGAACCCGCCGCGCGCCGGCAACGCTCCCTACAATGCGCAGGAACACACGTAGACAAGTGTGCACGAGACATGGGATCGGGGTAAGCGCTAAAGCGCTCACTCCGGCCGACAGGGTACGTGCGCAACGCGGCCCGAACAGGAGGAGCGCATGCAATACGACTACATCATCGTAGGTGCGGGGTCCGGCGGCTGTTCGCTGGCGGGCCGGCTGGCGGACACCTGTCCCGACGCGACAATCGCGCTGATCGAAGCGGGGCCGCACACCGAGCGCAACCTGTTCGTCAACATGCCGGTTGGCGTCGCGGCCGTCGTCCCCAAGAAGCTCAAGACCAATTACGGCTACGAAACCACGCCGCAACCCGCGCTCACCGGGCGCCGCGGCTACCAGCCGCGCGGGCGCGGCTATGGCGGTTCGAGTGCGATCAACGCCATGATCTACACGCGTGGCCACCCGCTCGATTACGACGAATGGGCGCAACTCGGCTGCGATGGCTGGGCGTGGGCCGACGTGTTGCCGTACTTTCGCCGTGCCGAGGGCAATCAGCGCGGCGCCGATGCGTGGCACGGCGCAGACGGCCCGCTCACCGTCAGCGATCTGCGTTATCGCAATCCGTTCTCGCAACGTTTCGTGCAGGCCGCTTTGGAAGCGGGCCACCGGCCGAACGCCGACTTCAACGGCGCCGACCAGGAAGGGATCGGCTTCTACCAGGTCACGCAGCGCGACGGACGGCGCTGCAGCGTGGCACGCGCCTACATCTACGGCCGCGAGCGGCCCAATCTGCACACGCTGGCCGATGCGACGGTGCTGCGGGTGGTTTTCGACGGCAAGCGGGCGAGTGGTGTGGAGATCGTCCGCGGCGGCCGCACCGAAACGCTCGAAGCGCGTGCCGAGGTGGTGCTCGCGGCGGGCGCATTCAATACGCCGCAGTTGCTGATGTGCTCGGGGATCGGACCGGCTGCGCATCTGCAATCGTTCGGTGTGCCGGTGATTCATGACGCGCCGCAGGTGGGTCAGAACCTGATCGACCATATCGACTTCACCATCAACAAGCGGGTGGCGTCGATCGAGCCGACCGGCTTTTCGATCCGCGGGATCGCGCGGATGCTGCCGCAGTTCGTCAGCTTCATGCGGCACGGCACGGGCATGCTGTCGAGCAATGTGGCCGAGGCGGGCGGCTTCCTGAAGAGCCGGCCCACGCTCGAGCGGCCGGATCTGCAACTGCACTTCTGCGCCGCGCTGGTCGACGATCACAACCGCCATATGCATTGGGGTCACGGCTATTCGCTGCACGTGTGTGTGCTGCGTCCGCACAGCCGGGGCACGGTGACGCTGGCGAGCGGCGATGCACGCGAAGCGCCGGTGATCGATCCGCGCTTTCTGAGCGATTCGCGCGACATGGACCTGCTGCTGGAAGGGGCGCAGATCGCGCGGCGGATTCTCGACGCACCGTCGCTCGCGGTGCGCGGCGGCAAGGAGTTGTACACGCATCCCGGCCAGAGCCACGCGGAGTTGCGCGAGACCATTGCCGCGCATGCCGATACGATTTATCACCCGGTGGCGACGTGCCGGATGGGCAGCGATGCTGCGTCCGTGGTCGATCCGCAGTTGCGGGTGCGCGGCGTGACGGGTCTGCGGATCGTCGATGCGTCTGTGATGCCTACCTTGATCGGCGGCAATACGAATGCGCCGACGGTGATGATCGGTGAGCGCGCCGCCGAGTTCATTGCGACGGCGCGGCGCGCGGGAGCGGTGGCGCGGGCCGGCGCGGCGGCGGGTGCGGTCGCTTGAGGGGGGCGATTGAAGGGAGCGAGGCGGGGCCGGCCAGGTGGCCTCGCCTGCACGAGGTATTTCGATATAACGCCGATTATCTATTATAAAAGGCGCAGGTCGTGGTGATTAAAAGAGAATTGTTTGTCGTGCAATGATTTTTCATATCTACGACGTAGTCATTCATTCAGATAATCTCGCACCGATCTGCCAGATTAACCCGAAGGCTCTGACGGAAATTTCCTGGTGCGTGGGCCACCTAGCAACGATGGCGCTGACAAAACTCTCAAGAAATAAATCGCCTATCGAAGATATCTGAAAAATATTGTTAATTTACGTCATTAATCGTGTCGACGCATTTTTGAGATTTTCACGCCCCTATACTCTTGCGGCGAAAATGAGCGTGTCAGGTGGCGCGCCTCGAATTTCAAGGAAGCGAGTCGATGAGTATTAACGTAATCCAACTGATGCAGTCCGCTTTGACGGACAGCGTAGTGCGGCAACTGTCCCCGCGCTTCGGGCTGCCGGCCGAGGCAACGGAGAAGGCCATAGGCGCGGCTGCGCCGGTGCTCGTCGCCGCACTGATGCACAAGGGGGCGACGCTGGACGGCGCCCGCTCGCTGTTTGCCGCCATCATGGCGCCGGACGTCAACGCGCATATCGGCGAACAACTGCCGCAACTGCTCGCCACTACGGGTGGCCTGAGCGAGCTCGAAGCCATAGGCCGGCAATTGCTCACGCACGTGACCGACCGGCCCGTCGACAACCTGAGCGATGCGGTCGCGGCGCAAACCGGTGTGCCGGTGCAGTCGGCTCATGCACTGACGGGCATAGTCGGCGCGATCCTTTTCGGTGTCCTGAAACGCCATTTCCTCGATGGGCAGGGCCGGGTCGGCCAGTTGCCGACACTGCTCGGCCATCAATTGCCGGTGATCACTCCGTACCTGAACGACGGCCTGCTGTCCGTGCTCGGTCTGGGTGGCGTCGGCGCCTTCGTGGGCAGCGTCCTGCCGCAACTCAAGGCGGTCTCGGCGCATATCGAGAATCCGGTGGCGCCCGCTACGCCGGTTGTCTCGCCGGTGCACGCCGCTCCGGCCGGGCCGCGCGTGCCGGTCGACGCCGTTGTGCGTGAGGAGCGGCGCTCGCACACATGGCTGTGGTGGCTGCTCGCCGCCATCGCCGCGGTGCTGGCGTTCCTGTTCGTGCGCGGCTGCCAGCAT
>Ga0114930_10005518_pt1 | contig 10397 bp, 10 predicted proteins | sample AnhtaG_FD_87300 | JGI IMG/M metagenome (GOLD analysis project Ga0114930, IMG submission 87300) | Deep subsurface microbial communities from Anholt, Denmark to uncover new lineages of life (NeLLi) - Anholt_01485 metaG | ecosystem: Environmental > Aquatic > Marine > Oceanic > Sediment | place... | reverse complement strand
TGCCTGAATCGCCGTAGACTGCCATACCTGATTTGGCAGAGTTTATTGTATTGTCTGCTGCAGTAATCGTATTGTTTAGCGCGTTGCCTTTGATGATCAGATTCGTTGGAGCATCTAGTATTGTGAGATTCGTAAGGCTGGAGGGCATATAGAAAATGTTGGCGTCACCATCTTGCTTTCCATATACGCTAGTAATTCCGTTTTTATCGTCCGTCTTCAGGCTTGAATATCCACTGGTACTAAAAAGGGGGTACATGAGAGCGTTGGTGTCCGTCGTATGGCTTAAGCCCAGGGCATGCCCCACTTCGTGCAGCGCGACGTAATAGAAGTAATTTGCATTGCTATAGAACGTCGTATCGGCGCTATCGAAGACCATGTCACCGCCACTAGCGCTATCCAACGGTCGAAATGTCTGCGCTAGGGTGTTAGAAGAAGGCGTTCCGTCTATGAGCCCGCCAACAATTCGAATCGTTGGAAACGGATTGATCCCAATATTACCGCCCTGGTCTTCGACCTGAAGGAATTCGATATCTGTCTCTGTCGCCCAAGCGTCAAAAACCGAGCGCAGAATATTCGTGACGTTGCCCGGTACGAATGTACTGAGTGCTACTGAGGTTCCGGAAAAAAACTTGCCGTTAATAAGCTCAGAAATGAACCCAGTATCCGACGCAAGGCCGGCGCCTGCGATACTCCATGTCACTACTCCCCCGGACCGGCCAAGCGACGACGAGGTGCCGCCTGATGCGTTGCCGGAATCATCCCATCGAATGCCATATGGATTTGCCATGAGCTTCCCCAGAGTAGCCCCTACGCGCGCCTAAGGAACACAACTCCTCTAAGATGTATTGCTCATCTCCGGACCGGCTAACTTCGCTGCCAACCTGCCCAACCAGGCAGGACCAGCTCACCCCCAATTTGACTCAATTAGCTTAAATACTTTTGATATTAGAGGTCAAACGGCTTAGCCCACCGGCTCCAGCGATTGAAGCGATTGTAGACCGTGGTGCTCGGCCCGTACTCGTGCGGACAGTCCTGCCACCGGCAGCCGCAGCGCAGAACGTGAACGATGCCGCTCAAAATGCGCCGGTCATCGACGCGCCGTGCGCCCGCTTGGTTGCGGGGCAGAACCGGCTCGATCGCCGCCCAGGCCGGATTGGAAAGCCAAAACACTCCGTTCAACGCATCCTCCCGTTAAAGAGAGAATCGTTGAATCGCCACAAATACAAAAAATCAATGGTCTAGGGTCTGTACCCAATAAGGGGATTCCCAATTCGGGCTAGATGTGATTCATGGTCAGCGGAGGTGGACCATGAGCACGCGGTTCGACCTGACGGACGAGGAATGGGCGCTGATCGCGCAGTTGCTGCTTCGGGGATTGCGCGGGGCCAGGCGGGTGGACGACCGGCGTGTGCCGAACGGCATCTTCTACATGCTGCGCACGGGTTGTCCGTGGCGCGACCTGCCAGAGCGGTACGGGCCCTACACCACCTGTTACAACCGCTATAACCGCTGGGCCAAGCGCGGGGTCTGGAAGGCGGTGTTCGACCGGCTGGCCCGGCGCTCGCGCCATAGCCTGCACCTGATCGACAGCACCATCGTCAAGGCCCACCGCGCTGCCGGCGGCGCAAAAGGGGGGAGTTGGCGCAGGCTGTCGGCCGCTCACGCGGCGGCCGGACGACGAAAATCCATGCCGTGGTCGACGGGCTGGGCCGGCCGCTCGCTTTCGTCCTGACCGGCGGCCAGGCGCACGACGCGCCCATCCTGCCCGATCTGCTCGCCCATCCCGCCGCGCCCCTGGCGGTCGTGGCCGACAAGGCCTACGACAGCCAGGCCATTCGTCAGGCGATCCGAGACGATGGCGCCGTTCCCGTCATCCCGTCACGAGTCACAGCCAAAAGCCCACAGCCCCATGATGAGCGGCTCTACCGGCTGCGCAACATCGTCGAGCGCTTCTTCTGCCGCTGCAAGGACATGCGCCGCATCGCCACGCGCTACGACAAGCTCGCCAGAAACTTCCTCTCAGCCCTTTATCTCTTTGCAGCCCGACTCTGGCTCAGTTATTGAGTCCACAGCCTAATTGGGTTTTGACCCTAGAACTTTCCCATCGAGCAACAAACGATTGAGCGCCTCGGCCATTGCTGGGACGCCACGGGGGCTGGGGTGCGAATCTTGCTCGCTCATAACCAGCGCAAGTGCATTCTCGATGAGATTGGGATCGTAGTACGTTATTAGTCGGACGATTTCTCGGTCCGCGAGTTCCTCGAGGCTCTTGAGCAGGGTGCGTTCGCGTTCCGGCGGAACGCCGTGGGCTCCGAACACAATTCCGACCGGATTCCTGAAGTCATTCAAGGTGGGCAAGTGAACAAGAAGAAATGGGATGCCAGTCGCCTTAACCGCGGCAATGGCGTCGAGGAACCCGTGGTCCTGAACATAGGAATCCAGCACCAGTGGCGCGTATATCGTTTTGGGCTCATACACATGGGTTCCATGGTACGGATCGCCGTACCTCAATTGGTTCAGGACAAAAGACGTCCGCGGCGTAAAAAAGCTGAACCCGATGCGCGGAATGTCCTGCGTGCGCTTGATATCACGGTACTCTTTTATCAGATCGCGTAGAATTGGATCGTTGACTAGGGCTGCGCGGTCTTCACGTCGCAGCGCGTCCGTCATCCTGTCGCACCACTCTCGGTTGACGTGGCGCGATATCACGTGACCGTTCAAGATCGAGCGATGGGGTTCGAGTTTGTCGGTAGGATCGAGGGATTGGTACATGCGGTAAAATCCGGGCCGGCTTTCGGCGACCACGCGCCAATGACGCTGATAGCCTAGCGCGGTCGTATTGAAGGTAAAGATCGCGAGATCAGGCTTGTCGATTGGAAGACGCGCCTGGGCGATGTCGAACATCGTAAGGATTCCGGTGGCATCGCGAGAGTAGTTCAAAACGTGGACGGTCTTGCCAAGGCGGCGCGCGAGCATATCTTGCAACAGATTTGACGTTGTATCGCCATTCATATCGTGGTCAATCAGAGTATACGAGCTTCCAAACAGCGCGATCTTGAACTCGGCGTGATGATAACTTCCACGTGCCTCGCCGAAGTTTCCATGGCGGTTTCCCCTGCCGCGTTCTTCACAGCGATCAAACGCGCCGTGGAGTACCCTGCCGCTCAGCCACGGGCCATCGTTGAAGACGAAGCCCTGGTTTCGGTCGAATCGCCAAGGAGCCGGATAAGCGTAAAAGCCGAATGTCGGCGCGGGATCGACCTTGATCCCGGCTTCAAGCTTTGCGTAGAGCTGGTGGTGGAGGAAGAGGCGGTAACCTGCCTCGGTCAAGACCAGAGCAAGGACACCGAGCAGTACAAAGAACGCGATCTCCGCAGCGCGTCGGCGCGATTTTCGACGGAAAGTGCGTGGCTCAGAGCTCACGGCGCGAAGAATTGCTCGCGGAGACGTCGCGCGGTGATTTCGTGCCCCATTGCAGAAGGGTGCCCGAGGGCGCCGCCCTCGTTGACCCAAAGAGCAGCGAATTGAGCGGGATTTTCTACCGAGATTCGATGCAGGTCGGGGTGCAGATCAAGGGTCTTGAGCTCCATCGCTCTGGCGCACGCGACCAACTCGACGCCATACCACGGCGCATTCTTATCGGCCGCCTCCTGAGCTCCCCACAGCATCAGGACGATGACATCGAAATCTTGTTGGCGTCCGACTTCTTTAAGCCGCTTCAGCAGGGCACAGGACACGTCAACTGCCGCGCGGTTTTCCATAACACGATGGTACGCGCTTGCACCGTCGATCCAGTAGTGCTGCAGACCGAGATGGATCATTGCGCGGTCCACTGCGTAGGAGTATCCAAATATGGACCGGAAGGTGCCCAATCCACGTCCTGTTTGGGCGAAGCGGCGTACGGGCACATTGCGCAACTCCAGCCGGCCATCGGCTAAATTGAACCAAGGCTTCATTCCCCCACCATAGACGTCGTAGGCGTTGCGGAGGCTGTCTTGAGACAAGATCCCAACGATTACCGTCGATGGCCTTAGTTCACGTGCAAGCGACTCCGCACGCAGTACCATTTGGTCCACACCGTAGGCTCCGACTCCAGCGTTCAGGACCGGCCGCCGAATTAGGCGTTCGAGCTGTGCGGGCCATGTGTCGCCGTCCGTCACCTGCGAACCAGCGGTGAAAGAATTGCCGACCGCCAGTACCGCGCCGGAGGGCAACAAGCTTCGTCCAACGCCGTTGTTGCGGATGCCGAACCGCGTTGTGGTAAGGCCAGGCCCCTTGAGGCCCGCCATCAAGGTCCATCCGAGTTGGTCGTCGAAATCGAGCTGGGTGCTATTAACCCGCGCTATGTCAAGGGCCTCGGAGATGAAATTCCGACGGTCGAACACGGCAACGCCGTCGATCAGTCGCAACCCGGCTTCCGTCGTGGCGACGCCAATCAGGCCACTGGCCAGCACCAGGGCAAAGTGAACGAGCGAAGCGGACTTCTTCATTGGCGGTGTGACCCAACTCGATCGGGCTTTGGTGTACCCTGCTTGATCAGCTTTCGAATAGGCTCGACCATTGCCACCGCAAACCGTTCCATGGCGCGGGCGTTCGGATGCGGGTCAGGCACAGTGACCCAAAGCGAAGCAGGTGGCTCACCGCGCACGCTGTCGAGCAGGTCAAGATATTCTATGCTGAGGTGACTAGTCTTGGCTTGCAGCAGGGTTGAGATATCGGCAAACGGATATGGGTCGAGCTCACGCAACTCGGGAACGTTGACGAATAAGAGCCTAATTCCATTCGCGCGGCAGTACTGAGCCAGCCGCTCCAATGCCATCGAGGCGCCCGACCAGCCGCCAGGATTGACGCGGTCATCGTAAAGCTCGCGATAATACGTCTTCCAGTCCGTTTTTTGCTCGCCCGCTTTGCCTATGCGACGCATAGCACTGTCCCAACGGGCCGCGAAATACACGTAGGATTTCAGATGCTTCTCGAGGAAGCCATTGTCGTAGGATGGTATTGGTTCGGCATCATTGACGAAATAGTTGAGGACAACAATATCGGGCGCGAGCTTGTGACCCGCGGCAAGAAAGTATGCAACTTCCATGCGCGTATTGTAGTTGCCGACCCCGGCATTGATGACCTCGGCGTTGAGGCCACTTTCTTGCAACTTCTTTTCCAGCCGCTTCGCCATCGTCATATCTGCGGGTACGCCCCAGCCGAAGGTGATCGAGTCGCCCAACATGAGTATGCGCACCGTTCCGGGCCGCTTCTCCATCGGAATATCGCGATCGCGCAATCCCAACGAATTGGTTTGGACGTCGACGCCCATCAGATGCGCATGGGCATTCGGCCTATGCACGTGCCCCAACTCCCGATTGCCGCTGACCTGCTTCAGATTGCGCGCGTATCGCCACATCTCCAAGTCGTATTGCATGCCGTCGTCCAGGATCGGAACCACCGCCAGCTCCAGCACAAGGCCGATTATCGCTGCAGTGCCCAAGACCACTGCAGCATTGATGGAAACATTCCGCCTCCGGTTCATATGCCGCACGCATTATCTATAGGAGGCGGTTCAATTCTGCGTTTCCGCTAGAACAGCGTGTAGATAAACGGGGCAACTGCGGTGCCCTTGGTAAACACGACCAGTCCGCCAAAGAACAAGAGCGCGAGCAAGATCGGAATCAACCAGTACTTTTTCCGGTGGCGCAAGAACTCCACAAACTCTGCGATGAACCGGCCCATCAACTCTTCCCCTCGGTATTTCAGCCATACCGTCAAGAAGCAAACGATCCGGCGCCGGACGCCCCTTGAGTTCGACTGGGCGCCACCTTTCGACTTAGGCCCTCTCGGACTCTGCCGGCAACCAACATTTTGGTATAGCGGCGGTCTGCACGGGTCAAGAGAGCAGGACACCGAATCTAGCGTTTGGGCGGGGAGAGGCGATCGCCCGTCACGAGGGCCTTGGCGAGGGCGTCGGAATAGATCTCAACGCCCTCCGCGTTCGGATGCCAATCAGTGGGCGATGAAATATAGGGAGTAAAGTCCTTCACCGGCGGCATGAACTCAAGAAGGTTGATTGTCTGAGTCCCAAGAAGGTGCTCCAGACTTTTCACTAGGCTCGGCCCCTGCGTTTCATCGGTTGAACCGCTTTCGTGCCATAAGTATTGCTTGCGCCGCTCGACCTCGGGCCGAACCGGAAAATGCACCAGGATCGGCTTCGCGCCGGTGTCGAGCACGCGGCGGACCGCGCCGACAAACTTCGAATCATCCACGAACGACGTGAGGTCGATCGACGCATAACCAACGCGCCGGGCGCGGACTCCTGTGCCGCGAAACGTGTCGCCCAGCGCGATCCGGTTGTAAAAATATGAAGTCCGCAAAGTCCAAGGGTCGTAATGGCCGGGGTCTATTATCTGACGCGGATTCTCCGCGCGAATCGAGTTGTATTGCTTGATCAGGTCGATGACCGTCGGATCGGTCCTCGCGGCAGTGCGGTCGCCGGCTGCCGTTCTAGCGGCCATCGCCTGACACCATTCGCGCGTGACCGCGGGACTTACCAGCGCGACTTCATTCGTCGAGGTATCCGGTCCAGGATCGATGTGTTCGTTCGGCTCCATCGCCATGATCATGCGCCAGTGCCCGCGCACCTCCCTGACCACCCGCCAATAGCGCGGCCGGATCAAGTCGTTGGTGATGAACGCGATGATCACGTAGTCCGGTTTCCATCTCGGTACCTCGCGGGCAGCCAAGTCAAGCATCTGCAGAAGGCCGAAGGAGTCGCGCCCAAAATTGACCACGTGGACGCGCTTACCGGTCGCCGTTTCCAGTTTGCGTTGCAATAAATTGGGCCAAGTATCGCCGTTGAAATGCATCGTTGCGAAACTGTCGCCGAACACAAGGATCTTGATGTCGGCCGCATCATAGGACCCAATCACACGGCCAATGTTGCCTTGTTCGTTGGCCATCACCTGCGGCTGGGAACAGCCGACAAATTCTCCCTTGTTGACATTTGCGGTCCAAAACGAGAGACCGGGCACATAAGAGAATCCGCCATCCGGATCGAAACGCCAGGGCGGAGGATTGAACACTCCGAAGCTAGGTGCCGGATCGTATCGGACCGGCCCGGCGAGAACGCGCAACTTGGCGAAAAGCCAAACCCGATAGACAGCTTCCGTCGACAAGAGGCCAAATATGAGCGAACCAAAAAGCAACAGGACATCGAGATATCTACGCATGTGACTCATCTGCGGCCGCCTCTTGGCTCCGTTGTTCATCGATAGCTTGTATGACCATCATTAGGTCGGGGGCACGAAAATGAGGATAAAGATGCGCGAGAAAACCACCCATGAGCCGCTTTACCGGAAAAGGAAATATCTTCGCAACGGTGCGTAACCGAAGAAGCCGGAACGGCCTTACAACCAATCCCACCAATCGCCGGCCATGACCCAGGGCCCACAATGACGGCGGCTTCACAAATGTAGCCGCTGCGCGGCGGGTCCTGCGCTCGATGTCGTCGATTGCCCAAAAGGCACGTTCAACTCGCTCAGCCCAGGTTGGGGGCAGCGCACGGCGCAAATGACGACGCAAGGCCCGATAGTAATGTCTCCGTGCAAGCCGGATCACGCGCCGGTAGTGGCCCAAGTAGTGGCCAAGGCTATTTAGGATAAGGTCAAGCCCGCGGCCGCGCGGCCGCGGCCTTGAAATCTGCCGGCGTTGCTTCCTGCGCCAACGAAGCTTTGGCGAAATTTGCCGAAGGAAGCGGGCGAGGCGGCGTAGGAAGAAATACGTTCTACTTTTCTCGTTTTGAAAGGCAAATTCGGTGACCATGGCTACGGATTCGGGCGTGGCCAAGAATTCACCATCATAGTACGAGATGCGGTAACCTTTGTAGAGGATGCGCAATTGCGTCCCATCCAGGCCGGTGGGGCCTGTAAGGTAGAGCAGCGACAGGTTGAATGCACGCAATGCGCCTTCGGTGTCTCCCGACCGCCAAAGCGCCATCCCGAGTAGATGTTGGACCTGGACCGAGGGAATGGTCGACGCAGAAATATCCTGCAGCATCTGCAAGGCTTGATCGAACCGGCCGCGTTTCCAAAGTTGACTCACCAAGGCAGCGTTGAGATCGGCGGTCTTGACCGGTGGCAGCGGCCATGAGCCTGTCTGGTCGAGGTCGCGCGCGATGAGGTCAACGAACCGTTCCGAATGTGGCCCAGTGGGCAATGAAACAGCCGCCGGGATGCCCATGCACAGTTGCGCCAGGCGGTCGGCGACGTTCTTTTCATCCAATGGCGGGTCGATGGCACCGAAGCCGAGATATTGATCCCTGGTCCAGCCAATGCGCCTTATGAAGCGATCGATCAAGTAGCGCGAAATGTCGACTTCGCGCAGAGCCGCATACTCTAGCTGTACAGCGATCGGAGCATGCCGCCGCCAACGGGCTGCAGCCCGAAATAACGTTATCGCCGCCGCGTACCGCCCGGCAAGGCGCTCCGCTTTCCCAGAACTCAGATAGCTTTCGGGTTTCAAGACCTAAGGTTTCCCGAGCAGGGCAGGATGGCACAGGCTTGCATCGTAGCGGGGCCATTTCGGCATCTAAGAACGCCCCGAATGGATGGGTGCCTGAACGCGCGCGTGCCGCACGCCTCGGCAACTTCAAGCATCCAAAGTCGCATGATTATCAATCATATCATATGCCGAATGCGGCTTGACAATTGGTTTTTCGAGTGTCATCAAAGTCGGGTTGCCACTAATTGCTGTATTTGTCTGGTGCTCGCTATGGACGTTGCACTTTCAATTGCGCTGGCAAGCTTCGCTTACGTTTGGCAGGGCGCTGCCCACCGTCAAGCTCATGGCGTAGCCTTCGTCGCTGCTGCGTTGGTCTACCTTTTTGCGGGGCTACTTCTTTGGAGGTGTTATCAACTGCAGATCGGAGGCTGAGCATCTGACATTGCACTGTAGGTCTGGTTGGGCAGGTTTTCCAATCGTTTGGGCCGGCCAGTCCGCGGTTCCAACAGGCCATCGAGCAGGTAGATGAGGTGGTTGCCACTTCGAAGGTAAGGGGCAATCACCCGGGAGCCGGCGACTGTGATTCCAGCGGTGGTGCGCTTTACAGTCAAGTAAGTACCGTCCAGCGATCTGATCAGCAATGGAGCGGCGGTGGGCGCAAGGTCTTCCAGCGGAATTGCCCGGGGTGACTTCTGTAGAACGATGTAACGTTGCAGTATCCGCTGCAATCCAACAGCGTCCACCGGCGGCTTCCGCCGTGCCTCGAGTATCGTGGACACGGCATGTGGGGGGGGGATGAAGACAATTGCCGCGGTGCCAACCGCATTGCGCAGGGACCGTGGCAGCGCGCGCAGACGGATCGCGGCCGCCACTAGACTTGCCGCCTCCCAGTTTCCCGTATCGATCAATGTATTCCAAACACGCAGCCCTTCGCGGGTTGCCGCTAGGCGTCGTACCCAACGATCGGATACCAACTCGGCACGATGCCACCGTTGTTTCGTGACCCCTTTCCAATGCCACCGGATTCTAAAAGAAGAAATCAGATCGTTCATCGGGCTGTCATAGGCCAGCCACCAATTGGCGATCTTCGCTTCGTCTGCACGGATCGCCTTGAGGTGCCACGCCGCATCTTTTCCCAACGGGGCAAGGCTGACTGCAAACAGATTATCCGAGTTGTCGACAAATTCGAAAACCGTTCGGTCGATCTCTTCACTAGCAAGCAGTTGGCGACTAAGGGCCATGTGCTGAGGATCAAACAGGAACAGCTCGCGCGCGAGGCATCGCACTAGGATGCCTTCATCTCGGACCGGCCATACGACCATCTCGGGATGATACGGGAAATAGGGGCTGTCGCGCATGTGGGCGGCCATTAGGGGATGCACGTGGTGCATCGCCATATCGACAAGCTCCCGCGGAGGTAAGCGAAGGGCGCTGCCCGGCTTGTTTGACCGCTGCAGGACCGCCGGCACGAACGTCTCGGCGACCACGCGCAGATAGGTCATGAAGACCAACCTGCGTCCCGCGGAAAGAAGTTCGGCCAAGTGGGCGAACGAACCATCGGACCAGGCCACGTCGGGGGGCATGAACAGCACGAACGTTCCTTTGGACTTCGCCTCCGTTGTAGCGGCCGACCAGATACGCTGATGGGTCTCGATTGGATTTGCGATTTCCGACTCGGGTATTGTCCGAATCTCAACTGTCATAAATTGGCGCAGGGCGTGAATAGCGGGCGACGTATCAATCGTTGGCACGTCAGCTGCCCGAGTGACGATGATGTAAGACATATCGTGGCATTCGCAGAAACGCGGAAGATTTCCGTACGCCAACAACGACGGGAGGTTGAGCGCCAGATGCGCCCTTAGATACCACTGCCCCCAGACGACGGTCACCATGGTAACGCGTCGCCG
>Ga0114930_10005516_pt1 | contig 10400 bp, 9 predicted proteins | sample AnhtaG_FD_87300 | JGI IMG/M metagenome (GOLD analysis project Ga0114930, IMG submission 87300) | Deep subsurface microbial communities from Anholt, Denmark to uncover new lineages of life (NeLLi) - Anholt_01485 metaG | ecosystem: Environmental > Aquatic > Marine > Oceanic > Sediment | place... | reverse complement strand
CGAAAAGCCCTTACTACGATCCGAAATCGTCGCCTGAGTCGCCGCGCTGGGTGCTCGTCGACGTCGTGTTCAAGAAGAAAATCCCGTTGATTCCGCTTGCCGCGCTACGCGAGCATGACGAACTCGCGGACATGCGCGTGCTCGCCAAAGGCAACCGGCTGTCGATCACACCGGTTAGCGAAGCCGAGTGGCGCTTCATCACCAGGCGCCTTGCGTAACGGTATAACCGCGTAACCGGGTGCGGTGCGCCGGACAAGCTGCAGCCATAGCGGGGCCACGCCGCGGCGTTGAGCATGCACTCGCTCGTGTGACCTCGCGTCGCAGCAAGCCAATTGTCAAATTGGGGAACCAAGGCAGGGGTGAGTGCGCCTAAATGGGTCACAAGCGCGGGCTGCAAGCGTCACAGGCAAGCGGCGTGCCATCGGGTAGAACAATCCATCCCGATGTCGAGCATCATGTTGCACGTCGCGACGGCCTCATGAGGGCCGCCGCACGCAGCCCGCAGATAGTCATCGCGCATAACCTGCTCAAGCAAGGAGTCTAATAATGACGCAAAAAGCCGCACGTGCCATCGCACTCGCCCTGGCTCTCGCCACACCGTTCGCCTTCGCCTCGGCCGCCGCCCGCGCGCAGGGCGTCATCCAGCCGGAGCCGGCCGGCGTGCTGTCGCTGAACGCACAGGCCAGTGCCGAGATCCCGCAGGACGTCGTGGACATTACGCTGTTCTACGAACAGGAAGCGAACGATCCGTCGGCCCTGACCAGCACGCTCAACCAGCGCGCCGACGCAGCGCTGCGCCAGGCCAAGGGCGTGAGCGGCGTAACCGCCCGCACCGGTTCGTTCTCGATCTATCCGTCCACCGATCGCGACGGCCGTATCTCTGCATGGCGCGGCCGGACCGAAGTCGTGCTCGAATCGCATGATTTCGCCGCGGCCTCGAAGCTGGCCGGCGAGATGGCGTCGAACATGCAAGTCGGCAACGTGCAGTTCTCGCTCTCGCCGGAAGCGCAGCGCGCCGCCGAACAGAAGCTCACCGGCGAAGCGATCGCCTCGTTCCGCAAGCAGGCCAGCGCTGCGGCCCAGGCATTCGGCTATGGCGGCTATTCGATCCGCGAGGTGAACGTCGGGCAAAACGGCGTGATGCCGCGTCCCGTGATGATGATGAGCGCGCGCGCAATGGGCTCCGAGTCCAAGGCCAACGCACCGCTGCCGCTTGAAGCCGGCACTTCGACGGTGACGGTGAATGTATCGGGTTCGGTGCAGATGAAGTAACGATGCATCGCCTCGTGCGGAGGCCGGGCGCCTGAGTGTCGCCTGACCTTCAAGGCAGCCCGCTCCAGAAAAAACGCCACGGCATGCCGTGGCGTTTCTCTTTCAACGCGGCCCGAATCAGTTCGCACCGACGGCCTTGACCGCTTCGCGGCCCTTGCGCCGATAGGCCCATGCCAGCAGTCCCACGCCGGCGACGATCATCGGCATCGACAGCCACTGCCCCATCGAAAGCCCCATCGCCAGCAGGCCGAGGAAGTCGTCCGGCTCACGGGCGAATTCCACCGTGAAGCGCGCGAGGCCGTAACCGATCAGGAACACCGCCGAAATGGCGCCGAGCGGACGCGGCTTGCGGGAGAAGAACCACAGCACGAAGAACAAGGTAATGCCTTCGAGCGCGATCTCGTACAGCTCCGACGGATGACGCGGCAGCATGTGATATTGCGCGAATATCTCGTTCAGATGCCATTTCGCGGCCAGCTCGGGGTGGCGCGTGAGCCAGATCGCGTCGTCGTTCGAGGCGCCCGGGAACATCATCGCCCACGGTGCTTGCGGATCCGTCACACGGCCCCACAGCTCGCCGTTGATGAAGTTGCCGAGGCGGCCCGCCGCGAGCCCGGTGGGCACCATCGGTGCAACGAAATCGGTGACTTGCAGCCATGAGCGCTTGCGTTGATACGCGAACAGCACCATCGCCAGCGTGACGCCGAGAAAGCCGCCATGAAACGACATGCCGCCTTCCCACACCTTGAAGATGTCGAGCGGATGCGCGAAGTAGTAATCCGCCTTGTAGAACAGCACGTAGCCGAGACGGCCGCCGAAGATGGTGCCGAGCACGCCGTAAAACAGCATGTCGTCGATATCCTTGACGGTCCAGCCTTGCGCCGCGACATACGGCAAACGCAGGCGCAGCCGGCCGACGACGATCGCCATGATGAACGCCACCAGGTACATCAGGCCGTACCAGCGGACGGCGAGCGGCCCCAGATGAATCGCGATCGGGTCGAAATTGGGATGAATGTGCATCGTGTTGTTATGGGCAGTTCAGGTTCAAAAAGCGGTTTCGATAAGGCTCAGCGGGTTCGCGTTGGACGGCGCACCGCGCGATGCGTTCGCAGCGGCGCGCAAAAAGGCGCAGTGTAAGCCCCGCAGCTTTCACTCGCCTCGCGCGGGCCGTACCCCGCCAGCGTCGGCGCCGGCCGCATGCGCGCGGACAATGCCGATAAAGCCGGCCAGCACCGGGCTCACCTGCGCAGTGCGCCAGACGAGGCCGGTTTCGATGGCGGGCACCGATTCGCGCAGCGGCCGGTACACCACACCGGTGCGGCGCAGGTTACGCAGCGATTGCGGCACGAGTGCGACACCCATGCCCGCCGAGACCAGGCTCACAATCGTCTGCATCTGGATAGCTTCCTGCGCAATGCGCGGCGTGAGGCCGGCCACGCCGTAGCAATCCATAATGATGTCATAAAAGCCCGGCGCCAGACGCCTTGGGAAGATCACAAGCGGCTCGTCGGAGAGATCGCGCAGGCTGACCGGTGCGTCGCGCCACTCGGCAACAGCGGCCGCGCCGTCATCGACGCCCGGCCCTTCGATACGCGCCGCCAGCTCCGACGACATCGCAATCACCAGCGGTTCGCGGGCAATCGGCAGCCATGACAGTTGCGCGGCGTGACGCGGCGGCAGCGGCGCGATCACGAGGCCGGCGTCGATGCGGCCGGCCACCAGTTCGTCAATCTGCACGTCGCTGGTGGCCTCGGTCAGTTGCAGCCGCACGCGCGGATAGCGAGTGCCGAAATCACGCAACAGCAAGGGCAGCAGCCCATAGTCCGCAGTCGATACGAAGGCCAGCGACAACACCCCGGCCTCGCCGCGCGCAAGACTTTGCGCAAGCGGCCGCAACCCCTCGGCGCTGGCAAGCAGACGCCGCACTTCCGGTAACAGGTCAGCACCGACCGGGGTCAACTCGACCGAGCGCTTGGTGCGGGCGAACAGCTCGACGCCAAGCGTCTCCTCCAGCGCGCGGATGGCCTGCGACAACGGCGGCTGCGTCATCGACAGGCGCGCCGCGGCGTGGCCGAAGTGCTTTTCTTCGGCCACGGCGATGAAATAGCGCAGCTGGCGCAAATCGGGTGCGGCAGGCAGCATGAATAATATCTTTTACGACCTAGTAGACCATCAATAATATATTGGACTGGCGTATCGCGAAACTGCATTCTTGGGCGGCGCGCCACCACCTAAACTGGTCAGGACAGAGCGGAAGCTCGCAAAGAGCACCTGAGCCCCCGAGTTGGATTGGGTGAGCCGCACCGGTGCCAGGATCCACACCCACAGGAGTCCCCATGCCGTACAACCGTCGCTCGAAGAACATCACCCAAGGCGTCGCGCGCTCGCCGAACCGTTCGATGTATTACGCCCTCGGCTATCAGAAGGAAGACTTCGACAAGCCGATGATCGGCATCGCCAACGGCCACTCGACGATCACGCCGTGCAATGCCGGCCTGCAGCGCCTCGCCGACGCCGCGGTCGCCGCCGTCAAGGGCGCGGACGCGAATCCGCAGATCTTCGGCACGCCGACGATTTCCGACGGCATGTCGATGGGTACCGAAGGCATGAAGTACTCGCTGGTGTCGCGCGAAGTGATCGCCGACTGCGTGGAAACCTGCGTGCAGGGCCAGTGGATGGACGGCGTGGTCGTGATCGGCGGCTGTGACAAGAACATGCCGGGCGGCATGATCGGCATCCTGCGCGCCAACGTTCCGGCGATTTACGTGTATGGCGGCACGATCCGTCCGGGCAACTGGAAGGGCACCGACCTGACCATCGTGTCGTCGTTCGAAGCGGTGGGGGAATTCACGGCCGGCCGGATGTCGCAGGAAGATTTCGAAGGGGTCGAAAGGAACGCCTGCCCGTCGACGGGTTCGTGCGGCGGCATGTACACCGCCAATACGATGAGCTCGTCGTTCGAGGCACTGGGCATGTCGCTGCTGTACTCGTCGACGATGGCCAATCCGGATCAGGAAAAAGTGGATTCGGCGGCGGAATCGGCGCGCGTACTCGTGGAGGCGGTCAAGAAGGACCTGAAGCCGCGCGATATCGTCACCAGGAAGTCGATCGAAAACGCCGTGGCCGTGATCATGGCCACCGGCGGCTCGACCAATGCCGTGCTGCATTTCCTCGCCATTGCGCACGCCGCTGAGGTGGAATGGAGCATCGAGGACTTCGAGCGCATGCGCAAGAAAGTGCCGGTGCTCTGCAACCTGAAGCCGTCGGGCCAGTACGTGGCGACCGATCTGCACAAGGCCGGCGGCATTCCGCAGGTCATGAAGATCCTGCTCGACGCGGGTCTGCTGCACGGCGACTGCATCACGATCACCGGCAAGACCATCGGCGAAGAGCTGAAGGACGTGCCGGCCAAACCGCGCGCCGACCAGCAGGTGATCTTCCCGATTGAACAGGCGCTGTACCGCGAAGGCCACCTCGCGATCCTGAAGGGCAACCTGGCCACGGACGGCGCGGTCGCCAAGATCACCGGCCTGAAGAACCCGGTCATCACGGGACCCGCACGCGTGTTCGACGACGAGCAAAGCGCGCTGGAGGCGATTCTCGCCGACAAGATCAAAGCCGGCGATGTGGTCGTGCTGCGCTATCTCGGTCCGAAGGGCGGCCCAGGCATGCCGGAGATGCTTGCGCCGACTTCGGCGATTATCGGCAAGGGCCTGGGTGAAAGCGTCGGCCTGATTACCGACGGCCGCTTCTCGGGCGGCACGTGGGGCATGGTGGTGGGCCACGTCGCGCCGGAAGCGTTCGTGGGCGGCGCGATTGCGTTCGTGCGGGAAGGCGATTCGATCACCATTGATGCGCATCAGTTGCTGCTGCAACTGAACATCGACGACGCTGAACTGGAGCGCCGCCGCGCCGCATGGCAGCAGCCGAAGCCGCGTTATACGCGGGGCGTGATGGCCAAGTACTCGGCGCTGGCGCTGCCGGCCAACAAGGGGGCGATCACGGGCTAAACCAGTCACTCCGGAAACACACAGGGGCGCACGAAAAACCGTGCGCCCCTTTCCTTTTATAATGCCTCCACCACAAGTCGGGCACCGGCACCGACGGAGACCAGTATGAAATCCATGTCGTATGCAACATTGGCGCTTGCGGCAGCCCTCACGATCCCCGCTCCTGCGCGGGCCGAATCGGCCCCGGGCCTCGTTCTCGCGCAGCGGCAAAACTGCATGAGCTGCCACTCGGTGAACCGGCCGTTCATGGGACCGGCGTTGCATGACGTCGCCGCCAAATACGCTTCACGCACCGACGCGGAAGCCTATCTCGCACACAAGATCATCGACGGCAGCACGGGAGTATGGGGCCAGGTGCCGATGCCCGCTAACACCCAACTCACGCCCGACCAGGCCGCCACCCTCGCCGGCTGGATCCTGACGCTGAAATAGCGGCGCGCTCCGTGCCCGCTTAGTGCCCGTTCAGTGCCTGCTTAGTGCCCCCTCTGCACGGGCTCAATGCTCTTTGGAGCGCCGCGCCAATTCGTCTTCAACCGCCTCCCGCACCCAGCCGGTTATCTCGGTCTCCAGCGCCATCGCAACCTCCCGCGTGATCTGGTTCACCAGCCACGTGGTGTGGTCTTGCAGCGCATCACGGCAACGTGCCTCGATCGCCGCACGCCCTTCGCCGGTCAGATAACTGGCAAAACGGCCGCGCAGGCGGTCGGCTAGCACGTCGGCGTCGAGCTCCGTGACCGGCGCCGCGGGCTCCCCCTGTGCACGGGAAAAGTGAAACGCCGTCGCCGGCTCAAACGGCGCAGGCTCCTGTGCCGCGGCCAATTCGGCCGGCGCGGCCTGCTCCGGGAGCTCGAACGCCTGCACCTGGGCGGGCGTAACGGCATGCACGGTTACGCCATCCGCCGGCTCCGCGGCCTGGGCCTCGGCTGCGCCGGATTCCCGGGGGGCGCGCGCGAACTCGGGCTTGCCCCGCACGAGGACTTCCTGCAGAACCGGGATGGAGGTATCGAAAGTAGTGTCGGACGAATCGGGCACGAATAGACTCCGTCGATGAATCGGGCGATGACGTGCCGGACCGCTGCCGCCCAGCCCAACGGGCGCCGGCTGGCGGCCGTCGCGCGAGGAGCGAGGGGTAAGGCACGCCGGCGCTAGCCGCCCTGCTTGTAGTTGTTTAGAGCATAGCCGCGATCGCGGTAGAAGCGGTAGCGTTCACGGCCCGCAATCAGTTCGTCTTGTGCGTTACCGACCACTTCCAGCAATCTTTCGAAGCGCGCGAACTGCGCCGGCACCTCGGCGCCCAGATTCAGCAGCACCTGGTAGTGCGGCACGTTGTCGAGCGTAGCGCTCAGCACGATCGGCGTTTGCGCGGCGAGCGGGCTGTCGGCGTAGCAGTGCGGCACGAAATCAAGCGGTGAAAAGCTCCATAGCTGCTCGTCGAACGCGCGCAGCCGCGGCGGCTCGGCCAGCACAATGGTGGGCTGGCCGGCCAGATACGCCTTGCGTACCAGGCGGCACGCGTACAGCAGCGAATCGCCGACGTTCGAGTGAAAATCGATTCTCGTCATCGGCGGCTCCGCCTCAGCGCCTCAGCAGGCGCATCGGTACAGCGATCGGTCATTGTGCAGCGCGACCGTCCGCGGCCCGACCGTCAGCGGCCCTACCGTCCGCGGCCCGGTCGATCAAGAACTGCGACAGCAGCGGCACCGGACGGCCCGTTGCGCCCTTCGCTGCGCCGCTCTTCCACGCGGTGCCGGCGATGTCGAGGTGGGCCCACGGATACTCTTCAGTAAAGCGCGACAGGAAGCACGCCGCCGTGATGCTGCCGCCCGGACGGCCGCCGATGTTGGCGAGGTCCGCGAAGTTCGACTTCAACTGATCGTGGTATTCCTCGTCGAGCGGCATGCGCCATGCCGGATCGGACGCTTCGCGCGAAGCGTCGAGCAACTCGCCAGCCAGCGCGTCGTCTTTCGAGAACAGGCCGCTGTTGTGATGGCCCAGTGCGATCACGCAAGCGCCGGTCAGGGTGGCCACATCGATCACCGCCGCCGGCTTGAAGCGCTCCGCATAGGTCAGCGCGTCGCACAGGATCAGACGGCCTTCCGCGTCGGTGTTCAGCACTTCGATCGTCAGGCCCTTCATGCTGGTGACGATGTCGCCCGGCTTGGTGGCGTTACCGGCCGGCATGTTCTCGCAGGTCGGAACGATCACCACCAGGTTGATCTTCAGGCCCATTTCCGCGACGGCGCGTATGGTGCCGAGCACCGAACCTGCGCCAAGCATGTCGTACTTCATCTCGTCCATGCCTTCACCCGGCTTGAGCGAAATGCCGCCGGTGTCGAACGTGATGCCCTTGCCGACCAGCACGACCGGAGCAGCCTTGGCGGCCGCACCCTGGTACTGCAGGACGATGAACTGGGGCGGTTCGACGGAGCCGCGCGTGACGGACAGGAATGAACCCATGCGCAGCGCTTCGAGCTGCTTCTGGCCCAGCACTTCGACCTTCAGCTTCCAGTCTTTGGCAAGCTTCCTGGCGGTGTTAGCGAGGTAAGCCGGGGTGCAGACGTTGCCCGGCAGGTTGCCGAGGTCGCGCGTCAGATCCATGCCGTTGGCAAGCGCTGCGCCTTGCTTGGCGGCGACTTTGGCTGCTTTCTCGTCGCCCGTGTCGACGCTGAAGACGATGCGCTTGAGCGCCTTCGGGGTGGTATCCGGCTTGCTCTTCATCTGCGTGAACTTGTACGACAGCTCGCGCAGCGCAAGGATGGCCGTGCGCACGCCCCAGTCGGACGAGCGCTCGAGGACCGGCAACTGGGCCAGCGTGAAGGTAACCTGGACGATCCTGGTGGCCAGAATGGCGCGCCAGGCGGCCCGCACCGCGTCGCCGTAGGCTTTCTGGCCGAAGGCATCCTGCTTGCCGAGGCCAACCAGCAGGACGCGCGAAGCACCGATACCGGACACTTCGTGCAGGAACAGGGTGGTGCCGCTCTTGCCGTCCATGTCGCCGGCTTTGATGATACGGGTCAGCAGACCCTTGGTGGCCGCATCTATCTCCAGTGCGGCACCCGACAGCGTTTGTGACTCGAAAATGCCGATCACGATGCAGTCGGACTTCCCAGTCAGGAACCCGTTTGACGAGCCTTTGCTCCAATCACAGGCTTTTATGCTAAAGTCCATCGCGCTTGTCCTCGGATAAAATCTGGGCTTAGGATGAAAGCCGCAATTATCCGCTATTTTTCCCGCGGCGGCTGCACGGGGCTGACGGGATCAACCCGGAGCACCTGAAGGCACGCACTCTCTTCATCAACAATGATCTTTGAACGCTCCCTCCAGCGCGAACTCGCGTACACGGCTGGTGCCGTGTTCATGGTTCTCCTCACGCTCGTGCTGACGACGATGATGATCCGGATCGTCGGCTTCGCCGCCTCCGGGGAGATCGATCCACGCGACGTGCTGGTTCTGATCGGCCTGACCGTGATCGGCTATCTGGCCATCATGCTGGTCGCGACCCTGTTCGTGTCGATCCTGTTCGTCCTGACACGCTGGTACAGAGACTCGGAAATGGTCGTCTGGCTGGCCTCGGGCGTAAGCCTCACGCGCTTCATCAAACCGATCGCCGTGTTTGCGACGCCTATCGTCATCCTCATCATGTTCTTTGTGTTCGTCGGCTGGCCGTGGTCGAACCAGCAGAACAAGCTGATCCGCGCGCGCTTCCAGCAGCGCGACGAGGTCTCGCTGCTGGCGCCGGGCCAGTTCCGCGAATCGGCGGTGAGCCACCGGGTGTTCTTCATCGAGAAGATGACGCCTGACCAGTCGCACGTCGAGAACGTCTTCGTGACCAGCACGGAAAACGGCAAGGTCAACGTGGTCGTGTCGAAGACTGGCCACACCGAGACGAGCAAGAACGGCGACCGCTTTGTCGTGCTCGAGAACGGCCGCCGTTACGACGGCGAACCGGGCAAACCGGATTTCCGGATCATGGAGTTCGAACGCTACGGCGTGAAAATCCAGAGCCAGCCGGTGATCAGCACGCCCAGCACCACCGGCACGCCGACACTCGAACTGTTCCGCAATCCGACTCGCGACAACCTCGCGGAGTTTGCATGGCGCGCGGGCCTGCCGCTGATTGCGATCAACCTGATGCTGCTGGCCATCCCGCTCGCCCACCAGAATCCGCGGCGCAGCCGCACCATCAACCTGGTGATGGCGGTGCTGATTTATCTGACGTATTCGAACCTGTTGAACGTTGTGCAGTCATGGATCGAGCAAGGCAAGATGTCGTTCCCGGTTGGCCTGATAGGGCTGCACGTAATCGTAGCGGGGATCGTGGCGTTCATTTTCTGGCTGCGCGTGCGCAACCGGCCGCTGTTCTCGCGGGCGACGTTCCGCCGTTCGTCGCAGGGAGCCTGACCGATGCGGATTTATGAAAAGTACTTCGCAAGTCAGGTCTACCTTACGTTTCTGTTTGTGCTGTTTGCATTTTCGGGTCTGTTCTTCTTTTTCGACCTGATCAACGAACTGAACTCGGTCGGTCACGGCAACTACAAGTTCCAATATGCGGTGCTACGGGTGGCGCTGCAAACGCCGTCGCGCTTCTACGAAATCATCCCGGTGGCGGCACTGATCAGCGCCATCTATGTGTTTGCGCAGATGGCGGCAAACTCGGAATACACGATTTTCCGCGTGTCGGGTCTCGCGACGAACCAGGCGCTGCGCTCGCTGCTGAAGATCGGCATTCCGCTGGTGATCCTGACGTACATCATCGGCGAAGTGATCGGGCCATATACGGATCAGTTGTCTGAGCGGGTGCGGCTGGAGGCGTTGGGTTCGGCGGTGTCGACCAACTTCGAGTCGGGCGTATGGGTGAAGGATACGTTGACGGCACGAGCGGATGGCGAGCAGGTAACGCGTTTCGTGAACGTCGGCAAGCTGCAGCCGGATGCGACGATTACCGACGTGCGGATCTACGAGTTCGATTCGAAGTTCCGCCTGTCGAATGTGCGGATTGCGCAAAGCGGCAGGTACCAGCCGCCGGGGCACTGGTTGCTGAAGGACGTGACGGATACGCAATTGCTCGACGTGGCGCCGACGGCGGGTACGCCCAAGGACGCGCTGAATCCGGTT
>Ga0114930_10005515_pt1 | contig 10403 bp, 12 predicted proteins | sample AnhtaG_FD_87300 | JGI IMG/M metagenome (GOLD analysis project Ga0114930, IMG submission 87300) | Deep subsurface microbial communities from Anholt, Denmark to uncover new lineages of life (NeLLi) - Anholt_01485 metaG | ecosystem: Environmental > Aquatic > Marine > Oceanic > Sediment | place... | reverse complement strand
TTGATAGGAATGTCGAGAAAAGGGTCGCAAATATGACTGATGAATTGTGGGATATTTTGAGTCTGATGGGGAAAGAATGTGAAAAATACTATGTTTGATGAAAGACCTGCGGAAAGTGCGATTTAAATCTATTTTTATATTTTAAAAATACAGATAATCAAAGTGTAAATCTTGAAGCAAATCATGCATTATCTAAATATCTTAATCGATCTCTATTTTTCGAAGAAAAAGAACCTTTTGAAACATATGGGGCAATCAGAACATTGGCAGGGGATTTGCTAACTAGCCATGGAATGAAAGCTCTTCCTTTTAATCGGAATAATATTTATAAAATTGCTTACAAACAAGCTAAAAGCTATTATTATTAATTAAATTAGATTAATTGTAATGTCTTTATTCCCCATTTAAAATCGCTAACTTATGCGCCCGCCTGGATGCCTCGGCGCTTCAGCCCGAGGTCCGTGACTGGCGTGCCTTGAAGCAGACGCTGATTCGAGATACGGATTTTCAATTTCACGGATTTGAAGTTGTTTGGGTTTGATTGAATAATGGATGATCTGGATCAGCGAATTACTGAAGGGAACATTAAACATAAATGTACAACAAGTTGCCTACTACAATTTTCAGCTAAATCCATCTCTTTTAAGGATATTTTCACGCACTTTGAATGCTCTTTCATACATCTGTTTTGCATCCTCTATTTTACCCATATCTTCCAACAAATTTCCAAGATCATTCAGGGTAGCAGCAACATCTGCCTGGTAAGAAACGTTATCTGGTTCGTCCCCGAGTAACTTTTCACGTATTTTGAGTGCACAGTCATGCATATATTTTGCGTCTTCAGTCCTTCCTCCTATAGTCATCACGCCCCCAAGATCATTCAGGGTCGCAGCAATAATTGATCGATATAATACGTTATCAGGTTCGTCCTCAAATGGTTTATCGAACATTTTGAGTATTTGCAGATATTTCTGCTTTGCGTCATCTGGCAGTCCGAGATGTACTAACAAGTTTCCTAGATTGGCCAGGGTCGCAGCAACTTCTGATTGATACAAAACATTATGCTGCTCGCCATCAAGTAGTTTTTCACGTATCTTGAGTGCACTTTCATACTTTTGTTTTGCCTCTTCCATCATCCCCCCGTCAGCCAGCAGGTTTCCCAGATTAAACTGGGTCATGGCGACATTTGACAGACAAGATCGGTCATCAGGGTCACTTTCAAGCAGTTCAAGGTATAATATGAGTGCACGTTCAAACCTCTGTTGTGCCTCCTCCCTCCTTCTCATATCTGCCATCAAATTCCCCATATTATTCAGGGTCGCGGCAAGCAATGTATTAAAAAAGGGTTCTGAACGTGCCAGTTCATCAAGAATGTCAAATGCTTTTGTGTAATACTTCAGTGCTTCATCATATTTTCCTTTAGATTTCAGGAGATTGCCGATTGTTCCCAGGATAATAGATGAGATGTCAGGAGCCAATCCCTTTTGAGCATGGTTTTCTGCGATTGTAAGGCTTTCAAGCGCATCAATGTACAGTCCGCTATTGAGCTGTGATTCACCTTTTTTGAGGTGCCGTAATGCCATATCTTTTGCCTGCTTTGACATATTTTCTTAAGACACCATCACTTCAATAAATACATATGGTTTTTCGATATCAAATGGCCGTATAGATAATAGATATTTTCTAGCAGAGTATAAAGATCTCTTAAGACATTTCAAAATCCATTTTGAAGCAGACAACGATCCGGGATGAAACCATATCCAAGGACATTTTTGAACATCAATAACGAAGCTGTAACCATAAGGTCGTTAATCCCTACCAAGCACCTCTAACAGCCGCTCAATATCCTCATCACTGCAGCATTCAGTAACACAGTACAGCACAGCATTCCCCATCTCCGGATACCAATCCCTGAGCACAAGTCCGCCAGTTATCCCCTCTTCCAGCAATTTCCGGTTAATCAGTTCAGGATCAGCATCTGACACCGCTACAAACTCCCTGAAATGGTGCGAACTGAACAACGGGGCCCGCCATCCGCTGAGGTCATTGATCCTCTCTGCCACCTCTTGTGGTCGTTTGACCAGCAAAGACCCCAGGTCCGAAAGACCGCCCGCTCCCATCAAGGCAATATAGACCGCTGCTGCCAGGGCATTCAACGCATGGTTGGTGCAGATGTTGGACGTGGCCTTCTGCCTTCGTATATGCTGCTCTTTGGTCTGGAGCGTCAGGACGAATCCTTCCCTGCCCTCAGCATCATGGGTCTTACCCACCAGCCGTCCCGGCATATCCCGGACATACTGCTTTTTGCAGGCCATTACACCCAGCTGGGACCCTCCGAAATTCATGGGATTTCCCATAGACTGGGCATCTCCGATAACGATATCGGCATTGTATTCGGCAGGTGGGGTCAATATGCTCAATGAAAGCATATCGGTACCGAACACGAACATACTCCCGGCCTCATGAGCGATGTCTGAGACGGCCTGTGCCGTTTCATCTATTACTCCAAAGACGTTTGGACTTTCCATATAGACCATGGCCGTGGTATCATTTACCACCTGCTTCAGGGCTTCAATATCCAGCTGACCGGTATCGGCATCAAATCCGGTCTCGATAAGGTTCAGGCCCGCACCTTTCATGTATGTCTTCATTACCTGTACCCGTACCGGATGCGTGGTCTTGGGAACAATGATATTACACCGCTTCTTTGTTATGCGGGCAGACATCAGTGCAGCCTCACCCAGTGCACTGGCCCAGTCATACATGGATATATTGGATAATTCCATACCGGTAAGCTGGCATATGAATGTCTGGTACTCGAACAATGCGCGCAAGAATCCCTGGCTTAATTCGGGCTGGTACTGGGTATATGAGGTAAAGAACTCGCTCCGTGACAGTATTGACGCTACTGCGGCCGGAACATAATGGTTATAACAGCCTGCCCCTAAAAACAGTGGGTCGGTCCTGTTCTGTCCCAGTATGCTCCCTATCTCCCGCATAACATCCATCTCTGACTTCCCTTCAAAGGGATGCTTCTCATCAAATAGTACCTCTTTCGGGATATCGCTAAAAAGATCCTCTATAGATGCCACTCCTATCAGGTCCAGCATCTCTTGAATCTCTGCTTCGGTATGCGGGATGTAAGGCAATCCATCACCTTCTTATGTATCTCTATTCTTCCAGCGTTTCCAGGAGTCCTGAATAGCTGTCAACATCCAGCAATTGTGAGAGCTTGGCTTGCGAACTCATCCTGACCTTGATCATCCATCCATCCCCATACGGGTCAGTATTGACCAGTTCAGGACTGTCTTCCAGTTCGGCATTTACCTCAATGACCTCGCCGCTCAACGGTGCGAACAGTCCGTTCACTGCTTTTGCCGATTCGGCGAAGCCAAAATCCTCACCCGAAGCCAGCTTATCTCCAACCCTGGGGAGTTCGACAAACACGATCTCTTTCATTTCCTTTTGGGCATAGTCTGTGATACCGATGACCGCAGTATCGTCCTCGATCCGCACCCATTCATGTTCCTCGGTGTACCACAGTCCACCCCTGACCTCTGTTTGGTTCATGTCCTGCCTCCAATAAAAGGGGTTCTTACAACCAATCCGTTATAGACCTTGTTTCTTATCATGATTCCTATTTTCGTATCAGGATGTGAATATCCCGGTTCCACATATCCCAACCCGATGCCAACACCGAGTACAGGCGAGATGGTGCCGCTGGTCACGATCCCGATTGTATTATTGTTATCATCCAGTATTTCATAGCCGTGTCGGGGGATACCGCGATCCAGTTTCAGTCCCACCAGGTTCCGGGTCACACCCGTCTCCTTTATCTTTAAGAGAGCTTCCCTGCCGATAAAATCTTTTCTCCATTTGATGGCCCATTCAAGTCCTGCTTCCAGGGGATTATTCTCATCTGTGATATCCATGCCTGACAGGATATAGCCCATCTCAAGCCGAAGCGAATCGCGGGCACCCAGTCCCACGGGTTTCACGTCCCCTGCCTCCATAATGGACTGCCATAATTGTTCTGCATCTTCTGAGCGGCAGTATATCTCAAACCCGTCCTCTCCGGTATATCCGGAGCGGGTCGTGTACGTTTCGATCCCCGCGATCTGTATTTTAGCCCCATGCCAGAATCTGATCTCACCCGGTCTGTCTGCGATCCCGGAAAGGATTGCGGTAGCATCCGGACCCTGGAGGGCAAGGATTGCAGTATTGTCAGTCACGTCTTCTATGGTGACATTCTCCTTATGCATATTCAGCCAGTTCATCAGCACATCCTTTCTGGCAGTATTGGTGACCAGCAGGAACCGATCGCTTTTTCTGATAATGACAATATCATCCACAAAGGTGCCGTTCTCCCGTACTACCACGGAATATTTCATGCCATTGAGATCACATGTGGCTATATCATTGGTAGCAATGGATTGAAGGAACATCAGGGCCCCATCTCCCGAGACCTCCAGCGTGTTCATATGTGATATATCAAAAAGGCCTGCAGACATGCGCACTGCCTTGTGCTCATCAATGATCCCTGAATATTCAACAGGCATTTCCCATCCATGGAATGCTATTGTTTTCGCACCAAGACCTTTGTGGATCGAGAAGAGGGGGGTTCTGAGTTCTTTTCCCATATCACATAATTCTGTTCTTATTTGTTAAAATTCTTTTTTATTTATCGGGTCACCAGAAATTTCATTGTAAGGAAAACTATTTTTCACTACAGTTCTTATCTATTGTTAGGAAAAACAGGCAATTCGACAGTGCAGGGTCCGTAGAGGTGATATTATTACATCTGGCAGTGATATGCGTGAGTTTCATTTGATCTTTGAGAAATCAGACAAGAACACATTCCAGCCATGCAAGGATATACCAGCACATCTCACCAGACATGATCTGGACATACCTGAATTATCAGAACCTGAAGTTATGCGGCATTATACTGAACTTTCAACAATCAATTTCGGTGTTGATACCGGAATGTATCCGCTTGGTTCCTGCACAATGAAATATAACCCCAGGTTCACCGAACACCTTGCAGCGCAGGAGACAAACATCGTGCACCCCCTGCAGGATGTTTCTACCATCCAGGGTTCTCTGCACATCATGTACCTGCTGAAACATTACCTGAAAACTATCTGCGGCATGGATGATTTTACCCTTCAACCCACAGCAGGAGCCCAGGGTGAGTTCACGGCAATGACACTCATAAAAGCATATTTTAACAGCAAAGAGGATACCCGCAACGAGGTCATCGTACCTAATTCTGCCCACGGCACCAATCCCAAGAGTGCAGCCATGGCAGGTTTCGATGTGGTGGAGATCCCTTCTGATGAACAGGGGTATATTGATCTTGAAATACTCAGATCGGCAGTATCAGAGAAAACCGCGGCATTGATGCTCACTAATCCCAACACCCTGGGTCTTTTTGATAAAAATATCCTGAAAATAGCAGATATCGTTCACGATGCCGGAGGATTACTGTTCTATGACGGTGCCAACCTGAACGGGATTATCGGCAAGACGCGGCCGGGTGATATGGGATTCGACTGCATGAACCTGAACCTGCATAAGACCTTTGCAGCACCCCACGGCGGCGGAGGTCCGGGAAGCGGCCCTGTGGGGGTAAAAGAACATCTTGCTGAATTTTTACCAGTACCCACCGTGGAATATGATGGGGAGAAGTACTATCTGGAGTATGACCGGCCCAAAAGTGTGGGTAAAATGAACCATTTTTATGGGAACTATCCTGTACTGGTAAAATCCCTTGGGTATATCCTGAGACTGGGTTCCGGGGGGTTACGCCGCATCTCTGAATTTGCAGTATTGAATTCCAATTATATGGTATCCAGACTTTCCGATACATATGAAATCAAGCATGTCCACATTCCCAGAAAACACGAGGCAGTGTTCAGTGCACTGCGTCAAAAGAAATTCGATGTGAGTGCGCTTGATATTGCTAAACGGCTCATCGATTACGGCGTCCACCCGCCCACCATATATTTTCCCCTGATCGTGAAAGAGGCTTTGATGATCGAACCCACAGAAACCGAATCAAAAGAATCCATTGACAAATATTGTGACATCCTGATCAGGATCAACGAAGAGATCGAACAGGACCCTGAAGTGGTACGAACAGCACCTCATAATGCTGTTGTGGGTCGTCTCGATGAAGTGTTTGCAGCACGAAAGCTGATATTACGCTGGAGCCCTGCTGAATGAAGATCGGGTTCATTATAAATCCAGTTGCCGGAATGGGGGGCAGGGTTGGACTCAAAGGCACGGACGGCCTGGCTGATCGTGCCGCACAACTGGGAGGCGAGCCAATAAGTCTTGAACGGGCACAAGAGGCTCTGTTAAATATCGAAGATATGGAAGACGAGATTATTTTCCTGACATGTTCTGGAAAAATGGGGGAGGATGTGTTGCGAAATACACCCTTCAGGTACCAGGTCATCTACCAGACCCCTGAAAAGACCACGGCCGGGGATACGAAAAAAGCGGTTGAAAAAATGCTTGATTGCGATCTCATCCTTTTTTCCGGGGGAGACGGTACTGCCTGTGATATTGTTTCTGTTATTGGTAAACAGGTGCCTATACTGGGTATCCCTGCTGGTGTGAAAATATTCTCTCCCATATTCTGCATCACCCCATGGGAATGCGGACGGATAGTATCGTCCTTTATTGAGACCGCTGTCAAGGATGTGCTTGATATAGACGAGGAGGCCTACCGCAATAATGAGTTGAACGTACGGATAAAAGGTGAAGCCCTAGTACCAGTCAGTTCTGCTGTCCAGGGCGGAAAAGAGGTTTCAGGTGCAGTGGATGCCAAATTAGATATTGCTGAACGGATATTCGACGACTATAGGATAGAAAGGAAAGACGTGCTGTACATTATTGGACCTGGGACCACTACCATGGAAGTTAAGAACCGTTTTGGTATTGATGGGACGTTACTGGGAGTGGATGCCGTTGTGAACGGGAAGATGGTCCAGAAAGACGCCTGTGAGAAACATCTGTTAAAAGCAATAAAAAATTACCCTGGTAAGGTCGTGATCATGGTAAGTCCAATAGGAAGTCAGGGATTCATATTAGGCAGGGGCAACCAGCAGATTAGTCCTGCGGTCATCAAGCAGGCTGATGAGATAAAAGTGATCGCTTCACCTGACAAACTTACATTAACCCCCACCCTTCATGTTGATACAGGGGACCAGGAACTTGATAACAAGTTGCGAGTATACATAAAGGTCCAGAGCGGGTATCATGATTTTACGATGATGAAGGTGGTGTAAGCAATACTAATGGGTAGGTTGAGGGACTTCATGTATCATGAAAGGTGAATTGAGGTCAACAGGTTTTTCCTGAAAGATAATACATGCTTTATCAACTGGCCATGAAGGATCAAATCCCTCAAATACCACGTTGTCACACCATTTTCCTGCCCTTTGATATTCTGGTATGGACCTGGCAGTCCATCCTATTATGGGAATCCCTTTCTTTCTAATTCTATTGATACCCCAGATGGGAAGCCATCGAATATCGTAATTGATAAAATTGAAACGGCTCGCTCTATTGAATAAGAAATTTCTTAAAAAGAACCGTGCATTATATATCAGATTTTCTCCCCTGTTATAGCCAAGGACCTGACCCCTCACAACGTCAGGAGCATTATCCCTGAACCAGTGGAGTGAATATGGATTAAATGATTGGATAGCATATTTGCCATCATAATCTTCCATGGTTTCGAATAAGGCTTTCTCCGGCTTTCCGATCCGGCCCCCGTTCTTGAGTTCGATCAGGAGAGGAACTTTTCCCTTTACTATATCCAATACCTCTTCCAATAATGGAATGTATTCATCTGAATTGAAAAATTGTAATTTTTTTACAGTATAAGAATCACATGAACAGATCTCTCTATCAATACCTGTCATTCGTTTCAGGTTGTTATCATGAAATACAGCCAGGTTATTATCAGCAAGAAGACGTACATCCAATTCGATTGCAAATCCTTTTTGGATAGCACTTTTAAAAGCTTTTATTGAATTCTCTGGGCATCCGGCATCTCCTGAATGAAAACCCCTATGAGCAATTGGTGTATTCAGCAGCCAAGAAGATTCCTCACCTTCTTCGTCATGAGAATCTAATCCTACCATTTTTGCTGCATCCCACCATGTATCCTTATATGAATCAGAGCAAAACCTCATTTTTCTTAACTAACCGTGTCTTATGCTAAATTATATTATTAGTTTTGTGGTCGATATTATATTTTTTCCCGTGGAACAGTTCACTTCCAGCCCCTGGATATACCACCCATTCACGTTCCGATGTGTGCTTTGCTACAACCGGCCATATCCCTTCTTTGGGCTCAGGTCCTTCCTTTGTCACATCAGAGGGGCTCACATCCCTCATCTGCGGGTCTTCCCTGATATCCACACCTTCCTTATTGTGGCTGAACTCAATAGGAATACCATTAGGATCAAAGGCATAGATAGAATGGATGAACCCGTGGTCAATTACATCTGAGACCCAAAAACCTGCTGCCTCCAGAGAATCTTTCAACTCCCAGAGATTTGATTAACTCTCCACTCCGAACGAGACATGATCGAAAATAAATGGACTTGACACCGGCTGGCCGTGATCCTTTTCTTGCACAGGTTCCACACCAGGCCATTCAAAAAAGGCGATCAGGTCATGTTCTGAGATCTCAAAAAAATAATGCCGATAACCTGGCTGTCCCAGTCCAGCAACCAGCCTCATTCCCAACAGGTCCCGCCAGAACCTGATGGTACTGTCCATATCACCAGTGGCCATTGCCAGGTGATTAACTCCATTAAATCTAACTATGATCAGTTCCCCATACATTGTTTAATGTACAGCTTAAAAAATCTATCGAAAGAACGAGCATCGTCAATAGAATCTCAATACTTTTAAATATCTATTAATCCAATAACCATTTGAGGTTAATACAATGGTTGTAAAAGAATTCAAATCAGAAGAACTGGGTTTTACTATTAAAGTCGATAACGATAAATGTGTAGGGGCTGCTGAATGCGTGGCATCATGTCCGGTAGATTGTTTCGTGGTCGTGGATGGGAAAGCCACAGTACCCAATATCGATGAGTGCATCGAATGCTGCGCATGTGTGGATGCATGCCCCACAGGTGCTATCGAGCACAGTTCATGTTAGACAATATAGAATCTATTTAGAACTGTACTTTAGGAGCTTCACGTTCAGCTGGGGGGGCTTCAAATAATTCTTTTTTTGTGAATTTCATCAAACCTGCAACAATATTTGTAGGGATTGTCTGGATACTGATATTATATTTCATGACAGTATCATTGTAGAACTGTCTGGTATATGCTATCTTATCCTCTGTTTCTGTCAGGTCCTTTTGAAGTTGCATAAAGTTCTGATTTGCCTTGAGATCAGGATAATTCTCTGAAACTGCGAAAAGTGATTTTAATGTGGACGACAGAAAATTGGATGCATCTGCCTTCTCTTTCACTCCATCAGCTTCCATAACTGCTGCCCTGGCTTTTGTGACATTCTCAAACAGACTTTTTTCATGTTTGGCATATCCCTTCACAGTTTCCACAAGATTGGGAATCAGATCATGACGTCTTTTCAACTGAACTTCTATCTGTGCCCATGCATTCTATACCCTGTTGCGCAGTTTTATCAGCTTGTTATAGATTACCACGAACAACAGGCCAAGAATTATTACTATTACTCCAATTACTAATGTTTCCAAAGCCATTAATTTACCTCCATGTTAGTGTTAGATTTCATCTTGCACCGCCCCCACCGCCACCGAAACCTCCGCCTGCTCCCCCAACTCCGCCTCCTGATGAACTCTTTGGTGACGATGAAGTATAAGCACTGCTAAAACCTGAAATGAAAACTGAGTTATAATATACTCCGTGGAAATGACTTGTTGAGAATTGATCTGAAGGAATGATCAGGGACATATTTTTGAGAGCTTTCTTTGCCACACCCAAGGATAATGCATATACCATATATTGATCCCAGATCTTAATTGATTCAGGTGGATGTTCCTCAAGCGCTGAAAAATCAACGAGATATTTGTTAAAATTATCCCAGCGTTTGGAGAAAAGCCTTCCCTCTGGTGTCCATCGACCCAGTCCTTTTTCATTAGCTGCCGTAAAAATTATCAGGATAAATGCTAATATTGCACTAAATACACCCAATACCATTACATTCGAAATTATTGGGAACTGGTTCGAAGGAAAATATTTGGATATTATGATATATCCTAACTTGACATTGTCAGATTAATATTTAATTCTTCTGAACTTACATTTTTAGTGCCACATCAATCCATATTTCAGAGAAAAAATACAAAATACCATCCAACCTTTTCCCACATTTTGCATAA
>Ga0114930_10005513_pt1 | contig 10404 bp, 6 predicted proteins | sample AnhtaG_FD_87300 | JGI IMG/M metagenome (GOLD analysis project Ga0114930, IMG submission 87300) | Deep subsurface microbial communities from Anholt, Denmark to uncover new lineages of life (NeLLi) - Anholt_01485 metaG | ecosystem: Environmental > Aquatic > Marine > Oceanic > Sediment | place... | reverse complement strand
CGATGAATTACCTGGCACCAGGTGGTCCACTCGTAACTGAGTTGCAGGAGGTATTTCGCTTCTTAGCTCAGACTGGACGTATCGTGGCCGTCTCTGTCTCAACCTGGAATCCAAGCTTAGACAAAGACGAACGCAGCCAAAGAGTGAGTATGGAGTTATTATGTACGCTTATTGAGGTTAATTGATCGATATTCTAAAGCATTACTTCATATATGGTTTTAAATCTAGATCATAAAGTAAATGATATTAGTTCCGAACCCGAAAGTCATTCGCTTCAGGAGGAGGATCGTGGTGAAGGCAGTTGGATTAAGACATGGTTTAGTTGGCGCACTTGTGTCAATTATTGTAGTGAATTTGCTGGGTGTTTAACAAAGCAAGCTCATCCTATTCCTTAAACAGCGGTACCGCAGGAAGACCGATGGGGGATATATTCCCTGAACCTTGACACGGGGGAGGTTGAACTGCTCTATAGCAATCCTGAAACGATCACAGTTCTAAGGTTGAACAGCTCAGGGGACAGATTTGTGTTTTCGCAGGTGGTGAGGGTTGGGGATACCACTCAGGAGGAGATCTTCACCCTGAGTATCGACGGACAAGATCTGCAGAGATTAACCAACAATGAGTTCAGGGATCTCTATCCTGCCTGGTCACCCGACGATGCGCGTGTCGCCTTTCTCACCTTTCGTGGGCCTGACCTGGATATTTACATCATGGACGCTGATGGCGGTAATGTGAAGCAGCTTTTCGACTCTGGGTCCCATGATGCAGATATTCATTGGGTGGGTGAAAAGATCGCGTTTACTGCTAATAACCGGATATGGATAATGAACGATGACGGCACGGGAGCACACCAGATAACTGAGCCTCCACGGGCTGGAGAATGGGGCAATGCTAATCTGCCTTTCGGGGATTACGATCCCAGATTTAATTCTGACGGGTCGAAGATTGTTTTCGAACGCCTGGTGGGCGACGAATCTATTCATGGGAACTATGACCTTTACCTCATAGACAACGATGGCTCCGATTTAGCCAGGTTGACAGACACCGGTTACTCGCAGGGTTTAGCAAGTTGGTCACATTCTGGAAGCAGGATCGTCTACGCTGTAGCCGCTATTGACGACATTGGACAATATAATATTTATATTATGAACGCTGATGGAACCGATAATCGCGACATAACCCCGGATACTTTCCCGACGCGGTTTCTATGCAACTCGCCTATCTTCTCACTTGACGATACACGAATATTCTTTATTGGTCAGTGGTGGTCGGATGATTAAGTCCTTCTTGGGCATTGCGCATAGTCATAAACTTACAGCATAATTGGCCCTTCCCCGTAAGATATATAAATATAGATCTGATATGAAAATGAAGGGATGGAATTATGATAGTAGAAATGGAACTGCTTCCAGCACTCGACATTGGATGGTGCAATGGATGGGTTCTTCTATGTTTACTATATTTGATATTCGGTGTTCTGCTAATGGCATTTCCTAAAGAGGTAGTGGCAAGACTTTACGAAAATAATCGATCCGGTTGGAGTAAAACGCAACGGGTATATTATATTGCTGGAAAACTATTAGCTATTGTTTGCATGGTCCTAATGATCTTTACTCCATTAAAAATCGGGACTAATGTTTTCTTTCCTGGAATTATTATATATGTCTTTGGTTTGGCTGGATTCATTATTGCTCTTATTAGTTTCAGAAATACGCCACTTGATCAGCCGGTTACTAGCGGACTCTATAGAATATCACGCCATCCACAGGTGCTTATGCTTTTTATATTAGGTTCTGGGATTTGTATTGCCATTGGCTCATGGCTTGCACTATTCATACAAATTATCTCTTCATTATTCCTTCGCTCTAGAACTCTGGCGGAGGAAACAGCTTGCTTAGAACTATATGGTGATTCATACCGTGCGTACATGAAACGAGTGCCACGTTATTTGTTAATCAAAACACGTGTGAAGGAAGAAGGCGAGATTAAATTAGAAAAAGAGTAATTGTATAACAGCCAACTTGGTCGATAGGAGCGACGTATGGAGTGCAATAAAGAAGGAAATTTGGCAGCATGTAACTGTAGCTACGAACCTTGTTCTCGCAAAGGTGTATGTTGTGAATGCATCAGCTATCACTTAAGAAGTCGAGAGCTGCCTGGTTGCTGCTTTCCCGATGATGTTGAAATGACCTTCAACAGGTCATTTGAACTTTTCGCTCGTTTGGTTACGGAGAAAAGAATATAAGTTATAAGTGTCACAAGATGCAGGTGGGCTTGGTAATCCCCACCTTACTGACCAGTCCGTTGTGAGCTAAGCGATATACAGAAAATCATTTATCCTTCGACGGGTGTATCTAGAGCGGGTCAAATGACGAATGATGTTGTTCGCCGGCTAAATGTCGTAAACATACACCAGCGTTTGAGAATTGTGTAGAATACAGGTAGTTGCGGGATAGCCTCTTATGGCTAGTATTAATTCAGTTTCTAGGCATCCATTCTCCGAAGCGATCCATTTACAAACTACTTATTTTCATCGGAGACTAGTTGCTTATTGAAGCTTCTGATAATCATTGGAGTTCAAGATGTTAGATCTCTTTCATAACGATTTATCCTCATTAGACCCGGCGATCGCCCAGCTAATTGCGTATGAAGAGGAGAGGCAAGCCCGAAAGTTGATCTTGATCCCCTCCGAAAGTCAGGCTCCGATCGCAGTGCGCGAAGCGCTCGGATCAGTCTTTCAGAACATCTACGCTGAGGGCTATCCGAACCCTGCTACTCGCGGAGCTCCGCAGACGGTCATCCTGGACTATGAGGTGCAATTAGCCTCGTATCGGCGTTACTCGGATCGACGTTACTATAAAGGCGTGGAATACGTGGATATCCTGGAGTCGCTTGCTCGACGCCGTGTGGCTGAAGCCTTTGCCACCGATGATGTTCCGCCGGAGGAGATCTGGGCGAACGTCCAGCCGCTATCAGGTGCCCCCGCTAACAATGCGGTATACGCTGCCCTAGTCCCTCCCGGCAGCACGGTTATGGGAATGGACCTGCTACACGGGGGGCACCTCACTCATGGTAGTCCTGCCAACCGCTCGGGCAAACTGTACAACATTGTATCTTATGGCATTAATCTGCAAACTGAGCTATTGGATTATGATGCCATTGAGGAACTTGCCCGCCAGCACAAGCCCAAGATGATCATCGCCGGGTATACTTCCTACCCGTGGATGCCGGACTGGGCTAGGTTCCGTCAAATCGCCGACACAGTCGGCGCATATCTGCTGGCCGATATCGCTCACATTGCCGGGATGGTTGCTGCCGGTGTGGTTCCCAGCCCTATTGGGCATGCTCATATTATCAGCTTTACCACCCATAAGACCCTTTACGGTCCTCGAGCGGCGTGCATTCTAACCACAGATAAAAAGATGGCGGAAAAGATAGATGCGGCTGTCTTTCCTGGTGAGCAAGGGGGGCCACACGTCAACGCTATTGCTGGGATGACGGTTGCTTTCGCACTCGCCCAGTCGCCTAAATTTCATCAGCTTCAGCGCCAGGTTGTAGAAAACGCTAAACACCTGGCGGTTGAGTTGGAAAAACATGGCTTGCGTATTCCCTACGGTGGCACGGACACTCACATGCTACTAGTGGATTGCAAGAGCATCCGCTCTGATTTTGGCCTGAGCCCAGATGGTGTACCAGGCACTCCGCTGATGGGTGACATGGCTGCCCGAATCCTAGACCTGGCGGGCATTGTCCTCAATCGTAATACGATTCCTGGCGACAAGAGTGCCCGCAACCCCAGTGGTGTCCGTTTAGGTACACCGTGGATAACCCAACGAGGTTTTCGGGCGCAAGAGGTTGAACGTTTGGCTGAGATCATAGCCCGCGTGCTCAAGGCGACTGAGCCTTATGCTTATGCTGGTCGGCGTAGACCGGTCTATCGTGCCAAAGTGGACTTTGACGTATTGGAGCGAGCTAAATGGGATGTGGTGGACCTGGCTTGTTCGGTTGACTTAGAAGCGGACTATGCACCCAGTGGTTACCCGCACCACTATTTTATGCACAAGCCATCAAGGGATGTTGGCGGCGAATGGGACATCGTTGAAATAGAAGGTACTCATGCGCGCGGTTTTTGTAACGTAGCGATGACCAACGATGTCTATGCTCTTAGGTCGGGCGATAGTCAGCCGACCTGGATTCTGGAACCAGATGGCCGGCTGATGAGTGGCGGTTTGCTAAGACGACCAGGGGAAGAAACCACCCGTTTCCAATTGCTGATTCCCAAGTCGGTAGAATCTCGCGTTGCACATTGGTTACGGGCGCTTTCTGACGGGTACGTTCACATGGATGATAACGATATATTTGCCAAAGTACCCGGCCCGGTCGTAGTTCGTCGGCTGTCGCACGAATTGGCCGACGAGTGGGAATCAAGACCGCCTACAGCAAAAATCTTTGATGATGAGACGGTGGGCTGGGCTTTCCATAAACCATATTGGATTGGACAGCGGGCGCGGGCTGATGCTCCCGGCGAATTGGAATCTTTGCCTGCTTTTATGTGGGAGGAACCCGCTGATCTCCCCGTGCGGCGAACCGTGTTGTATGAAATTCACCGCCAAGCGGGTTCCAAACTTACTCCAATTGCTGGCTGGGAGATGCCAATAAGCTACACCTCCGTCCAGGAGGAACACCTCGCAGTGCGTCAGGCAGCCGGCTTATTCGACATCAGTCACATGGGATTATTTGAATTTAGCGGTGAGAACGTGCACCTATTTGTCAACACCATCACCACCAACGACGCCTCTCTGTTGGATATTGGTCAGTCTCAATACTCCTTTCTATTAAATCAGGATGGACATGTGGTGGATGATGTTTGGGTTTTCCGATTGGAAGAGAATCGATACTGGATGGTAGTCAACGCTGCCAACAATGACAAAGATTGGGCATGGGTGAACGCAGTTCGTGAAAGACAGGTGATGATAGACTCGGAGAGGCCATGGTCTCGAGCTTTGGGCACCGAGACAATCGTCGTGCGTGATATGCACGATCCTGCCCTGGGGAGTGAGATGCGAGTGCAACTGGCTCTTCAAGGACCCCGTTCGCAAGATATCCTGCTGGCCCTGCTGGATCAGGATGATCCGTTTTGTGAGCTGATGCTTGAAATGAAGCGAAATGAGATCATTCAACGACAGATAGCCGGATACGACCTCTACTTGGCACGCACCGGATACACTGGCGAGCCAATGGCATTTGAGATCTTTGTTCATCCGGATGAAGCCCCTGCTCTGTGGCACACATTGTTGGAAGCAGGTGAACCATTTGGTTTGCAGCAGGTTGGCTTGGTGGCTCGGGACAGCTTACGAATTGAGGCTGGATTGCCTTTATACGGCCACGAACTGGCTGGTCCGCTGGATCTTAACCCAGCCGACGCCAGTTTTGACCCATATGTCAAACTTTATAAGCCCTTCTTCATCGGTAAGGCAGCTTCCGTGGCGCACGAGCATGAGCGACAGTCACGGTTGATCCGCTTTCGGTTTGACGAAGAACAAGCACGGATGCCTATACAGGGCGATGTGGTTGTTGACCGCAAGGGGCGAGTAGTCGGTTCAGTGACCAGTTGCTCAATTGATAGCGAGGGTCAATTGACCGGATTGGCTTATGTGGAAAATCAATATACCAAGCGGGGCACACGCCTAGGTGTCTTTCAGGTGGAGCATGCCAGGTGGGCAAAAAAACCGCTCACTAGCCTCAAAACTGGTGACCGAGTCCAACTTCACGATGATATCACGGTTATCAGTCGTTTTCTTGAAAAATAAAACAAGAATGAGAAATGGGGATGAATGATATCAATGTTTGTTTTAATGGAAATTTTTGGTACATTGCCGTTCGGGTATCTCGTTTTTATCAGGCAAGCTGCTCATTTAAAAGCCATAGTTTGGCAATAAGGCGTCGTACATCTTAGGAGGAATCATTGATGGATGACCAAGAGATTCAAGAATCACACCACTGGCTCGATCGAGTGATATGGTCTGAAGTCCGTGTTAATTATGAGGTCTTGATTTATATCCTGTTGATCATGCTGGCAATCATCACCCGATTCTATAGCCTCGAGAATCGGGTGATGAGCCACGATGAAAATACACACGTCTATTTCTCCTGGTTGCTTGAACAGGGTCGAGGATACAGCCACGATCCACTCTCGCATGGACCTCTTCAATTTCACCTTGTTGCTCTTTCATATTTTCTTTTCGGAGATAACGACGCCACAGCTCGTTTTCCGGCAGCTTTATTTGGGGTAATTGCGGTGGGAATGATTTGGGTCTTCAGGCGTTGGCTTGGTCGAACGGGCGCATTGGTTGCGACTGTTCTCATGCTTATTTCGCCTTATATGCTTTATTACTCGAGATATGTTCGCAATGAGGCGCTAGTTGTACCTCTGGCTATGGCTACGGTTTGGGCAATCACCCGCTATATGGAGAGCCGCCAATCGCGTTGGTTATACCTGCTTGCCTTCTCTTTATCATTACACTTCGCGACAAAAGAGACCGCGTTTATTTTCACCGCCCAGGTGTTGTTGTTCTTGGGTGGTTACCTTGTATGGCAGTTGATTAGTCACCGATGGGAGCGTAAAGAGTTCCGGCTCGCTTTTTTCATCGGTCTTGGTTTGACTGCGCTAGGGACAGCGGTCGCTCTTGTGACTTACTTCCTAGAAAGAGCACGTGACACCGGAGCGGCGTCTGAGGCACTCGAATCATTAGACGTCGGGGCTGCTGTCTTGCCTGGGGTGGTTTTATCACCAATCATCGTGCTGGGGGGAATAGTCGCCTTGTTGGGGTTGATTACAATCATCATAGCCCCTATTTTGGAATTCGGTTGGCGGCTTCGAACAGAATTTCCAACCCTTGACTTATTGATCGTCATGGGGACGATGACATTACCCCAACTTTCAGCACTGCCGGTAACATTACTCGGTTGGGATCCGCTCGCTTACCAGGACCCGGTGGATTTCAATCGGACTTCCGTGGTGGTAATTCTGTTATTGGCAATCACGGTCATTATTGGTTTGGTGTGGGATTGGCGACGCTGGTTGATCGCAGCTGGGGTATTTTTTGGACCATTCATCGTGTTATATACAACACTCTTCACCAATGGACAGGGGATTGCCACAGGATTAGTTGGATCTTTAGGCTATTGGCTTGCTCAACATGGTGTCGAACGAGGAAGCCAACCTTTGTATTACTATATTTTGGTCCAAATTCCAATCTATGAATTCTTGCCGGCGATCGGGGCATTGATCGCGGTTGTAATTGGATTGAAAACTAAATTTGCTAGTATCAGTGATCAATCCGATGCCCAATTGGAATCCCCACACCAGTCTCAGGATTCGAATATTCCCTCCTTTCCGATTATCCCATTCATCTTCGCCTGGGCTTTATCTTCCCTGATAATATACTCGTTTGCTGGCGAAAGAATGCCGTGGTTGACCGTGCATATCACTCTGCCATTGATATTGCTTGCCGGGTGGGGGATTGGCAGGTTCCTGGATTCGATTGACTGGCGTCAGGTGCGACAGGCTCACGGTTGGATAGTGTTGGGGTTGGTGTTCCTTGTCTTACTTTCAACGCTGCGAGTTGTCGGGTTCTTGTTTGGCTCAAATCCCCCGTTTCAAGGAAGTGAAATTAATCAGCTCAGTGCGACATCAGGATTCATGACCGCAGCGTTTGCAACAATTGCCTGTTCTATTGGCATTGCCAAGCTATCACGTGGCTGGACACTAACTCGTCTGTTGAAATCAGCTGGCGCTTTGTTACTGGGGTTATTGGCTATAGTAACCTTCCGTACGGCTTTTCGGGCCGCTTATATAAACTACGACTACCCTACAGAATTTCTTGTTTATGCCCACTCGGCAACAGGACCAAAAACTGCATTGAAACAGATAGAGGAACTCTCTATTCGTACTACGGGTCGTCTTGATATTCAGGTTGCATACGACGATGAGACTACATACCCATTCTGGTGGTACTTTAGAAATTACAAGAACGCAATGTATTACGGGGCTAGTCCCAGCCGGGATCTTCTTAATTACCCGCTTGTGTTGGCCGGAGACGTCAATTGGCCTAAGTTAGACTCCTTCTTAGGTGATCGTTATTACGCCTTTGAATACGCCCGTATTTGGTGGCCGATGCAGGATTACTATAACCTCACCTGGGAGCGCATAGCTGAAATGATAACTTCAGCTGATTACCGGTCGGCCTTATGGGATATATGGATCAATCGAGACTACACGGCTTACGGAGAAGTTACCGGGCGCGATTATTCATTGACTAATTGGTCTCCCTCAAATCGGATGAAGCTATACATTCGCAAAGACCTGGCAACCATGATCTGGGATTACGGCGTTGCACCCTCCTTTGTGGATGAAGATGAGGAATTCATCGACCCATATGCCGATCAGTTGGAGGAGCTGCATGCAGATATCGTTATCGGTCAGAGCGGTTCTTCTCCCGGTCAATTTTCAAGACCTCGGGGGATAGCAGTAGCCCAAGATGGAACGATCTATGTTGCTGATACGATGAACCACCGTATACAACATTTGAGCCCGAGCGGTGAGGTGCTCAAAGTGTGGGGGCAGTATGCGAGTATTGTGGATGGAGAAGCCCCGGGTGGAACTTTCAATGAACCCTGGGATATTGCCACTGGCCCAGATGGCACAGTGTATGTCGCCGATACTTGGAACCACCGAATACAGCATTTCACCTCTGATGGCGAGTTCCTTGAGATGTTAGGTTCCTTCGGACAGACGGGAGAAGCCGATGCCTTCTGGGGTCCGCGTGCAGTAGCGATTGATGCCAATGGCCGAGTGTTTGTAGCTGATACGGGTAACAAGCGCGTCGTCGTTTTCAACTCCCAAGGGCAGTCGCTGACTGAATTCGGAGGTTTTGGCCTTGAGTTGGGTTTTCTGGACGAGCCGGTTGGTTTGGGTCTGGATCGTCAGGGGCGTGTGTACGTTGCCGATACGTGGAATCAACGCATCCAGGTTTTTGAGGAAGTTAGCGAGGCTTTTTATCATGCGGTTGCAGAGTGGCCTGTTGGTGGTTGGATAGGTCAGTCGCTTGATAATAAGCCCTATCTGGCAGTAGGGGATGACGGCACTGTGTGTACAACCGATCCTGATGGGTACCGTGTGTTATGCTTCGAGGCGGATGGCGAATTCATCCGTGGGTGGGGTGGCTTGGGTAATGATGATTCCCAATTTGGACTACCCGCCGGAATAGCATTTGATCGGTCATGCTCTGTCTGGGTTTTGGACAGCGCCAATGATCGGGTTATGTATTTCGATCTTGAGTTGTGTGAGGAATAGGTCGTGAATTTGTCGATAAGACAAAGGACAAAATAAGGATTATGATTAAATGCCACCTGGCATCCTTCGAGACCAATGATGGAACCTCGCCCTTCAGGGTGTGCTCTGTGGTCGCATCGCGGGCTAAAGCCTGCGGTTACATGACTGCAGAAGATCAACGATGTAACCGCACCCTTCAGGGTGTGCTCCGCGGTCGCATCGCGGGCTAAAGCCTGCGGCTACATGACCAACGAAATTCAATGATATAGCCGCACCTTCAGGGCGCGCTCCGCGGTCTCATCGCAGGCTAAAGCCTGCGGCTACATGACCACAGAAGATAAACGATGTAGCCGCACCCTTCAGGGCGCGCCCCGCGGTCTCATCGCGGGCTAAAGCCTGCGGCTACATGACCAAAGGAATTCAACGATGTAGCCGCACCCTTCAGGGTGCGCTTAATGTCAGCTAATAGACTATTAGAAGACAGAATTACTTTACTCTGTTCTGATAAGATTATTGCAGTGGATGGCTCTACGACAATAATGCTTCAATCAACGATATACTGCGCATAGCCATCTTAGATTGTGTCTTCGGAGGGTGATATTTGCATATAATCTAAGTGGACGAATATAATTTCGAAGCACGACCAACATCGAATAGTAGTTTATCGTACCTGGAATAGTTACTGTAAAGGAGGGTAAGAAAATGTTATGGAAGAGAAGGCCGGTTCAGGGATTCATTCGCAATGTTGTTCGCTGGGGGGTTTTCATCCCGCTATGGCTCTTGTTTGCCTGGACAGATTTTAGGTCAGCATGGAGCTCACTTTTGGGTTATGGAGTTGAAGTTAGTGGTCCCACAGCATCCCTTGTTGGCGGAATGATCAAGACCGGGGTGATATTCTGGATTGCGAACACACTTGCAATGGTGTTCTACGTCCTTCCCGAGTGGGAGCGGTTGATCCTGCTACGCCTGGGCAAGTCTGTCGGTGCAAAAGGCCCAGGATTGTTTATCGTACCGCCGTTCCTTTATTCTGTCGCCAGCATCATTGATGTCCGGATCACTACATATGAAGT
>Ga0114930_10005512_pt1 | contig 10407 bp, 5 predicted proteins | sample AnhtaG_FD_87300 | JGI IMG/M metagenome (GOLD analysis project Ga0114930, IMG submission 87300) | Deep subsurface microbial communities from Anholt, Denmark to uncover new lineages of life (NeLLi) - Anholt_01485 metaG | ecosystem: Environmental > Aquatic > Marine > Oceanic > Sediment | place... | reverse complement strand
TCCCATCGGACTTGAACCTGTGCGCGAGCTTGGCGATGGACGTCGTTTTCCCGGTGCCGTTCACACCCACGACGAGGTAGACGGTGGGCCGCTCAGGTGAGGTACGCAGACTCGCATCCACACCCGCCGAGAGCACCCCGGCAAGCTCCTCCTTCAACCGATCGCGGATCTGTTCGAGCTCGGAAAGCCGCTCCTCCCGAGCCGCACCGCGCAGGTCATCCACGACCCGCGTTGCGGTCTGCACACTCAAGTCCGCTTGGATAAGCGCCTCCTCCAGGTCGTCGAACAATTCGTCATCGACTGGTTTCCGGCCGGTTAGGACCTGGTCGACTTTCTGAAATAGATTCTTGAACAGTCTCACCGATTCAATCTTCCCCCATCCGAGCGAATTTCAGCCCGCCCGGACAACAAAAACACCCCGACCGAGTCGGGGCGTATCCACCATGCAAGTGTAGCAGAAAAGTGGGCGAAAGTCAATCTCTGCGGCGATCTCGATAGGGCACAGGCTCCTCAGTCCGCCGGTCTACCGGGTAGTCGTGCAGGTCTGCGGCATGTTCCCGGCATTCCTCGGGGTATTCTTCCTTGCTCCGGTCACTTTCCGCGGGCTTTGGCAAACCGAAATGACCGTCCAGTGGCTGAAGGGATGAAGGGTGCATGATTGTACGCTCTTGCGCGCGTTCATGCCGTGGGGATCGCCTTCGACTTCGGATCTGAAACATCTGTCAATGCCGATTCGTAACAGGGTATAGCTACCACAAATACTGTTCTTTCCGAGGACGGGTATCCTATGCGACAAGCTCTGCTGTTGGTCCTGGTATTCACTGTGTTGTCGGCCGGACAAGGCTGCGGGCTACTCACACATACCGCTATTTCTTTCGGCGGCGCCCCTTTCCTCCCCGCCGCAAATCCGCCAGCCAGGCCCCTACCTCTTGCACCATAGGCTGAGCGCCGAGTTGCTGGAAACGGGTGAGCGCCTGCTCCCACATCTCCTCCGCCTGCTCCAGGTCGCCCCTGGTCTTGTACACAATCCCGAGATTGCAGTAGTCGGCCGCCATGCCCTCCTTGCTCCTCAGCTCTTCGTGCAGTGCAAGCGCTTTCCGGTAGATCTCCTCCGCCTGCTCCAGGTCGCCTCTGATGTCGTACACATTCCCGAGATTGCAGTAGGCGTCCGCCATGCCCTTCTTGCTCCCCAGCTTTTCGTAAAGTGCAAGCGCTTTCCGGTGCATCTCCTCCGCCTGCTCCAGGTCGCCCCTCGTCTTGTACACATTTCCGAGATTGCAGTAGTCGGCCGCCATGCCCCCCTTGCGGCCAAGCTCCTCGTCGAGTGCAAGCGCTTTCCGGTGCATCTCCTCCGCCTTGTCCAAGTCGCCCCTGGTCTGGTACACATTCCCGAGATTGCAGTAGTCGGCCGCCATGCCCTCCTTGCGGCCAAGCTCCTCGTCGAGTGCAAGCGCTTTCCAGTACATCTCCTGCGCCTTGTCCAGGTCGCCCCTCGTCTTGTACACAATCCCGAGATTGCCGTACGCGTTCGCCATGCCCTCCTTGCCGCCAAGCTCTTCGTGCAGTGCAAGCGCTTTCCGGTACATCTCCTCCGTCTTGTGCAGGTCGCCCCTGGTCTCGTACACATTTCCGAGATTGCCGTACGCGTTCGCCATGCCCTCCTTGCGGCCAAGCTCTTCGTTCAGTGCAAGCGCTTTCCGGTGCATCTCCTCCGCCTTGTCCAGGTCGCCCCTGGTCTGGTACACAATCCCGAGATTGCCGTAGCCGGCCGCCGCCCAGAATGTGTCCCCAAGCCGGTCGGCCGTCCGAGCGAGCTCCTCGAACCTAGCGGCGGCGCCGTCTAGCGCGCCGATTTGGAGCAGGAACACTCCGTGAGAGTTCAGCACCTCGGGGGCGGGGTATGCTTGAAGTGCGGCCGCGAAATTCTGCTCGGCCTCTGTAAGCCGTCCGTTCCTCGCCGATTTCAGGGCCCGCCGTGCCAGATCGACGGCGGCCAGCCTCAACTTGACCTCCGCCGACTCGCGCCCTTTCCTTTCTTTCTGCAGCTCACCTTCCAGCGCGTCTAGCTTTTCCCGGACATCCGGGGGCATTTCGACCTTCGGAGACGAAACCGGCAGTGCCGCACCCTGACCGTCCAGCCATTTGCACAGATAAACGAGCAGCTTCTTCTCCCAATCGGCGGGCTCCTGGTAGTGATGGCAGAGGCAGATCCGCTCGGACTCAATCCATCTGCGGAACTCCAGCACCTGCTTGAGTTGGTCGCCGGGGTCGGCCATCATCGCTTCCGGCACGTGACGGAAGAACAGCCACAAACCCTCCGGCTTCTTCTTTGTCTTATGGAGACGGCGCGCCAGTTCGAACTCCTCTTCGACGCCCGAGGCGTACTTGCCGGAGGGAGTTCCCCACCGCTTCCAGAGGAGCATCACGAAGAGGTCGCACTTTTTCACGTCCTCGTTGATGTGCTTCTGGGGCCTGCCGATTCCGGGCACGGTGTCCTCCCAGCCGAGGGGCTCCAAATGTATCCCCAGACCGTGGGCCTTTAGCGTGTTGGCCAACTCGAGGAGGTGTGGGAACAGACCCCGTTCGGCGCCCAAGTCCCCCGGAGATGCGATGAACACCCGCTTTACCTGGTAGTTTTGACCGTCCGACATGCTTGCATACCCTCAATAGGTGGGATTGTCGTGAGTTTACCATACCCGAGCATAACAAGCAAGCCCAGGAGTGGTGTGTATGCGGGTGGCAGCCTGGTCACCCGATGAAAGCAAGTTAGCGGTGACCATCAGCGGCGGGCTCTGGCTGATTGACGTGGCGACCGGAATGCGCACGGAGCTCACCGGGCCGTTGTATTGAGGCTCGGCGGCGAGCTGAACCTAAAGAGGCCCCAGGAATAGAATTCCTGGGCTCAAGGAGAGCGAAACCCTTCGGGTTGGGGTTGTCCTATCGCAGCAGGAGGTCTCTAGTTAACGGAGGCTGGTATCCGCCCGAATGCTTATGACGAAGACCGGTGTTCCGTCCCTCGATACGTCCCGACGAATCGGAACTACTCGGGATAGGCGGATGCCGTTTCCCCGAGTAGGTCCGCCTACCGTTTCCTCAACCAACCTTGAACAGGGCCTTCCCAACGGTGCTCCCACTTGTGTATAATCAGGGGGTGTATCGTATGACGCAGGAGCCCAAAGCATGAAACCACTTGTATTCTGCATCCTTGTCTCTCTGGTTTTACTGTCACGAAGCGGAGCCGAGTCGAGCAGCAAATCACTCTCCCTGTGCGATCTAGCAGATCTCGCGGGCTGGGAGGGGCTGGTGCCGGACTCGACTCTGGATTACGAGGGCATGCCCGCCCCGAAGTGGGAGCACGCCAGGTTCTCGGCGGCGCAAACCGACCGCATCCCCCACGACTGGACCGATTTCAACTGCCTGGAGTTCGCACTCCATTCCGCGAAAGCAACAGGGGGCGCGTTCATGGTCATCCTCGGATCGGATACACCCGACACCGACGGCCCGGACTACTTCAGCCTCCGGATTAAGCTCGACTGGACGGGATGGAAGGAGTTCGTCGTGCTCTTCAGCGAAATGGGCCGCTCACGCGGGCCGGTCGGGTGGCACAAGATTGATTCCATCCTCTTTGCCGCACAAGGCTGGGGCAACGAGCCGAACCCGGAGTCGGTTGTGAACATCGCGAATCTCCGGCTCATCAATCGCGACGCTCCTGGAATCAGCGACGAGGAACTGTTCGACATCCTGGACCTCGACTACCCCGGGCTGGAGAAGGTCAAAGCGGCCATTGAATCGAGTGACGTTGACGCCGCCAAGCACGAGTTCGCCGAATACCTGCGTGGACGGGAGAAGCCACTGTGGCACTTCGACTGGCGGGCGAGGCCTCGACATGAATCGCGCCCGGACGGGGTTGATACCGGGAAGGCCGACCGCATCCTCGCGCGCGACCTGCCCAGCGTCGGCGTCTACCACAAGTTCGAGGGCGAGATAGACTGGACTCTAAACCCGATTAACTACCGCGAGTGGCCCTGGCAGTTGAACAGACACCCCTTCTGGGTGACGCTCGGCCGGGCGTATTGGGCGACCGGCGAGGAGAAGTACGCGAAAGAGTTCGTCTTTCAAATGCTGGACTGGGTGAAGAAGTGCCCGGTGCCGCGGCACGCATCCGGCAACTCATCCGAAACATGGCGGACCATCGAGGCGGGGATTCGTACCGGGCACCAGTGGCCGGAGGCGTACCACCTGTTCCTTACCTCGCCATCGTTCACGGACGAAGCCATTATCACGATGGTCAAGTCATTCGTCGAGCACGCGCGGCATCTTATGAAATGGCCGACCGGTGGGAACTGGCTGGCCATGGAGTCGAACGGCCTGATGCACGTCGGCGTCCTGTTCCCGGAGTTCAGGGAGGCGGCTCAGTGGCGGAAGACCGCCACCGACCGCCTGTACGTCGAGCTGGACAGGCAGGTCTATCCCGATGGCGCGCAGATCGAGCTTTCTACAGGCTACCACCAGGTGAGTTTGGGAAATTTCCTGAAGGCATGGGGGATAGCGCACCTGAACGACCGCCCGATGCCGGACGACTACATAGCGAAGCTGGCGAAGATGTACGACTACAATCTCCTTGCCTCCATGCCCGGCGGCTTCCTGCCGGGATTGAATGACGCCGGGCGGACGGACGTGAAGCCGCACCTCGAGCAGGCCTCGAAGTTCTTCCCCGAGCGCAAGGACTACGAGTGGGTTGCAACCCAAGGTAAGCGAGGAGAGAAGCCCTCAGTCAGATCCACTGCGCTTCCCTTCGCCGGACAGCTTGTCATGCGTTCAGGATGGGAGAAGGACGACCTCTATCTGCTAATGGATGCAGGCCCCTTCGGTTACGGCCACCAGCATGAGGACAAGCTGAGCATCGTGATCTACGCGCACGGCAAATACCATCTCGTCGATCCGGGGAATTATCCGTACGACAGCTCGGAATGGCGCAAGTACGTGCTCTCAACGAGGGCGCACAACACGATCATGGTTGATGGACTAGACCAGCGCCGCCGGGGGAAAAGGGTCCAATACGTGGTCTCGAAGCCCCTGTCCAACAAATGGGTCGCGGGGCAGGGGTTCGACTACGCCTCGGGGACGTACGCCGAGGGATACGGCCCGCGGAGCCAGGTGGAGGTGACCCATACGAGACACGTCTTCTTCGCGAACCCGGAGTACTGGATCGTCACCGACTTCCTGACGCCGTCAGACGGCAAGCCCCACCGATACGAGAGCATGTTCCACCTGGACGCGGATGGGGTAACAGTTGATGAGAGGAGAACATCGCTCGTCACGGACAACAAGGAATCCAGCAACATTGCGATAATCCCGCTGGCGGACGAGAATCTCGGCGTGCGAATCGTCTCCGGGCAAGAGAAGCCGGTCGTGCAGGGTTGGGTCCCGGCCGGCGGGTACAGGGTCCGGCCCATCCCAACACCGGTCTTCGAGAAGAAACAGGCCGGCCCGGCGAGCTTCGTCTATGTACTCTACCCCATATCAGCCGGCACCGAGTGCCCGATCGCCGAGATCGCACCATTACCCATAGAGGCAGAGGCGAACGTTCAGGTCGTGGGTGCCACGATCCGCTTCGCAAACGGTCGCACGGACTACTTCGTCCAGGCGGACAGGCCGGGCACGAAGATCAAATTCCTCGACTTCGAGACCGATGCAGCCGCGACTCTTGTGAGGATAGAAGGGGAAAGGGTCACAGCAGCCTGCCTGGCCGGCGGCACTGGACTCATTCGAGCGGGGGAGCCGATCCCGGCGGAGGTCCGGGAAATCAAGGATCTCTCTCAGACCGACGTCAGGCATACGTTCTAGCCAGGAACCGCGCGGATCGGCGGCCGACAGACCGGACTTGCAACTATAGCCCGACCTGCGTGTCGGAATATACAGAGTCACGCGGCTCCATCCGCCTCGCCTTGTTGACTTTGCCAGTGAAAAGGTGTACTATTCACGCGGTTAGGGTAGTATTCGCCAGAACTCGAAGGTGCAAACATGAACAGATTTCGTATACCTGGGGCGGTCCTCGCGCTGGCCGTTGTTGTCTTCGGGGGCGTCCCGTCTCACGCTCAGGAAGGGCGACCTCTCATCAAGACGATGACCATCGAAGGGGCGATAGGGCCTGCGGCGGCCTTGTACGTTCATCGTTCAGTCGATCTGTCTGAGAAAAGCAACGCCCAGGCCCTGATCATCCACCTCGACACCCCCGGCGGCCTGGACGATTCCATGCGGGCGATTGTCAAGGACTTCTTCGATGCCAAGCTGCCGGTGGTCGTGTACGTATCGCCCAAAGGAGCACGGGCGGCGTCGGCGGGGGCAATTATCACACTGGCCAGCCATGTCGCGGCGATGAGTCCGGGAACAGCCATCGGCGCCGCGCACCCGGTGATGATCGGCGGTGGCGGAGAGGGCGAAGACGAGAAGCCCAAGCAGAACGACGTGATGAGCAAAAAGATGGAGGAGGATGCCGCCGCATACGCACGCTCCATCGCCAAGCGCCGGGGCCGCAACGTCGAGTGGGCAGAACTGGCGGTTCGTCAGAGCATTTCCGCGACGGAGGAAGAGGCGAAGCAGAAGAATGTAATAGATATCATCGCCAACAATACGGAGGACCTGCTGAAACAGCTTCACGGCCGCAAGGTGAAGCTCGACTCGCAAACCGTTACTCTGAACACGCAAAACGCCAGGACGGAGGATATCAAGCCCAGCTTCAGGGAACAGTTCCTTCACGTGATCAGCAATCCGAATATCGTCCTTATCTTGATGACCATCGCAATGTATGGGATAATCTTCGAGCTCAGCAACCCGGGGTCCATCTTCCCGGGCGTCATAGGGGGCATAGCTCTCATACTCGCTCTTTATTCCTTCGCGATTCTGCCCATCAACCTGGCGGGCGTGCTGCTCATAGTCTTTGCGATGATCCTCTTCATAGTCGACCTCTTTGTACCCGGGTTCGGCATCCTTACAGCAGGAGGCATCATCTCCTTTGTCATCGGAGCGCTGATACTGTTCGAGACGCCGTCACCGGTCTTCCGGGTTTCACTGAGCGTTATCATTACATTGGCTGTACTCACGGGAGGATTCTTCCTGTTCGCCGTCGGCGCGGCAGTACATGCACAGAGAGCAAAGGTGGTCACCGGCGGAGAGGGGATGGTTGATCAGGTTACAGAAGCGCGAACCGATATAGACCCGAAAGGCAAAGTTTTTCTCGAAGGCTCGTACTGGAAGGCGATTTCGGAGGGCGAGCCGATCAAACAGGGCGAGCGCGTCCGCGTGGTCGGCGTGGATAAGCTGACGCTCCGCGTCAGAAAGGAGACGTAGGATATGCCACAGGACATCTCATGGGCGGCGGTAATCGCGGTACTCTTCTTCGTATTCGCGATCGTGCTGCCGGCAGCAATCAGGATCATCAAGGAATTCGAGCGAGGGGTGGTTCTTCGGTGGGGACGATTCAGCCACGTGAAGCGTCCCGGCATTCGGTTCCTCTGGCCGTTCATTGACAACATGTTCCGTATGGACCTGAGGATCGTGACGATGGACGTGCCGAAGCAGGAAATGATGACGAAGGACAACGTGCCTGTCGCGGTGGACGCGGTCGTGTATTTCCGCGTCGTGAACGCCGAGGATGCTGTGCTGAAGATCGAGAACTTCGTGAAGGCGACAGCGCTGATCGCCCAGACAACTCTGCGGAGCACCGTCGGTCAGGCGCTGCTCGACGAACTCTTGGCCGAGAGGGACAAGGTGAACGAGCACCTCCAGGTAATCATAGACGAGGCGACCGAGCCCTGGGGTGTGAAGGTCACGAACGTAGAGGTTCGCGACGTCATCCTGCCGGAAACGATGAAGCGCGCGATGGCGACGCAGGCCGAGACCGAGAGGATGCGGCGCGCCAAGATCATCAACGCTGAAGGCGAGTACCAGGCCGCCGAGAAGCTGGCGCAGGCCGCGTCTATAATCAGCAAGGATCCGGCCGCCATCCAGCTCAGATTCCTCCAGACGCTGTCGGACGTGGCGACCGAGCACAACAGCACGACGATATTCCCGGTGCCGATCGATCTCTTCAGCCCATTCATCAAGGCCCTGCAGGAGAAGGCGAAGGAATAGGGGCAGCCTTGGGTTTCGGCTTGGGAGCTGCGCCGCATCCCGGCAGAACTACCGGTTTTTGACGGGTTCCCTGATGCATACCCTGAAAGCCGATGCCGCGCATGCCATAATCTTTACTAGTTCCAGGCAGCGCGGCAAGCGGACCTCAGCGAAGGTCGTTGCAGAGGCGGGTCTGGTTTACTATAACGGACGCCGGCATACTTCAGCAGTTCTTGAGCCGGCGTCCTTTTTTGTATCGGGTGCGACGCATCACGGATTCCGCTGGGCCGAACGATTCACGGCAAATACGAACCCGGCGCACGCTGCAAAAGGCTCCGCCGTTGATAAGTCTCCGTCCGCTGCAGCAGAGGGGACTGGTCGGCATAAGCGGACATCGGGAGCGGACTACCCGGATTCCCCGCGGCGGACCCTCAGTCGGCGAGTTATCGAGGCGCGATGTCAGCGCGACTCGTGAACAATCCAGGTTAGATGGGGGATTCCTGCCGGCCGTCGTCAGGGCACAGGTATGACGTCTGCGCCCGCACGGGGCCAGAGCACGCGGATGGGCAGAGCTTGCGGTCCCGCCGAGGTGCCGCAGCGCAGGATTCCTGTCACTATGTAATAGCCCGCGCCGCCGGGCAGTGTATTGCCCAGTTCGGACAAATCTACGCGTATACCCCATCCCGTGCCGTCGTTCAGCCCGGAGCCGTCATCTATCCAGCAGAACTGCTCGCCGGGCGCCCCTCCCGACGTTAGTTCGCCCCAAACGGTTGCCAGCGTGCCGACGTTGTTCAGGCCGGCGGCCATCCGAGGAGGCACAGCGCCGACATCGTCCGCCACTCCAGCCTGCAAGCCGTCCTGCGCGCCGCCGGTCGCACGGTTATTCATCGCCTTGGAGGTCACTTCACTCGTTCCACCGAGCACAATGTACTGCGACGGCACGACGATCAGTTCGTACGAATATGGAGCGGGAGCGTACGCCGTCTGCCCGATCAAGGCCACGCGCTGACCCACGGTCGGCATCGTTGGCACTGCTGCACTCTTCTGCACGCCGATGCCTGCAGACCCATCCTGAACGTAGAACATCCCCGGCGATGCCAGAGCGGCGGTGACCACAACGTTATTGAGGTACACCGACGCACCAACCGGAGTCTGCTTGATCTGCCCGATCGGAGGAGGAGCATCGAGTGCGTAAGTCCGAAAGTTGTCCACCCTCGCGCCGTGCATATTAGAATTGGTGGTGAAATACTCACGGAAGCCGATACCCGAGTAGCCGCGCGAGAAGGTCGTGTCCAACACGTTGGCGATCAGCGAATCGTTGAGGTAATAGCGGATATTCGGCCCAACTGCCTCGATCCTCATCTTGCGCCAGGCGGTTGATGGATAGTGCAGCGGCGTGCTCTGTGGGAAGTCGGTCAGTGTTCCGTTGACCAGCTTGGCCGCACGCAGCCGCCCGTCATCCGAGTCATAGGTCATGGAGTAGCAATGACCCCCGCCGTACGTGGGGAGTGTGAAGGCGCAGCTCCCGTTATCACGGGCGAATATGCCGTATCGCTCGTACCCATTGGAGGCGACCCCCGGGCGGTATTCGCAGTAGACGTACGCCTCGACGGCATAGTCTGTGTCCGCCAGATCGCCGACGTGCGACGTTTCGCCGCCGCCCGCGGGATCCATGACGGTCATCACATATCCATCGCCGCCGGGCGCGGTGGGCGAGAATGACGAAACGCCGTTATACGTGAACTTGTCGTCCCAGGGAAGCGCGCGGCCGGACGGCGCGAAGTTGTCCTCAAGCGGAAACGCGGTCGCCGTGTCCTCCTGCACGAGGATCACCGCATTCGGCACTGCTCTCTCCGCGCCGCCGGATGGCGAATTAACAACGGCTCCGTTGACTACCATGGTTGTCGAGCCGCCGCCATCAAGGTTCATCGCATCGGTCGCCCCGATACTGATGAGGAAGTCCGCAAGCTCCGCAAAGGTCATGCCGACGCTGAAGCCCTGCCGACCGTCCACCGCCGCCAGGAAGAGATGGGTACTGTTCCACGCGATGGCGGTACGAGGATGGCGAGAGTTCGCGAACGAATCCGACCAGTGGCCCCACTCCGACGTATTAGGCGAGCCGTTCTTCACCAGCCAACCTGCGCCTGTGACGATCAGCCGGGCGTTGTTGTAGTAGGTTCCGGGACTGATGTCCCCGCGCACCTTGATCCTGTCGCCGACCGACACATTTGAGGCCAGGGTGGTCGCCTTGGTACCCGACGCGGAGAGCACAAGCCCGCCGGCCGGGATGGCGTT
>Ga0114930_10005511_pt1 | contig 10408 bp, 8 predicted proteins | sample AnhtaG_FD_87300 | JGI IMG/M metagenome (GOLD analysis project Ga0114930, IMG submission 87300) | Deep subsurface microbial communities from Anholt, Denmark to uncover new lineages of life (NeLLi) - Anholt_01485 metaG | ecosystem: Environmental > Aquatic > Marine > Oceanic > Sediment | place... | reverse complement strand
GTCAAGTTTTTTCTTGTCTTCTGGTTTTTGACAGGTTTTTTCCTTTTGATGTCCTTAAACTATCGACCCTTGCGTTACCAGTTGTATCTGATTCCTCCCATGTGCGCTCTGGCTGGATTATGGCTGGATTCTTTTCTGCAGTCTTTTAGTTCGAAAAGAAACTCCTCGCTTGGAATTTTGTTCTGGATCGTCTTTGTTGTCGCCGCCACCTTTTTTATAAACTATATCATCATCACCTTCTACACATTGAGCCGAAAGCCTGTTCATCTAGGCTCCTCTCTGGTTATCTCTTTTGTTATCACTTTATTTTGCGGAGCTTTGTATTACTGGCGAGTTACCGTATCCAGAAGGGTCTCCAAAGGTGGCAAGCCATCAGATTCTAGATTACTCAATTTCGGGCAAAGATCTCTAATAGTGCTTGTCTTGATCCTTATTTCGCTGGTGGTGAACGGATGGCAATATTTAAGCTGGGCTTCCTCTCCGACATATTCTTTGAATCGATCATCTCTGGATTTGGGAAAGATTCTTAGCAAAGAAGCTGTGGTCTCGGGTCCTTATGGACCCGGTTTGGTGTGGGATAACGGGCTTAAGAATGTAATTCATATGTTTGGAGTCACCCAGCCTGATCCGAAACTTTTCCACACCTATCCCATCACCCATCTGGCTTTGGAAAGGGGAGGAAACCGGGATCGGGCTTTTCAGGATTATCCTGAGGTGATGAGGGAAGCTAAAATCGTGACCACCTATTGGCTCAGGAACATTCCGGTCGATATCTATAGAATAGGGGAATGGACCGGCAATCCGGAGACAGAAAAATATCCCCTCTCAGATTTTGAGAAAGCGAGGTTGTTGATGGAAGAAGGGGAGACAGATTCTGCTTTGGGTTTATTAGAGGAATTTGTTTCGCGCTCTCCTGAGAACTTCAGCGGATACCGGACGTTGGCAGAGATCTATTACGAGATGAAAGAGTTTGAGAAAGCGGCACTTTCTTTGGAGCAGGCGGCTAAATTCAATCCCACTGATTTTTCGATTTGCCAGCAGCTGGGCTTGATTTATCTTAACTTGATGAATCAAACTGGTGAAGATGGTTATAGACTTTTAGCAATTGACCAGTGGGAGAAAGCCATAAAGCTTTTTCCCCAAAATACCAACCTTGCAGTACAACTGCAAAGGATAAAAGGGTACTGAAAACATGCGAAACGCAAATGGAAATATCAAGGTTTCAGTGGTGGTTCCAGCCTATAATGAGGCGGAGAATATCCCCCCTTTGATGGAGGAGTTCTCCAAGATGTTTGCCCGCACCCGGATGAGGGGTGAGGTGATCCTGGTGGATGATGGTTCCACCGATGGCACCTTCCTCAAAGCCAAAGAATGCCAAGGAAAATACCACTTCCTGCGGGTGGTGGGCCATAAGAGAAACAAGGGACTGACCGAGGCTTTGATGACCGGATTCTCCAGGGCTCGCGGAAGAATTTTCGTTTTCTGGCCTGCCGATTTACAATACCTCCCTCAGGACATACCCAAGCTTGTTGAAAGAATCGATAACGGATATGATGTTGTATGCGGATGGAAACAGGGCTCATACGGTTTAAAGAGCTTTGTCTCCTTTGTTTATAACCTTCTCTCTCGAATCTTATTTAGGATCAAAGTTCACGATCTGAACTCGGTAAAAGCTTTCCGGCGGGAGGTGGCAGATGATGTACCACTGCGTAAGGATTGGCACAGATATATGGTGGTTATGGCGGCGGATAAGGGCTATAAAATCGGAGAGGTAAAAGTCAATCTTTATCCACGAAGGTTCGGTCAGTCCAAGTTCGGATTCTGGAGGGTCCCCATCGGGTTTTTGGACCTCCTTTCGGTGAAATTCCAGCTCTCCTTCATGAAAAAACCTCTGCTTCTGTTCGGCTTCTTGGGACTGGTCTTAATCTTTCTTGGTATTTTGACCGGAGGGGTGGCGGTTTACTTAAGAATTGCAAAAAATGAAGGGTTTAGACCGCTTCTGTATTTGGTGATTCTTTTAGTTCTTTCCGGAGTTTCGTTTTTTGCTTTAGGTTTTCTGGCAGAAGCTATAACCAGTGTAAAAGATGAAATGAGAGCGCTGGTCCAACAGATCTCCACTAAAGATAGACCCAGATTCAATCACCACCCAAAATTCGACCGAAAGCGATCTTTTCCCAACAAAGGAGAAAAGCCGGGAGAACAAAAAAGAGAAGGAACCTGATGCTTTAAAGTGTCTCTATCGATCTCCCCTAAGGTGGCAAGTCCTGTACCGTATGGTACAGGGCAAGCCCTGAGTTGAAAAGATAAGAAGTGTCATACCCAAGCAAAGTCGTATGAGTACATACGCATCTGGACTTAAGATTCTGATTTTGACTCATAATTACATCCGCTTCCCGGGAGACCATGCTGGTCTTTTCGTGCATATCTTAGCTAAAGGTCTGGTACGATGTGGGCATAAGGTTTTCGTTTTGGCGCCTCATCAAAAAGGTTTAAAGAGGTTTGAGATGATGGATGATGTGGCGGTATATCGTTTCAGATATGCCCCGGCTGGAAAGGAAAGCTTGGCTTACATAGGTAACATGCACGAGCTGGTGGCCCGAAGCTGGATAAATAAATTTCTATTCTTATCTTTTCTTGTCTCCTTCTTTGTTAAAGCCTTGACTCTTTCGCTAAAGGAAAAGATCGACTTGATCTGGGCTCAGTGGTGGATTCCCGGGGGATTGATAGGATATTTAGTCTCCCTTTTGAGTCAAGAGCCTTTGATGGTCACCTCACACGGAACAGATATTCGCATACTGGAAAAAACAGGCTTGCCTTCACGACTGGCCGGGTTGGTCTTTGGCCGGGCTAAATATGTCACCACCGTCTCCAGCTTTTTAAAGGAGAAATTGAACAAAAGCATCAAATTGGCAAAAGATAAGGTGAAGGTGATCCCCATGCCGGTCATTCCGGAAACTTTTACACCCACCCCCCTCAAAGCTGAAGCAGTCAAGCTGATCCTCTGTGTGGCTCGTTTCACCCCCCAGAAAGGACTTAATTTTTTCCTTAAAGCATGTAAGATACTCAAGGAGAAGGGAATTGGTTTTCAGGCTAAGATTGTTGGAGAGGGACCTTTAAAAAATTTCCTTCAACAACAGATACTAACCTTGAATTTGGAAGATAGAGTTTTTTTGCTTGACATAATGCCGCAGAGAGAGTTGAATCTTCTTTATGCTGAAAGCTATCTCTGTGTTCTTTCCTCCTTAGAGGAAGGTTTTGGGTTGGTTCTGGTGGAAGCCCAGTTGTGCAAAAGGCCGGTGGTGGGCACCCGCTCCGGTGGAATAACCGACATCATCCAAGATGGTAAAAGCGGGATATTGGTGCCCCCGGGGGATCATTTGAGTTTAGCTTCTGCTATGGAGAGAATTTTAACAGATCAGAATTTTGCTTCCCAACTGGCTGAGGCAGGATACCAAAGCGCAATGGCAAAATTTTCCCCACAGGCAGTTTTACAAAAATATCTTAAAGTGCTAAGATGAAGACAAAGAAAGTTCTGATCAAATCAGCCCAGGTTGTCATAATCCTTTTGATATTCTATTTTCTTATTAAGAGCTTGGTTTCTAACTGGAATCAGGTGAAGGATTTTGATTGGCAGTTTGATTATCCTCTTTTGATCATCTCCTTTGTGCTTCAGATCATGGCGTTTTTCTGGTTGGTCAAAATCTGGGGAGGGGTGCTTCGGCACACCGGTTCGTCGGTTTCTTACTTCAAACTCTTCAAGGTGTGGTTTTTTGCTAATCTGGGCAGGTATCTACCGGGAAAAGTGTGGCAGTTTCTGGGGATGATCTATATGCTGGAAAAGCGAGGGGTGCCCAAAAGGAACAGTTTCTCCACAGCAATTTTAGCCCAATCCTTCTCAGTCATCTCCGGTCTATTTATCGCGGTTATTTTCCTGGGCGCGAGCTTATATTCTCAAGTCTTCTCCAAAAATCCTGCCCTGGTGATAGCTGGAGTGATATTCGGTTTAGCCATTTTGGTGCTTGTCTGTTATCCAAAAGTTTTGGAGAAGATCCTTAACCTGGGATTGGGAATTTTGAAAAGGGAAAAAATAAATTTTGATATTACCAGCAAGGATGTTATTATTTACATCTTGTCTTACTCTGTGTCCTGGCTTTTGTTCGGACTGGCGTTTTTGATATTCGTGAAGTCAATGGCTCAAGCTTCTTTTGATATGTATCCCAGCTTAACCGGAGCATTTGCCTTCTCGGTGAACATCGGGTTTTTGGCGCTTTTTGTTCCGGGCGGGATCGGGGTGAGGGAGGGGATTTTGGTTCTTTTGCTCTCCTCCTTGTTTCCCCTTCCTGTGGCAACTTTAATTTCGCTTTTGGCCCGATTGTGGGTAACCGTGGCGGAGCTTTTATGTTTTTCAATTGCCGTGCCTCTGAAATGATATTAAAATCAATGAATTCAGCGTAGCCCAGAGTTCATCCCTGGGTGGCAAGCCATGAAGGCTTGCCTACGCAAGTTTTTAGTGGGCGTCTCTTTGAAATGGTATTAAAATCGATCAAATTAGCGTAGCCCAGGGTTCATCCCGGGACGGCAAGCCGTGAAGGCTTGCCTACGCAAGTTATAAATGTAGATGAAAAAAGGAAAACCTCAAAAAGACAAGAAGATCGAAAAAAGCAAGAAAAAGGGCTTCAGCCCAAAGAAGGAAGAAAAGATCTGGCGGTATCTGCCGATGGGGGTGTTGTTCCTTCTGACTATCGTCCTTTTTTCCAGCTTTGTTTTCTCCGATGGGATGCTTTTCGGGACCGATACGGTTGAGGCGGGGGTGATGTTCCGATCATTCTACGCCTCATTTGTCAAGCAATATCACGCCATTCCCCAGTGGAATCCATATCTTTTCGGCGGCATGCCCTTTGTGGATGCCATGCATGGTGATACGTTCTATCCTCTGGCAGCCTTGCAGTTTCTGCTCCCCATCTATCGGGCTTTGGGATGGAAGCTGGTGTTCACCGTTTTTTTCGCCGGAATCTTCATGTATCTTTGCATGCGAGCTTTTAGATTCTCCCGTTTGGTTTCATTGTTTTCCGGCATAGCTTACATGTTCTCCGCCAATTTGGTCTCCTGGGTTTACGGCGGGCAGGATGGAAGGATGTATGCAACCAGCCTTCTTCCTTTGCTCTTTTTCTTTTTGCAGAAAGCTTTAGATACGAGAAAATGGATTTACTACTTAGGATTGGGATTTTCCATCGGGCTTTTGATCCTGGCTAACCACCCACAATTAGCTTATTATGCACTCTGGGCAGTGGGCTTATATTTTATCTTTCGCCTGGTGTCGGAGTTCTCCGCCAATAAACAAAAAGCTGCATTTCAAAGAATAAAACCACTGGTCAAGCCGGTTGTATCTTTTGTCATAGCCGTGATCATCGGTTTGGCGCTCTCCCTGGTGCAGATACTCCCTCCCTATATCTATGTGAACAAATATTCCCCCAGAGCTGAGGGGGGAAGAGGATACGAGTATGCGGTCTCCTGGTCGGCTCACCCGGAAGAATTAGCTTCTGTGGTTGTGCCGGAGTTTTGTGGCTATAACACGCAAGAGGAAAATACATATTGGGGACGAAATCCCTTCAAACAGAATGCGGACTATGGAGGCATCATCCCTCTGGTCTTCGCTTTCCTTGCTCTTTTCTTTGTAAAAGATAAAAAGGTGTGGTTTTTTCTGGGACTATCTGGTCTGGCTATAATCTATTCTCTGGGAGGACATACTCCCATCTACAAACTTTTCTATTATTTGGTTCCTCAGGTGAAAAATTTTCGGGCACCCGGTTTGATTCATTTTCTTTTAATCTTCTCCGTGGTATTCTTGTCCGCACTTTTCATACAGCGCCTGTTGAAGGGCATAAAAGACATCTCCGAGCAAAAAAAGCTATTTAAGATATTGTTGATTTTGGTTGCCTTGTTTTTCGGGCTTTCCTTTCTTTTCTCCATAGCGGGAGATCTGCTCCTCTCCATCTGGACGGGAATCCTTTATCCCAGCATCCACCCTTCTAAAAGCAGAATCATGAGCCAGAACCTGCCCAATGTGGTAATAGGATTCTGGATTACCTTTTTTCTTGTTGGATTGACTGCCACAGCGGTTTATCTTCTGGTAAAGAAAAGGATAGGTTCCACTCTTTTTATCGTATGGATCGGAGCACTTTTAATTTTTGATCTATGGAGGGTAGATGCCAAATTCATCCGGAATTTCGACTACAAAAGTTATTTCCATAAAGATAGCGCCATCGAGTTTTTGCAAAAAGATAAAGAAAAATTCCGGGTGATGTCTTTGCCCCGCACCTATCAGGGACAAAACATCTTAGCTTTCTATAACATCGGGCAGGTTCTCGGTTATCACGGCAATCAGCTTAAAGCTTACGATGAGTTCACCGAGAGAAGAAATCGGGAGTCAGATCCTCAGAGATATGCCCAGTTTCTGTTTGGAACCAAACCCGATCTTTTAAATGTCAAATATTTCTTAAGCCCACAGCCTTTTGAGCATCCCAAGTTCAAGCAGGTATTTCAAGGAAATAGGGTTTATGTTTTTCAGAATCAGTCCTATCTTCCCCGCGCCCGAATAGTCTTCAAATACGAGGTGATAAAGGATCGAGATCAAATCTTAAAAAGGATCGCTAATCCAAATTTCGATTATCAGAACTCAATTATTTTAGAAGAGGAACCTCAGATCTCATTAAGCCAGGTGGACACATCCGTGGCTCCGGAAAAGGCCTGGATTGAAAAGGATGAGATAAACAGCATAAAAGTGAAGGCTTCACCCTCCCAACCAGGTTTTTTAATCTTAAGCGAAAATTATTATCCCTCCTGGAAAGTTTATGTGGATGGGAAAGAGAGTAAAATCTATCGGGCAAATTATCTGTTTCGAGCGGTGTATCTGGACAAAGGAGAACATGAGGTAAGGTTTGTTTTCGATTCCGTTCCCTACCGAATCGGGAAGACCTCCACTCTGTTGACATCCGTTCTTCTTTTGGTTATGTTTGGGTTCTATTTGATTGGACGAACTCTCCCCAAGAAGGAGAGATCATAAGTCTGCCTGATCTTAAGATGGAAGCATGTAAAAAAAACATAAAGATATCCATTATGTCATTCTGTCCGAATTTGGATCCATAGGAAACGCAGTGAAGAATCTAAAAAATTCAACATGTTACAAATGCGTATGCACTCATACGAGTTTGAGATTCTTCGCCCCACCTTTGGCGGGACTCAGAATGACATTTTCCGACAGACTAATGAGTTAAAAAGAGATGAAAACTCTGGTGATCATCCCTACATATAATGAACGGGAAAACATTGGGAGAATCGTTCCTCTGGTCTTAGAAAAGGACCCTTCCATCCATATTTTGATCGTGGATGATGGCTCCCCGGATGGCACTGGCCAGATCGCTGATTCTATGTCGAAAGAAAACGATCGCATCTTTGTGATTCATCGCCAAAACAAAAGCGGGCTGGGAACCGCTTACATAGCCGGGTTTAAATTTGCTCTAAAAAAAAACTATGACTTAATATTTGAGATGGATTGCGATTTCTCTCACGACCCCAAATATATTCCCCACTTTCTGGAGGCTATCTGGGATGCGGATTTGGTCCTGGGATCAAGATACATAAGCGGAGTGAATGTAATCAACTGGCCCATGTCCCGACTGCTCCTCTCCTATTATGCTAACGTCTACTCCCGGATCATCACCGGTCTTCCGGTCAAGGATGCCACCGGCGGGTTCAAATGTTACCGGCGGGAGGTTCTGGAGACTGTCAACCTGGATAAGGTTAAATCCAATGGATATTCCTTTCAGATAGAGATGAGCTTCCGCGCCTGGAAAAAGGGATTCCAAATAAAGGAGATACCAATCGTATTTGAGGATAGGAAGTTGGGTCAGTCCAAGATGTCCAAAAAGATCGTGAGGGAAGCTGTCTGGATGGTGTGGAAATTGAGGCTCTGGAGCCTTCTGGGGAAATTGTGATCGATACGTGTTAGCTTATAGCATAATCTACATGAACCTCACCCCCGATCCCCCTCTCCCCCGCCTGTGGCGGGATTTTCAACATGAAATGGAGAGGGGGTTTACCCTGAAGGCTTCAGCCTGAAGGGAACAAAGGGAGTGAGGTCGTAAAGTGGACAGTCATGTTTATTGTTCATCCTATTCCTGTCAAAATCGGTTATACTGCAGAAGTGGACGCAAACAGTTATGGTATTCTCCTTTGAGCCAGATATAGACCTTGCTGTCATCATAGTTAACTACAATGTGAAAGATCTGTTAAGAAAATGTCTGAACTCGATTTTTGATTTTCAAAAAGACTTGAGTTTTGAGGTGATGGTGATTGATAACCACTCAGAAGATCAGAGCACAAGGATGTTAAAAGAAAAATTCCCCCAGGTTAAGCTTTTGGAAAATAACCGAAATTTGGGCTTCTCCGCTGCCTGCAATCAGGGGATAAGGAAGAGCCGGGGACGGTATATTCTGCTTTTGAATCCGGACACGGAGTTCACCTGCGGGGGAATAAGTGAGATGGTTGAGTTTATGGACTCCCATCCTCAGGTAGGAATTTGCGGTCCCAGGATGATTGATCCGCAGGCGAAGGTTCTTTTCTCCTGCCGGTCGTTTCCCTCTTATCTGACCGCCATCTCGTCTGGTCAATCCATCGTGAACAGACTTTTCCCTCACAATCCATTGTCTAGAAAATATCTTCTAAAGGATCAAAATCAGAGCCAGAAAAGAGAGGTGGATTGGGTGTCCGGTTCCTGTCTTCTGACGAAAAGGGAGGTGTTTGAGAAAATAGGACTTTTGGATGAGCTTTTCTTTATGTATGTGGAGGATGTGGATTTTTGCTATCGGGCTAAAAACGCTGGCTTTTCGGTTTATTATTTTCCCAATGTGGAAATCATTCACCATATTGGTGAAAGCACAAAAAAAAGAAAGCTTTTGATGCAGGTAGAACATCACCGGAGCATGTATTATTTTTATCGAAAGCATTATCACCCTAACGTGTTTCTGAAAGGAATAGTTTTCTTTGGCATCTGGATTCGCCTATGGTTTACCGTATTAACAGGTTTTTTCGCAACGAGTAGAAAATGAAACTGCCCGTTGTTGCGGGGTACCCTTACCCCGCAACATCTCTGGTTCGGGGTGAGGGCACCCCGAACCAACGTTTTTTGGGTGACGAGTAGGAAATGAATTCACTAAAAGGCAGAAGATGAACGGACCTTACTTGGATTTTGAAAAGCCAATTCATGAACTGGAGAAGAGGATAAATGACCTAAAGGAGCTGGCAGGTCGGGAGGGAGAGGACCCTCTGGAGAATCTGGAGCTTTCCCGTGAGATTGAGTCTTTGGAGTTGAAGCTGGATAAACTCACCCAGGAGATCTACTCCAAGCTTTCTCGCTGGCAAAGGGTGCAGTTAGCCCGCCATCCCCGCCGCCCCTGTACCCTGGATTTCATCTCCCTTATGTCCACGGATTTTGTTGAACTGCACGGGGACAGAAATTTTGCGGATGATAAAGCCATAGTGGGTGGGTTCGCCAAAATGAATGGAAAGTCGGTTCTGGTGGTGGGACAGCAGAAGGGAAAAGATACCAAGCAGAAGCTGTATCGAAATTTCGGCATGCCCCATCCGGAAGGATACAGAAAGGCGCTGAGATTGATGCAGCTGGCTTCTCGATTCGGCAAACCGGTGGTGATTCTGGTGGATACCCCGGGAGCGTTCCCTGGTATAGGGGCGGAGGAGAGGGGACAGGCAGAAGCCATAGCCCGAAACTTAAGGGGGATGGCTCGCCTGCCGGTGCCCATCATCATAAACATCATCGGCGAAGGAGCCAGCGGAGGAGCTTTAGGAATCGGGGTGGGAGACAGAGTCTTCATGCTGGAGAATGCCTGGTATTCGGTGATCTCCCCGGAAGGATGTGCCGCTATTTTGTGGAGAGATGCCGCCAAAGCTCCTGAGGCGGCAGAAGCCTTGAAATTGTCTGCTCCCGATCTTATGAGACTTAGAGTGATTGACAAGATTATCCCCGAGCCAGGAGGGGGGGCACATCGGGATCCCAAAAGACAAGCTGAAATCCTCAAAAGAGAGATACTTTCTGCTATAAATGAATTGGAAGGGCTAAGCCCGGAGGAATTAATCGAGAAAAGAATCAGCAAGTTCCGGGTGATGGGGGAATACTTAGAAAAGGAATAGAGTGAGATTCTGTTTTGCAGGTGTACGCTTCAGGTTCATCCGAATATGGAGGAAGCTAAAAGGTGATTGAAAAAACTTCTTCAGCAGGACCAAATTTCCGTATCCCGGGAAAATGCGCTACAATTCAAAAATAGTAGCCGCAGGCTTTAGCCTGCGTTGGTCTCGCACCCTGAAGGGTGCGGCTACCATGTTATTCGGGAGC
>Ga0114930_10005510_pt1 | contig 10410 bp, 11 predicted proteins | sample AnhtaG_FD_87300 | JGI IMG/M metagenome (GOLD analysis project Ga0114930, IMG submission 87300) | Deep subsurface microbial communities from Anholt, Denmark to uncover new lineages of life (NeLLi) - Anholt_01485 metaG | ecosystem: Environmental > Aquatic > Marine > Oceanic > Sediment | place... | reverse complement strand
TAATACTGTTCAAGAAATTGAGAAATTTGGAGTTAAAGGGATTGCCATAGCCGTAGATTTATCAACTTTAGACGGTGTTAGGGAATGTGCAAAACGCTATTTTGAAAACTTTGATACAATTAACATATTAATTAATAACGCTGGGATGACACAGGTTTCTTCTGTGGTTGACACTCCTATTGAAAATGCACAAAAGTTGTTTAATCTCAATATAATGAGTTATTATGCTTTACTTAAGGAAGTATTACCAAAAATGATCGAACAAAAAAGCGGAAGCATAGTTATGACGTCTTCTGTTAATGGTAATGTTTATTATCCTCCAAAAAAAGTTGCATATTCTACGTCTAAAGCGGCTGTATCTGCAATGGGAAAATGTTTGAGTGTAGAGTTAAAACCTTATAATATAAATGTAAATGTTGTGACACCTGCAGGAGTAGAAACTAAAATGGCAGAAGATTTAAGAAAATGGGGACAACAGATGCCTATTACAGTTCCTCCCGAATTCATTTCACCAGCATATCTGTTTCTTGCTAGCGATTTGGCGTTGAAAAAATACAAAGGGAGAGTTTTAGAATTACATACAATATGCGATATATTACCAACTCTTAGCGAAGCAATTGGAGAAAAAAAGATTGAACTCAGAGAACTTAAAGTATTAGCAGAAGAAAAACTTAAAAAAGATCAATTAAAAGTATTTAAGAAAAACTCAGAATTAATCGATTTTATGCTCAAATATAAAAGTTAAGTTATACAAAATTTCAATTGAGTTTTTTTATCTTTAGTTATTCTTTTTTCATATTAATATTTTAAACATGTAAGTCATAATATTAATCATATTGAAATTTTAAAAAAAAAAATGAAGTATTATGACTGAAAAGTTAGTTGTTACAAATAAAGGGTTTGTGAGAGCCGATTTCTCCTTCTGGGTTGGACTATACATGGATAAATTCTATGATTCTTTTGAAAACAAGAAAATCATAGGAAATAAATGCTCCAAATGCAGAAAAGTATTTGTTCCACCAAGAAAAATATGTGGGAAATGCAATGAAACAATACCACTTGATAACAATTGGGTGAATTTACCAGATACTGGTACTTTGCTTAATTATACAATAACACACTACAAAGTTAGTGATAGAGCAGCTAGAAAAGCTAAAAAACCTCAAATAATTGGAATGATTCAAATTGATGGAAGTGACACGGCAATTGTATACCGTCTTTTGAACATAGAGATTGAGGATGTCAAAATTGGCATGAAGCTTAAAATTGAATGGGAGGAAAAACCGAAAGGAAATCCTGCTGATATTAAAGGGTTTGTACAAGTGTGAGAGGTGATGAATAGAATGGATAAGGTTGGTATTGTAGGGTTTTATCAAGTAAAATTATATTCAGATGCAAATTATGGAAGATATGAAATGATTTTTGAAGCTGTGAGAGGAGCGATTGATAGTGCAGGATTAAAGAAAAAGGACATAACTACAGCAATTTCCTGTACAAACGATTATTATGATGGGCGTACAATTTCAAACTGTTATACGGTCGAGGTTGGTGGAGGATATATGGCAGATGAGAGTAAGGTAGAAATGGATGGTGCTCATGCGGTATTATATGGATTGATGCGTATTCTCTCTGGTAATCATAAACTTTCTCTAGTTTGGGGCGGAAGTATGGCATCATGTTTTCCATATCACGCTGCACGGTTATATGAAACTGATCCCACATGGGAAAGACCAGTTGCCTATGTGAATGATATTACTGCGGCAGGTTTTCAGATGAGAGCTTACCTAGAAAAATATGGAGTTAGTATAGAAGATATTGCCAAAATTGCTGTTAAAAATAGAAAAAATGCTTCAAGAAATCCGTTGGCATTACAAGAAGCTCAAAATGCCAATATTACCGTTAAAGATGTATTAGACTCAGAGATTTATGCTGATCCAGTAACAGAGTTAATGGTAGCACAACCCTGTGATGGGGTCGCAGCGTTACTATTAGCACCTGAAAAACAAGCGTTAAAGATAACTGACAATCCTGTATGGATTACTGGAGTAGGATATAACCAAGAAACCTATTATCTTGGAGATCGTGATTTAACAAAAAGTATGTCGATGGAATTAGCAGGCAAAATGGCATTTGACGCTGCAGGTATTAAAGATCCTAAGAAGGAAATTGATCTAGCAGAATTTTTTGAAGCTTATGCTCATGAGGAAGTAATTTTTTCTGAAGCCTTAGGATTGGTGGATATGGGGGAGGGAACAAATTTAAACTCCGAAATTGATGGAGATATTCCAATAAATCCTTCAGGAGGTGCTATTGGTGGTAATCCTCCATGTGGAACTGGATTGATTAGGATTATAGAAGCCGCAAAACAATTAAAAGGAGAAGCTGATGGATATCAAGTTAAGGATGCCAAGAAAGCAATCGCATCTGGTCAGATTGGAATGTGTGCTCAAAATAATATTGTATATATCTTGGAGGGGGGTAATTAAAGATGGGAAGACAAGTAGCAATCGTTTCAGCGGGATTTAGTGAACATGCTTCTAAACGCTCTGATGTTAATATCGCGGAATTAGTGAGTGAAGCAGTTGAAGACTGCTTGAAAAAAGCTCCAAGTGTTAGTTTTGAAGATATTGATGCCTTTGCGACTGGTAACATGCCTGGATTTGAGGGTTCTAATTTACCAGAATTATGGATGGCTGATTGGATGGGTGCTCGAAATAAACCTTTAATGCGTGTTACTACGGGGGGTACTACAGGAGGATCAGTCGGCATTGCCGGATACTATACAGTAACAGCTGGATTACCCGGTATTGATACGGTGTTAGCAATAGCATTTGAGCAGCAATCTCAAGGGGATACAAGTGTCGGTCTTGCTAATGTTGCTTATGGTGAAGTTTCTTTATTAAATTATCTAGGGCTTACTTATGACCAAGTAGGTCGGCTATTATCTGCTGGAGCGGCGATAGGGGTAGCTGCTTATCAAGCTACTAATTATATGAATAAAACAAAAATTGTTGAAGAAGATTTAGCTAGAGTTGTCGTACAAAATAGACGTAACGCCGCTAAAACGTGGTGGGCTCATTTAAAAATGCCAAATCTTACAATTGAACAAGTACTTGATACACCATACATCTCATTCCCACTAAGATATGGTATGGTATGTCCTGCTTCCGATGGAGCTTGTGCTGTGTTATTTACCACAGAAGAAAAGGCTAAAAATATGTGCGACATCCCTGTTTATGTTAATGGAGTAGCAAGTGTAGCCCATGAAACCGCAATTCTTGGATATAGCGCTAGTGGTTCAGCGCAAATCGATCCGTCAGAACAACTAGGCGCTATGAAAACTTCAGAAATCTGTTATCAACAAGCAGGTATTTCATTTCCAAGAAAAGAAATTGACTACGCCGAAGTATATTCTCCATTTCCTAACCAAGAACTTATGTGGGTTGAAAAACTAGGATTATTTGAAGAAACTACGGCACCAGAGATGTATAAAAATGGTGTAACTGCTTTGAATGGTGAGTTACCAATATGTTGTTCTGGAGGGGTCAATTCTACAAATGCAATTGGTGCCTCAGCTCTTGAAAGACCTGCAGTAGCAGCACTCCAAATTATGGGAAAAGCTAGTAATCAAGTTCCAAAAACTGTTCATACAGCAATAGGACATGGGTGGGGGGGTTCACTTAATTTATGTACTATGATGGTTATGTCTGATGAACCACAGAGAAAATGGAGGTGAAAAAGTTGTCAAAGTTAACTCAAAGAAAATCTATGGATTATATTAAAAAGCAATATCGTGAAACAAGAAAAATGCCAGGAAGTTGGTATTTATCTAACTATAAATACAAATATAATATAACTCATCTACAACCGTTTTTACAGAAATTAAAAGAGAAGAAATTAGTCGGTTTAAAATGTTCGGGGTGTAATACGATCTATTATCCTCCTAGATTTGTTTGCGGAAAATGTTTAGTAAAACCTAATAGATGGGTTGATTTAAGAGAGACTGGAAAAGTTTCTACTTTTGCAATAGCTTATTTGAAGGATCCAGAGACCGGAGAAATTCAAGAGAAGCCTATGGTATTAGTTCATCATGATGGGGCAGACACAGCAAGTATAGCTCAACTAAATCCCGAGGTAGATTTTAAAGACACATACATTGGAATGCCAATTAAAGCTCATTGGGCAGAAAACCCTGTTGGAGGCTTAATGGACGTAGAATACTATGATTTAATGAAAGATGATGCCAAAGATTTAGATTTACCTGAAGATTAATATATTAAATCTATTTTTTTTATTTTTTTAATAATCTACTCAGTATTGGTTAGCTGGAAAGAATTCATATAGAATATCTTCTTGATTTTAGTTAAATTTTTGCAAAACTCTTCCAATTGCTTCTATGCTGTATTGAATATCATCTTCTTGGATCCCGTAATGGGTTACAAAGCGAATCTTTTCCTTACTTATATTAAACGCTAAAACGCCTTCTTTCCATAACTCTGTGATTATTTTAAATATTCTTATTTTATTTAGGAACTCCATGATAACAATATTTGTATCAGGTTTGTGGATTTTAATAGGCAAATCAAAAGATTCTAATCCTTCAGCTAGAATTTTAGCATTTTTATGATCCTCTTCTAGTCTTCTAATCCATTTAGGTTCAAGTGCTGCTAGTCCAAAAGATGCGATTATTCCTGCTTGTCGCATACCACCTCCTAACATCTTACGGAATTTCCGAGCTTTTGAAATAAACTCTTTAGTGCCCGCGACTATAGATCCAACTGGACATGACAAACCCTTTGATAAACAAAACATCACACTATCCACATGTTTAATAAATTCTGTTACTGGTATGTTTAGTCCTACAGCTGCATTAAATATTCTTGCGCCGTCTAAATGAAATTTCAATCCGTTTTTTCTAGCAAAATCTTTCAAACCTCTTAGGATTTCTGGCTTCACTATCGCACCACCGTGAAAATTATGCGTATCCTCCACACATATTAGAGTTGTTGTTGGTTCATGTATATCTTCTTTATCTCTAATTAAATCTTGAAGTTGCTCAATTGATGGAACTCCTCTATTTGAAGAATAAGTACTTATCATCAAACCTCCAATACGAGCAGCACTCCCAACTTCGTGCCCAATAATATGACATTGTTCTTCTAATAAGATTTCATTTCCAGGATTAGTTTGTGAAAGAAGTGAAACTAGATTTCCTTGAGTACCCGAGGTTACTAATAAAGCTGCTTCTTTTCCAATAATTTTAGCTGCTCTATTTTCTAGTTCATTGACAGTAGGATCTTCTCCAAGAACATCATCTCCGAGTTTAGAATTGTCCATTGATTTAACTGCCTCCCACATTTCTGGTGATGGTTTAGTAACGGTATCAGAACGAAAATCAACTATTCTCAAATTTATTACACCTTAAAAATCTATATAAAAATCTTGGTAGGTATTATTTAATAAAATAATCTTTAGAAAAAAGATTTAACAAATTTAAAAAAAAAAAAAAAATTTAAAAGTTTTATTTATACTTGAACATTCTACAGACCCGGAATCATTGTTCGTTTGTGGATTATATCCAGTCCCTTAGAGATAATTGTGATTGTAACTAGAAATATGATAGCGATAAGGACATACGTAGTGACTGATATAAACGTAAATGCAACGGTATGATGTGCCTGGGAAAAAAGATCCTTAACTCCAATGAAATAAACAACAACGGTATACTTCGGAAGATAAGCTGCTTCGTTGGACCATGCAGGGATAACACGACGTAGAGCCTGTGGTAATACGATATGCCGAATGCCAGCTATACGGGACATGCCCAGCGATTGGGCAGCCATTAACTGTTCTGTCCCAATAGACATAATAGCTCCCCGGAAGTATTCAGCTTGATAAGCCGCACTGTTGAGCCCTAACGTAAGGAGACCGGCTAGAGTTCGGTAATTCAGGAGGATGATCGTAATGTCCTTATTTAGGATTGTGAAACTAGTCTCTATCTTCCAATCCCCAACAGGGATATTTAAACTAGAGGGGAGAAAATAAATAAAGAATAATTGCGCAAGCAAAGGTGTACCACGTATAAACTCAATATAGCCTGAAGCAATACGTGAAAGAAACCACCCTCCATACTGGCGAAGATTAGCCAAGGTTAAACCAAGGAGAAAACCCATCAAAAGAGCCCATCCATATAACCACATTGTTAGCAAAAAACCTGATAAGAGATGATCCCAGTATTCCAGTACAATAAGGAGTTCCCCTATCGGATTAGGTCTATCTTGTAATATCACTTGTGTTCCTCCTCGTTTTATTATTTTAAAAGTTTTTCATGGCTTCCGTATAGAACATCAAGTTGTTTGAGAAAATTCTTCACTCGTTCGGATTTAGGCGAGACGAAGAAGTGTTCAGGTGTTCCGCTCTCTATGATGACTCCATCTCCAAGAAAGATCATTTCTGATGCGACAGCTTTAGCGAATCCCATTTCGTGGGTTACAACTATCATTGTAGTGCCTGCTTTTGCAATATCCAACATTACTTGGAGCACTTCACCGATCAATTCAGGATCTAAAGCAGAGGTAGGTTCGTCAAATAAAATTACATCCGGGTCCATAGCTAAAGCGCGTGCTATGCCCACACGTTGTTGTTGACCACCAGATAGTTCAGCAGGATAATGATCAGCCCATTTCTCCATTTTAACCGATTGTAATACCTCGAGTGCCTTAGCTTGAGCTTCTTCCTTTGGAAAACCTTTCACCCGGCGAAGGCCAATACTAACATTATCTATCGCTTTAAGATGGGCAAATAGGTTAAAATGCTGGAACACCATGCCGATTCTAGCCCGCATCGCATTAATATTGACTTCAGAGGCAGTAATATTCTGTCCGCGGAGGTATACCTCCCCCTTGTCTGGTGGGTTCAACATATTGATGCAACGAAGCAATGTGCTTTTACCAGAACCACTTGGTCCAAAGATAACCTTGACCTCTCCTTCCCCTATCTCGAATGAAACTCCTTTGAGGACATGCAAATCTTCGTATGATTTCCAAATATCAACTACACGTAACATAGATTTATCTATCTCTAGCCACCTCCCATCCCCATCTTCTTCAGTTTTTTGGATTGTCGTTCACCAAATATCCTTGTTATAGGATATGTAAATAACAAATATAGAATCGCAAGAATTAAATACGATAAAGCCCAGATCTCTTGAAAATTTACAGACACAAAATAAGCCGCTTGAGTCATCTCGATAATACCAATCGTGGAAGCGAAAGATGAATCTTTAATGACCACCGCATATTCATTGGACCAGCTAGGTACTGCTAGCCGTAAGGCTTGTGGCATTACAATGTGTCGGAAAGCTTGGGACTCCTTCATACCTAGCGACCGAGCAGCTTCCGTTTGCCCTGGAGTCACTGATAAAATAGCTCCGCGAAAAATCTGAGACTGGTAGGCAGCACTACGAAGAGAAAGTGCTAAAACTACACTGCCAAGTCTTAATTCAAGTGGGTCAATGTACCAAAAAATGTCTGGCAATCCGAAAGCGAAAACATAGATCAGAACTATAAGTGGGATGCCGCGAAACAACTTCTCATAACCACTTGAGAACCAAGCGAGTTCTTTAGCACCATGTACACGCATAAGCGCTAATGATAAACCCAATATAAATCCAATCGATAGACCTAGAGCAGTTAAGAGCAATGAATGGTACAGACCCCTCCTAAGAATATAAAAAATAATTTCAGGGAGGGGTGGAATATCACTCATACAAACCATTTATCTAATAGATCATACATCGTCCCATTTGGTTCATATCCGGTAAGGATGACTGTGTTGATTATGTATAGCAGATCTGGGTCCTCATGTCTGCACCATAGCGACATAGGATCAGTTCCCGTACTTAAGATGATTTTAAGGTCATATGTGTTATTCCAGGCGGTAAAAACCGGCTCATCTATGTATGCTGCGTCGATACCCATACCACTGACTAAATCTTGCATGAGCAAGAGGGCACTTCCAAATGTGAAAGGAGTAAGACCAGCTCCAAGCAACTCTGCCTCCATTACGGAGCCCGATTGACAGCCAACATCCGATCCACTAAGATCTGATAAATTATTGATCTCGAGTAGTGAATCACCCAATGTAATGACAACTTGGGCAACAGTGATATACGGTATAGAGGGTGCAAGTTGCGTTGCGCGTTGTTGTCCTATTTCTGATGTAGGATCGTATGTCAATGCTGCCGCAATCATGTCGATTGTACCAGCAGCACAAGCACCAATCAGAGCGTCAAAATCCATGTTGACCATTTCAAGGTCAACACCTATTTCATCAGCAATCAAACGGCTTACATCGACGTCGAAACCTTCAATCTCACCCGAAGTTATGTTATCAAATTCGAAGGGTGGATAATCAGTACTAGTTCCAACACGCAATTCCCCTCGGGATTTGATCTTACTAATTAATTCACCGCTTGGTGGGGCAAAAAGTGGAGGGATAAACCATCCAGCCAAGAATCCTCCCGCTAAGCAAGCTATCATCCCTACTACTGCCATTTCTCTTTTCATAATTAATTTACCTCATTTTTTTTTTTTAATTTATTTTATAAATTTTTTACTTTGTAATTTTTAGATAAATTTAACGATATATATTTCTATAGTTCATATATAAAGGTTTCTATCTTTTCATTAAAATTATTAATTATCTGTAATCATACCATTCTTAGAATTTAATATCAGTAAAGATTAAAAAATTAGTTGATAAAGCTATGAATAAATAATAGAAGGTAAATTGTGATGATTTTCTTCATAAAATCTTCTGGGTTTACTTCTAAAATAACAAAATAAATTATTAAGAGGAAAATAAAAAAATCCATTAATTTTTAACTTACCTTTAAAACAATTGTTATTGCCCTTGTAAGTCTGATAACATCTATAACTTTACCCTTTTCTACTGAAATTTCTTCACGACTGATAGCATGAGTAAAATCACCTTTACCCTTACAAATCTTTACGATAGCATTATTATCTCCAGACATTACGATTTCCGCGTCATGAGCAGTTCCAGGATTAACATTTACTTTTTGATTTTTAATTATCAAATAGAATGGATCCTCATCATCCAAATTAAATTGAAATGTCATATTCCAATTTACTGTTTTCCCACCAATATCTGTTACAAAAACTAGTTGAGCTTTGGGAATATTATTCATCCTATCAATAATTTTTTTTAAACTTTCACTCGCAACTCCCAACCCTAATCTCCCCCTTCGTAATCTGGCTTATTTATCCAATTCTCATACTCATCTTCAGGAACAAAGAAGAAATCTGTCATTTTTCCTACTCTTTCTTTTTGAAACACTGCTCGCACACGCTTTCCTTTTTTAATTTTTGAAGGAACTAGATTTTCTGAAAAAATTCCTTGCAATAAGGCTGTATCGGCTCCATCTAATTTAATATATCCTGTAGCATATGGAATATTTTTGATAAAAGCTGAGGTGGTAAACCATACGATTGTACTTACTTCTATAATACCTGTTTGTTTAACTTCAATCCATTCAGCAGATACATAACAATCTGAGCAATTTGTCCTAGGGGGCATCCAAATTTTCCCACATTTTGAGCACTTTGTTCCCAAAATCTTTTTATTATTCATTAATTCTAAGAAAAATTTGGATTGACTTCCCATTGTGTATTTGTAATTGATTTTAATTATATCTCTTATCTGATGTGCTTGAAATTCATTACTCATTATTTTTTCATCCCCTCCTCATTTTCCATTACAATTATAGCTGCATATGCTGCCCCAGGACCTCCAATTGAATGGGAAATAGCCCTTCCATTTTCAATTGTTTTCACCTGATGTTTTCCGGCATCTCTTCTTAATTGAAGAGCTGCTTCTCCAGTGGACATAATCCCTGTAGCACCTACAGCATGGCCACATCCAATAAGTCCTCCTGAAGGGCAACATGGCAATTCACCATCCATTAACGGACCCCCTGACTCAATCCATTTACCACCCCCTCCAAATGGAACAAACCCTAACTCTTCGTAAGATATGACTTCTTGTCCAGAGAAAGCATCATGTAGTTCTGCCAAATCAATTTGACTTTTAATTTTATCGTACTCTAAACCTGCCATTTTATAAGCAACTTTTGCAGCATAAATGTTTGAATACAATCTCCCCATATCTTCTCTATTCCCTATAAAACAATCAGTATTCGCAGCGCCCACTCCAGTGATCCAGATTGGGTTCTCAACCTTTAATTGTTTAACTTTTTCTTCATTAGCAAGAATTAAAGCTGCGGATGCTTCAGAATAAAGACAACAATCCAATAATTTAAAAGGATAACAAATAATTCTTGAATTCATAACATCCTCTACTGTGATTTTCATTGGTGATTGTGCTTTA
>Ga0114930_10005509_pt1 | contig 10411 bp, 9 predicted proteins | sample AnhtaG_FD_87300 | JGI IMG/M metagenome (GOLD analysis project Ga0114930, IMG submission 87300) | Deep subsurface microbial communities from Anholt, Denmark to uncover new lineages of life (NeLLi) - Anholt_01485 metaG | ecosystem: Environmental > Aquatic > Marine > Oceanic > Sediment | place... | reverse complement strand
ATGTGCGCCCTGGGTGCAGCTATGCGTAAGCTGCTGCACATCGCCTTCGGAGTACTCCGAAGACGCCAGCCCTTTCTTGCCGTGGGAGACACTCCCGCTTGACAATACAGTATCTCCCACAAGATAACGCTGAGTACGAGTAGGGGAAAATGCAATACGAACTCACCAAACCTGAAGACTACCAACGCGCGAAGGAAACCGTGCCCATCGCCTACATCCCTTGGGGCGCGCACGAGTGGCACGGCAAGCACAACCCGCTCGGCCTCGACACACTGAAGGCACATGCCCAGTGCCAGGCGCTCTGTGCCGAAACCGGCGGGGTGGTCTTTCCGCCCGTCTACTGCGGCCATCAGACGATGAAGCCCCACGCCGGCTTCGACTGCACCCTGGAGTTCAGCTCCGAGTGCGTGAAGCATTTGGGTCGAGAGTACCTTGCCAACCTTGCGGATGAGGGCTTCAAAGTGGTCATCATCCTCATGGGCCACTACGGTGGCGAGCATCAGAAGGCCATCCAGGAGGTCGTGGCCGAGTTCAACGAATCGCAGGACGCCTGCACGGCGTGGGCGTTCCCTGACTACGAGCCCACCAAGGACGAAGGCTTCCCCGGCGACCACGCGGGCGCATCCGAGACATCGTACATGATGTACTTCCACCCGGAACTCGTTGACCTCAGCCGCCTGCCCCAGGACGGCGAGCTTGACGGCAAAGTCGAGGGCATCGGCGGCCTCGACCCGCGCACGAACGCATCCGCCGAAAGGGGCCGCGAGGGCCTCCGCATCCTCGTGAAGAACGCGGCGCCGAAGATATTTCAACTTTTAGAACACGGGAAGGAGTGATGTCAGGTTGGATCGGATTGCTTCTTGGAGTCGGGAGTCTTGGGGCGCTTACCGCCACGTAGAGACGTTTGTTATATTCCTCCTTCTGCTGGCGGCCGCTCTCATTGTGCTGATTCTAAACGATAGGGCGAGGGCGAGAGAGGATCGTGTTTCACGGGAGCACCCGCGATACGCCGAATGGAAGAAGTTGGAGCGCAGGTGGGATTGGTTTTTTGCGAGCGGGTTCGGCATATCCTATGTCGGTGTCATTGTCGCGAGATACATGCCGACTTTGAAGCTGCCGTTCGCACTAGCCATCCCCGGCGCATTCCTTGCATGGGCTTTTGCGACAATCTCGGCCTGGGTGTTTTGGCAGAGCGAACGCCGGGGCTGGAGAGCATACCTGTCCACCGTCTGGGGACTGCTGCTCGGTAGTCTTCTCCTGACTGGGCTCTACGCATATAGCATTGAGCCGTTGATGGCAGGGCTGAATCGCATGCTGTGGTGGGTTCACGTAGCGGTTGGCATGATGTTGGCACCCGTCTTCCTACGATTGTCGGGTTTCTTCGAGCTATCAGACTTCTGGGGAAGACCGGGCACGCGATGAGGGAAGATGGGCTGTTGCCCCTTCGGCGTTACACCAGGGAAGCCCCAAAACGCTCCCCAGGCAAGGGCTGGCAGACCCTCGCCGTCCTGCTCAGGAACGCCGCCCCGAAGGTATTGGAGTTGCTGAACAAGCGGCTGGCGGGTAGCAGACAGCGGTCGGCGATTAGCCAGCCTGAACGGGACAGCGGCGCGGTGGGAGTCTCCCATTGTGAGACGGACGAAGGACCCCATGGCACGAGGGGCCCCGTTCATTCACCGATTTCAGGATCGCCGCACCTCAACTCTTCCGACAACCGCAATTAGTGGTTTAAAACCACTTGACAAAACCCGAAAATTATGATAAGAATGTAAAGTGAGAGGAGGAGGTCATGATTGCGCAACGCATACGGCAGGCGCGGCTCGCAAGGGGATTGAGTCAGAGCGAATTGGCGGAGGCAGCGGGTGGCATTTCTAAACAGGCTATCTCCTACTATGAAGCGGGGGACGATGTTCCGCGATCATCGGTGCTTATGCGTTTGGCGGAGGCACTCAATGTGCAGTTGGACTACTTCTTCAGGAGTGTAACGATTGAGCTCGGAGAGCCAGCTTATCGAAAGCACTGCAAACTCACCAAGTCTGCGATGGCCAAGCTGGAGAGTCGGGTGCAAGACGAGGTGGAGCGCTATGTAGAGACGGAGTCGCTATTCGATCCGAATAGTGTGAAGGCGTTCAAGCGGCCTCCTGGTTTTTCTCGCGCGATTCAGGAGCCGGAGGATGTTGAGTGCCTGGGCGTTAAGCTGCGACAACATTGGCTTGTCGGTATGGACCCCATCGACAACCTGACTGAGCTACTGGAAGACCAAGCCGTAAAGGTCATCTACGTCGACGAAGACGAGCATTTCGACGGTTGCGCGTATCCCAACGGAAATGTTCCGGTTATTGTGGTCAACCATGACAAGCCTGGAGACCGACTGCGGTTCAACCTAGCCCACGAGCTTGGCCATTTGTTGCTCAAGTTCCTGGAAGAGTGGGATGACAAGCAGATCGAACGGGCGGCGCGTCGTTTCGCCGGAGCATTTCTCGTTCCCAAGGATGTAGCATGCCGCGAACTGGGCCGGGATCGCGTGAGGATTAGTACGCTGGAGTTGATGGAGCTCAAGCGGAAATATGGCATGAGTATGCAGGCTTGGATAATGCGTGCAAAGCAGCTGGGGATTATCACCGAATATGCTTATGAAAAGCTATGGCGAGAATTCGGCGCACGGGGTTGGCGCAAGAATGAACCTGTTAAGTATAAGAAGGAGGAGTCAACACGTCACAAGCGGTTGGTTGCTCGGGCATACGAGTCGGATATGATTTCTGAAAGCCGAGCAGCAGAACTGTTAGCCGTGCCACGCGAGGAAGTAGTCGACCTTCTTGCTCTCAACGGCTCTGATTCCTACGAATCCTCACACTCGTAGGCGACAGTGAACTTCGAGCAAGCGCAACCGAGCTATGTTTGAAATGAATCCAGGCGCAGTTTCCAGGCCGGAGCATGGGGTGAAACTCTGCAGAGACTGGTTCTTGACGCAAACGTATTCTTTGATCTCCATTCCGGCGACATTCTCTTCTGGGTCTTTAATCTGAAATACGAATTTGCGACCCCCGACGTTGTGGCGAAAGAGCTGAAGAGCCTGAAGGTTGATCGGTGGCAACAGCTAGGTCTCCAGGTTCGCGAACTGGATGGAGACCAGGTAGATGAAGTCCAGCGGCTCCGTCGAGAGTACGAGGCGCCAAGCATCAAAGACCTGTTTGCCCTGGTTCTCGCGCGCGATTGGGGAACGTGCCTGATCACGCGGGACGGCGATTTAAGGACAGCCGCGCGAGATAACGGAGTGCAAGTGCGGGATACCCTTTGGCTAATTGACCAACTGGTGCGGGAAGACCTATTGTCGCCAGCGGAGGCTGCGAACGCGCTCGAACAGATTCTTAATAGACGAAAGAAGTTCCCGCAGGCCCCGAGCTGGCGGCGAATAAAGGCTTGGCGCGGTCTGTAGCCGTCTTACCCGGGCTACCGTCCCCGCTTCCTTCTCTTGTCGAGCCTGCCGCAGGACGGCGAGCTGAACATCGAGGAAGATGGCATCGGCGGCCTCGATCCGCGCACGAACGCCTCCGCCGAGAAGGGCCGAGCTGCCCTCAACATTCTGGTCAAGAACGCCGCCCCGAAGATATTGGAGTTGCTGAACCGAATGGTAGGTGGCCCCGAGGCACAAAAGCGTCATGGAGGTTAGAGCGTTGAAACTGAGACGCAACTATGTTGTCATGGTTGTTACAATGGTCGTCGTTCTTGTTCTCGTCGCTCTGTATTGGCGAGATCGAGAGCCTAACCAGCGTCGCGTGTTCAGGACAGTCACCACAACCATTGACGGCCAGCCATGGTCGCTCGCGAACTACAAAGGCAAGGTCGTCCTGATAGATTTCTGGGCGACATGGTGCGGCCCCTGCAAGGCCTGGGAGGACTGGCTGAGGCAGACGTCCGAGCGATTTGGGAGCCGGGATGACTTTATCATGGTTGGAGTCGCGCTTGACGAGACGGCGGGGCCCGTGAACGCCTACTGCAAGGAACACAGCATGGAGTGGCAGCAGCTTCATGAGCCGGGCAAAGTCTGGAAGAATAGTCTCTTTCGAGCCTTCAAGGGCAAGGGCATCCCGTACGTGTGGTTGGTCAGGAAAGACGGGTCCATTGAGAAACTCCAATACGGGGGCGCGCAAGTTGAGGGGGCCCTTCTGGGCATCACGTATGGCTCGGCCAACGACATGATGGCGAAGATCAACAATAGCCGCTTGCCGCGGGACAAGGTGAGAGCGCTCTGCGGCGAGCCGGATTCCGTGTCGCGCGATAAGGGTCTCGAAACATGGCACTACAAGCGGGTCAGCGAAGACAATACCCGGGTCGTCATGGTCGAGGTAGACTTCGACGAGACCGGGGCGTACGCTAATTTGCGCAGCCAACGCCGCATCCTGAACGCGGCGATTCTGACCCTCACGATCGGCAAGAGGTACTGGGAAAACCTGCTGTCTACCCAGATAGGGCCGAATCTTACCGGGACTGCCACCGAGAAGCTTGTCATCACGGTGCAGGCCGCATCCGCTGGCGGAGCAGCTACAGTCATTGGAAACTGGGAGGAGTCTCTGGTCCCGGGGAGGACCTACACCGCGCAGTTGGCTCCGGGGACCTACGATTTTCAGGTTGTGGTCGTCGAAAAGCCGGGTGCCGGGCCTGTAATGACCGTCCCTTTGCTGGAGAAGGTCCGACTTCGGCAGAACGAGCACAAGGAGCTTCGCTTTGACTGAGTTGAGAGCTGCCGTGCAGCCGAGACGTTCGCATGCTGTGTGCGGAGAAGGCCCGGCCTTCCCCGCCGCAGAAGCACTCGTTGAAGATCTCAAGCCTTGAAGGAGGACATCCCACCGTGCGATCTAGTGTGCTTACTGCCCTTCTAATCCTGCTCAGGGTCCCTGCATTTTCGGCGCCGGTCGCAATGTGGATGCCCGGAGAGTCCTCCGGGATCGAGCTCGCTACTGTGGAGGACGGCCAGCGGGAGAAGATCACCGTCGCCGGCAGGGAGGCGGTGTGTCTCAAACGGGGCACGACTCCTCGCAGCTCGTACCTCTACTTCAAGCTGGCACCGGAAGCACGGGAGACAACCGGCTCGGACGTCTACCTGGTCGTGGACTTCCTGAACGCGGGCGTCGGCCAGGTCGGGGTTCACTTCAACTCCCGGGAAGCCCCGTATGCCCCGAACAAGGGATTCCTCCTCATCGGAGACGAGAAGTGGGATAGAGCCCTTGTGCATCTCAGCAATGTGCAGTTCCGTGGGTTGCAGAACGGCGGCGCGGACTTCCGGTTCGTGTGCCCCACTGGACTCCTTACCATCTCTCGCGTCGAAGTCCACGCTGAAAAGCCGGATTTGAACTTGCCGTCAGATCGGGAGCGTAGCATGAAAATCATCTCGCAGAAGGAAGGGCCGACCAACATGTTCTACACTTTCGGGAACGACGCGGATGAATCAACCGCTCTCCTCTACAAATCGCTCGGCGTCACCAGCATCGAGAGCTACGTCACCTGGGAAACCTGCGAGCGTGAGGGCGAGGGGCAGTGGGACTGGTCACACTGGGACAGGCAGGTCCAGGTGCTGAAGGACAGCGGCCTGAAATGGGTGCCCTTCCTCATCGTCGGCCCGGCGTACTCCACGCCGAACTGGTTCCGCGCGGGCAAGGATCACTTCCCGTGCCGATGCCTGGAGCACGGCGCCGACAGCAAGATCGAATCGCTGTGGAATCCGAACCTGCCAAAGTGGATTGACCGCTTCCTGGGCGAGTTTGCCAAGCGATATGGGGATTCCGGCGTGATCGAGTCGGTGCTGCTCGGCATCCAGGGTGATTTCGGCGAGGCGATTTACTCCGTGTCGGGCGGCGGATGGACCTTCAACATCCCCGGCGAGTACCACAACCATGCGGGCTACTGGTGCGATGATCCCTATGCCCTTGCCGATTTCCGAAAGTTCGTCCAGAAGCGTTACAAGACGGTGGGGGCGGTCAACAAGTCCTGGGGGACGGGGTTGAAATTGTTCAAGGAGGTGGATTTCCCGGGCAGGAAGCAGGAGCTGTCCGCATTCCAGAGGAAGGTCGCATCCGGCGATCCTCAGGCGCGGCGCAGATGGATTGACTTCATAGACTGGTACCGGGCGGCCATGACCGAGTGGTCCGACTGGTGGATCGAGACGACGCGGAAACACTTCCCGGATACTCCAATCTATCTCTGCACCGGCGGGGATGCCGAGCCGCGCCACGGTTCGAACTTCGCCGAGCAGTGCCGGGTTTCCGCGAAGCATGGGGCTGGCGTGCGGATCACTAACGAGGCGTCCAACTACGCTGTGAATTTCGCCATTACCAGATGGGTCGCGTCCGCCGGAAAACACTATGGGGCATACTACGGATTCGAGCCGGCGGGCGCGGAGGACGAGAAGGGCATCGTCGCCCGGATCTACAACGCCTCCGCATCCGGCGCGAACCAACTGCATGACTACGCCGGCAACGTCACCCGATCGAAGCCGCGAATTGATCAGCAGCGCGCGCACCTAAAGCACCTGTTCCACGTGCCGAACCCGATCGTTCCGGTAGCCGTATGGTATCCGAACGTGTCGCTGACCCTGAAGTGGGAGGGTTTCCTTCAGAAGGTGGCGACGCTGAGGGATTACACCGACGTAGATTTAGTGGACGAGACGATGCTCCGCACAGGCGCACTCTCGCGCCAAAAGGTCCTCGTGATCCTGCATGGAGAGGTCATGGAGACCTCGGATGCCCGGCTGATCGCGGACTGGATAAAGAAGGGCGGCCGCGTCGTCGTGATGGAGGTGCCGCGCTTCGAAAGCGTCGAGGGTACAGACGAACCTGAGAGGGTGCTGTTCGGCGATAAACCCGAAGGGCGAGCGCTTGGCAAAGGCTTGATCGTGCGCGTTGAGGGCTGGGAAGCGCTGGCCGCGGAGCTTGGCAAGGTTCTAGGCGACCTCGGGCTTCCGGTATACGACCTCCAGCCAGACGGCATCTTCGGCACGCAGATCGCCGAGAACCGCTTCCTCTTCCTGAATACTGCTGAGGCCGAGTCGGAGGTCGAGATTCAGTGTAAGGGCAAGGGAACCCTGGCGCGCATCGCCGCCGGAACCATCACGGATTTCAACATGTAGTTGCGCCTCAGCTGCGGCACGTTGCGGTACGCGCGGCCTTTGGCCCGCTGAGTCCGAGCGCGGCCGCCCGGATGCCGACAGTGAACCCAGTAGCCGCAGGGCTTTCCCGCCTGGTGCGGTCCCGCCCCCGGCGGTCCCGCCTACTGCGGGATCCCGTCTGAAAGCGGGAGATCCCGTCCGAAGGCGGGAGATCCCGTCTGGAAGCGGGACAGCCTGCGCGGAGTGGTGCCGGGCGCAGCCGTAAAGGCTGTGGCTGCCCTCCTGATTTGCGCCCACGGGCCTGTTCAGGCGTGGTATAATGAACATGCCACAAAGTCCTTTGCGCTGCCATTTCCCTTATGAAGACGGCTGCTGTCAACGGGGGATTGGTGGGCTTAAGTCGGAAGCCCGCGCGCTGGCGACATCCCTGCGTATTCCGGACAACTATAACCGTGAAAACGATTGAGCATTGCCCGTTATGTGAGTCGGATACCGGTGATTCGGCGAGGCTGCTGTTCGAATCCGCAGACTACATCTCTCACGAGGTCTTCAACGTCTTGAAGTGCAAGAGGTGCGGCCTTATCTATACTGATTCCTGCCCGGATCAGGAAAGCGAGTTTCGCAAGTACTACCCGAAAGAAGAGTACTACGGCTCGGAAGGCGGCAAGAGATTCATCTCTCCGCTGGAGAAGATGGTGTTCGCGTTCCGGCTGGCGCGGGCAAAGAGGGTGCTGAACTTCAGGACTAAAGGCTGCGCCCTTGACATCGGCTGCGGCAGAGGCTTATTCCTGCGTCTGCTGAAATCCAAGGGATGGAAGTGTTACGGCACCGAACTATCCGAGGCCCTGGCATCATTCATAAGGGACCACCATGAGATAGACGTCAGGACGTCTCCGGTCGAAAACTGCCGCTTTGCGGATAAGATGTTTGATCTCGTGAGTATCTACCACGTGCTCGAACACATCAGCAATCCCAAGGATACTCTTCGCGAAGCCCGGCGAATCATCAGAGACGATGGGCTGCTGATAATCGGCGTGCCCAACGCAGCCAGTTTTCAGTCTTTGTTGTCGGGTTCGAAGTGGTTCCATCTGGATGTTCCCCGACACGCAGTGCATTTCTCACCCCATACGTTGAGACGGACCGTAGAGGATTGCGGGTTCGAAGTTGTCTCCATCGAAGGTTGGTCAGCGGAGTACGATCCTTACGGCCTGATACAAAGCATGCTGAACATGCTCGGATGCAGGAAGAACTTGCTTTATCAACTCCTGCGCGACAGAAGCATTGACGGTGCCAACGCAAAGACCTTGCTCTACGACGTGCCGTTAAGCCTGGTGTTGCCGGTTTTGCTGATCATCCCTTCTGTTGTACTTGAACTTGTCTTGGCTCGCTTCGGACTAAATGGGACATTGGAGATTCATTGCCGCCCGTCGAGTCGAAATGCGATAAGCGGCTGATGCATGTCTGGTCCTGGATCAGCAGGTCCGATAAATCGCCAAACCGCCGATCCTCGGGGTCCTGACCCCCGGGATTCTGCTTGCCTAAACATCCTCTCCAGTGATAGTATCGCCACGAGGGGGCCTCCTTTCTTTGCCTTATCGCTGGCACACCGACTAAAAGGAGACACCCCCTCCTCCGACTTATACTCACAGGATGTACCACTTGTGAGTCCACATAGGTTGACTGAGGGGCGTTTTCAGGGTTACCATGTAGTAGCCGAGCTTTCGCCCCCATCGGGCGAGGTATCTGATCCGCGGTACTGGCTTGTACCCAGCACCTGTCCCGAGGATGCGCGTGGGGAAAGCGCCGACCGAGTCGAGTATAGATTAGGGATAAGCGGCATGAAGTTCAGACCCTGCATAGACTTGCATAACGGCGTCGTCAAGCAAATTGTGGGTGGCACATTCGCGGACGAGGACGCGGGCGGCCCCGTCACCAGGTTCGTCTCCGAGCAGCCGCCGTCACATTATGCCCGGATGTACCGGGACGATGGGCTTACCGGCGGCCACGTGATTATGCTCGGGCCGGGCAACGAGGACGCCGCCATAGATGCGCTCTCCGCCTGGCCCGGCGGACTGCAGGTCGGCGGCGGGATGAACCCGGATAACGCTCGCAACTGGTTGGATAGGGGAGCAGCCGCCGTCATCGTCACGTCCTACGTCTTCCGCGAGGGCCGGGTAAGCATGGGCAACCTGAAAACAATGGTCGCCGCCGCGGGTAAGGACCGGCTTGTCCTCGATCTGAGCTGCCGGAAGCGGGATGGGCGCTATTTTGTCGTAACGGACCACTGGCAGAAGTTTACCGACGTGGAGGTCACTCAGTCGAATCTCGATCTGCTCTCGTCATACTGCTCCGAGTTCCTGATTCACGCCGCCGATGTTGAGGGGCTGGCTGCCGGAATAGACGCTGAGCTTGTCGAGAAACTCGGCAACTGGGTCGGCATCCCCACTACTTATGCGGGCGGTATCAGAAGCATGGCGGATGTCTATCTCATCAGGCACCTGGCCCGGGGCCGGCTCGATTTTACCGTCGGCAGCGCACTCGACCTATTCGGCGGGACAGGGATTGCATACGGTGACCTAGTGGCCTTCAACAAGGCCCGGGTAGTTCAAGAATAGCAACGGGGCTTGCCCGTTTGGAGTTGTGACATGTTTGGAGACAAGAAAGTCATCGTGGTGATGCCCGCGTACAATGCGGAGAAGACGCTTCGCCAGACCTATGACGAGGTCATGGCGCAGGACGTCGTAGATCTTGTCATCGTGGTGGATGACGCCAGCCAGGATGAGACCGTGGCCGTTGCAAAGACTCTCGATCGCGTCAGGGTCCACACCCACCTCGATAATATGGGCTACGGCGCCAACCAGAAAAGCTGCTACAGGTTGGCCCTGGCAGAGGGCGGCGATATCATTGTCATGGTGCACCCCGATTACCAGTATACTCCGAAGCTCATCCCTGCCATGGTGTCCCTGATTGGAAATGATGTTTACCCATGTGTGATAGGGTCGAGGATACTGGGAGGACGCGCCCTGAAAGAGGGGATGCCGCTTTGGCGATACCTCTCAAACCGCTTTCTGACTCTTGTGGAAAACGTTCTTGTCGGCGCCAAGCTTTCCGAGTATCACAGCGGATACAGAGCCTTTTCTCGGGAGCTTGTCGAGCAGTTGCCGCTTGAGGTCAATTCTGATGACTTTGTGTTTGACAATCAAATGCTGGCGCAGATCCTCTGGTTCGATCACACAATCGGCGAAATCAGCTGCCCGACAAGGTATATTGCAGGTGCTTCGTCTGTCAACTTTCGGCGCTGCATCAGGT
>Ga0114930_10005508_pt1 | contig 10412 bp, 7 predicted proteins | sample AnhtaG_FD_87300 | JGI IMG/M metagenome (GOLD analysis project Ga0114930, IMG submission 87300) | Deep subsurface microbial communities from Anholt, Denmark to uncover new lineages of life (NeLLi) - Anholt_01485 metaG | ecosystem: Environmental > Aquatic > Marine > Oceanic > Sediment | place... | reverse complement strand
GTGTGACATCGAGTCCGGTTTTTCCCAGGACATTGACGGTGACGGCGTCCCCGACGAGTGCATTGCCCCTATACCAGCCGTTTCCGAATGGGGCCTGGTCACTTTGACGCTCCTGCTCCTTTTGGCCGGTTCTATCCTCCTCACCCGCCGCCGACCTGCCCTGCCGAAACGAGGATTATCAACGTAATCCCTGGAAGCGGGCCTGACGCCCTCTTCGAACACTTGCCTCATTCAGGTCCCCACCAGCGGGCGTCGAGCTGAGCGCAGTTCGTGTGAATTTGTACCCTTGTCATGACCGGGCGTCTCATTTATGTTCTGCCGCAAGGAGTGGGGCGAGCAAGGCCGGGGCGGCCCTGGTGGGGTTCTGTATCGGGACGGCCTTGTTCATCCGAGATCCCGCTGGTTGGCCTACGACTTGCCCGGATCACTGACCACTGGTGCCGGGCTCGACTATTGGAGATTCAACATGCGTGACATTGAGAAGCTGAAGATCACCGTGGACTGCGATGAGTGCATCGGGGACGGGCTGTGCGCAGAGGAAGCGCCGAAGACCTTTGAACTCGACGACGATGCCAAGGCCGTCGTCCTGGAGGACTCGACCGACCAGCGGGAGTCTATTCTGGAGGCGGGCAAGGTCTGCCCGGTGGACGCCATCATCATTGAGGACAAGGAGACCGGCGAAAAGCTCTGTCCAGAAGAGTAGGGCCGTGTTTCATAAATAGTGCGAAGACAATCCTGCCCCGAGCCGCGGGCTTTAGCCCGCGCGGAGGTCCGCGCAGGTTGAAGCTGCGGCTCAGATAGTCGCGAAACATGTGCAACATGGTACTGAAGCCCAAGCGGTGAGAGGGCCCTTCTGCGCTTGGGTCACACCGGGAACGTGCCGTAGCCCGCTGTGGTGATCATCCTGTCGGCAACACGTTTTGGAAGGGTGACATACTTGCGGCACAGTCCTAAGAAGCAAGACTTATCGCCTGCCACCGTGACTTTCCCAACCCCGGGAAAGTTGTAATCAGCGTCTCGCTCGCTACCATACCGCAGCCTGGATCGCCCTACACGGGTGGACCATAGGATGGGGAACGCCTGAGCCGGCATGAGCTTCAACAGCCTGCACTTTGCATTCTTCTTTATCGTTGTGCTGTCACTGGTCGCGCTCACCCGTCGGAACGTGCGACGGCGCAATTGGCTGCTGCTTCTGGCGAGCTATTACTTCTACGGATGCTGGGACTACCGGTTCCTCAGCCTGATTATCATCTCCACGCTGGTTGATTATGTCTGCGGGCGGCTGTTTGATGTGCGCCGGATCCACCTTGAACATCCCCCCGTCCGAACCAGGCGCCACCGGTACATCTTGATCTGTTGGCCGACACCATTCGCCTATGTCGCGAGAACGACGTGGAGATTATCTTCTTCGAGTTGCCCCTGACGGACATCCTACAGGAACATCTGCCACCGAATCTCGTGGAGAAATCCCGCGCTAAGATTCAGCGGTTATGTGACGCCCACGGGGTGCGGTTTTTCACTCTCGAGCGATTGGGGCTGACCTTTACGGATGCCGACTTCAGGCAGCAGTCGCACCTCAACTACCACGCTGGGCTTCGCCTCACCCGTGCGCTGCTCGACCGGGCCATAATACCCTGCCTGAAACGCCTTGAAACGCAAACCCCAAACGGACACGTGGGCGGCGACGGAAACCGTTAGCAAGAATGCTGGGACTAGATTCCAATGCTGGGACTAGATTCCAATGCTGGGACGAGATTCCAATGCTGGGACGAGATTCCAATCTCGTCCCCACCCCTGTGGGAATCCTCTCCTGAAATCCGCGGGAAGGGATTCCCGCGGTGCGAGAGAGGATTCTCGCACCAGCAGTGAGAGGATTCTCGCACCAGCAACGTGCGCGTTCCTGGCCATAGCTTGACTTTGGGGAACAGATCGGTCATACTCAGATGCTGCAGCCGGGGGACCGGTACTGACCGGAGAGTCAGCGCGGAAGGACCTTTGGGGGTAACCCCAGCCCTTGGGATCAGGATGCGGGAGAGGCTTTTCCGATGTCTTCGCACCCTTTAACGTTCGACCGTCACAGCGGATGTAGCTTTGTCCGGATTACTTTAGGCTTAGGTGTCACGGTCTTGACCCTTGGGCCCGGGCTGAGCCACGCTGGGCATACGGGCAGCACCAATGCCGCGGTCAAGGTGGGTCTACTCGAGACAAGGGCGGACCACATCGTCTTACGGTATGACCTCAATGACTTCTCGATCAATCCGGTCACGATCCACGGGCACAAGTATGCCCGGATCGGGCTTGGCAAGGAGAGCCGGATGAAGGTGGTCGGGGCGCCGGCCCTGCCGAATGTCTGCCGTAGCATTATTATTCCTGACGATGCCCGGATGGCTGTCAACGTTGTGGCATCCAAGCATTATGATCTTACTGACATCGACGTGGCTCCCTCCAAAGGATTCATTCCGCGTACCGTGGACCCGAAAGATGTGCCCTATAGCTTTGGCGATGTGTATACCACCGACAAGTTCTATCCAGGTGATTTGGCCAGCCTCCGTGACCCGTATATTCTGCGTGACCACCGCGGGACGGTCATCGAACTCAATCCCTTTCAATACAACCCCGTCACACGCGTCTTGCGCGTCTACACGAATATCACCCTCGCGGTGAATCGCATTGGGCCGGGGCAGATTAACGTCCTTAAACGCCGACCCCGGCCTCGCGACGTCAGTCTCGCATTCCATCAGATCTATTCTAGCCAATTTGCCAATTATGATCTCAGCTCGCGCTACACGCCGTTAAACGAAACCGGCGATATGCTGATCATCTGCCACGATGCCTGGCTGTCCAACACTCAGCCGCTGGTGGATCATAAGAATGGCCTGGACATCAGCACCACAGCCGTGGGCGTCTCGACAATCGGCAACAACCCGTCATCGATCAAGAACTACATTCAGAATGTGTACGACACGAGTGATCTGGCTTTCGTGCTGTTGGTGGGAGATGCCAATGAGGTTGCATCTCCCTGGGTGACTGTCGGGACGGAAACGGAGTCTGCCGATCCGACTTACGCACTGTTGGCCGGCGGCGACAACTATCCTGACATCCTGGTGGGTCGTTTCTCGGCCCAGACCGCCGCCCACGTCGACACTCAGATCGAGCGTACGATTGAGTACGAGCTGATGCCCGCTACGATGCAGGACTGGTTCAAACGTGCCACCGGCGTCGCCTCTGACGAAGGGCCCGGCGATGACGGCGAATATGACTTCGAGCATCTCGATAACATTCGTACCGATTTGCTCGGGTACGGATACACGGTCGTCGATCAGATCTATGATCCCGGTGCCACGGCAGCCGAAGTCGCCAATGCGGTGAATGCCGGTCGCGGCATCATCAACTACACCGGTCACGGGAGCGCCGGCGGGTGGGGTACCAGTGGATTCTCAAATAGCAGCGTCAATGCCCTGATCAACGACAATATGCTCCCGTTCATCCTCAGCGTGGCCTGCAACAACGGCACCTTCGACGGTTACACCTGCTTCGCCGAGACGTGGCTGCGGGCGACGCACGGGACGGAGCCGACCGGGGCGATCGCAATGTACGCATCGTCGGTCAGCCAGCATTGGGAACCGCCCATGTGCGCCCAAGACGAGTTCGTGGACCTGCTAGCGGCGGAAGAATACGCGAGTTTTGGCACCCTGTGCTTCGCCGGGTCATGTCAGATGATGGATGAGTACGGCATCGGCGGCGTCGAGATGTACAACACCTGGCACGTATTCGGCGACCCGTCGCTACGCGTGTTCAACCGTTGTAACAATCAGGGAACCATCGGGCTTAATCGGGCGAAGTATGCCTGCGAGAGCGTGGCGCTGGTGTCGGTGAATGATTGCGGGCTGAATACCGACAACGAGTTGGTGGAAACCGTAACCATAACGATCGCTTCCGATTCCGAGCCCACCGGGGAGAGTGTTCTGCTCACGGAGACGGGAGCGGCGTCGGCAGAGTTTGAAGGTTCCATTGCCCTGAACGAAACGGACAGCGCCGGCATCCTGCAGATCAGCGAGGGCGAAACAGTCACGGCCACCTATATCGACGCCGACGACGGCTTGGGAGGCGCAGACATCGAGGTCACCACAACAGCCGTCGTTGATTGTCAACCCCCGCAGATCTCGAACGTGCAGACCACCGATATTATGCCGCGCAGTGCTAGGGTAACGTTCAATGCCGACGAACCGGTGAAGGGCATCGTTCGCTACGGTGAGAGCTGCGATGCCCTGAGTGGGCAGGCCGTATCGGAGACCTATGCCACGGTAGCCATTGTGGATCTGACAGGCTTAAGCGACAACATGACGTACCACTACGTGGTGGAGGCTAAGGACGAAGCTGACAACACCTCCACCGACGACAACGGCGGTGTCTGCTACAGCTTCACTACGCCTGATGTTCCCGACTTTTTCACTGAGCTGTTCAACAGCGACAACGATTTGGACAACGTCACGATTCTGTTTACGCCAAGTGGCTCCAATGATTTCTACACGGCTTGCGCTGTGCCGATTACGTCGCTGCCGACCGATCCAGTCGGAGGAACGTTCTTGAGTCTCTCCGATGACGACTACACGGCTGTCTCATTGAGCGATGGTGCAACGGTGTCTCTCTATGGCACCTCGTACTCCACCTTCTATGTTGGAAGCAATGGCTACATCACGTTCGTCAGCGGCGACGAAGAGTACGAGGAATCGCTTGAGAATCACTTCGACTTGCCGAGAATCTCGGGTCTTTTTGACGATCTGAACCCATCCACCGGCGGTACGATCACCTGGAGGCAGCTCGCCGACCGTGCCGTGGTGACGTGGTTGAATGTGCCCGAGTGGGGCGAATCCAACTCGAACACCTTTCAGATCGAGATGTACTTCAGTGGCAGCATACGGCTCAGCTATCTGACTGTGGCCGCAACTGACGGGCTGGCAGGCTTGTCGGCGGGTAACGGCGTGGTCCCCGAGTTCTATGAGACCGACTTGTCGGCCGCGGGGGCCTGCGACTGCAATAACAATGACGTCCCGGATGACGTAGACATCGCCGAGGGAACCAGCCAGGACTGCAACAACAACGGTGTTCCCGACGAGTGTGATATAGCCACAGGTATCGTCGAGGACCTCAACAGCAACGGCATCCCCGACGAGTGTGAATGCCCCGCGTCTGACCCTCCAGAACCGGCGCCGGGCGTTGTAGCTGCCAACCGTTACATCGCTTTTGCGAGTGGCAACCCAGGGCGGCAAACCGCCATCCGTGTGACCTTTACTAATCTGCCGGCGCCGTTTGACGTGCTTGACGGCCAGACCATGTGGGTCGGCAAACCGCGGGAGGTGTCTGAAAACGCAGGCAGAGTTGATCCTGGGGGAGCACCAGCTTGGCCGAGCTTTATGAGCGCCACTCTGCAATGCAAGCCGTTCTTCACCGATTGGAGCCCATTCGGCGTTGTCCATGTGTACCATGAGGCCATCATCCCGGACGCCACATATGAGGCACGAGCGGTTAACGAAACCTGCGACTTGGCGGCTCAAAGCACTTACTCCGCCCCTCTGCAACTGAGCACAAGCCTGTGGGGGGATGTGGTGAAGGACTGTGCGACCACACCGTGCGGGCCGCCGGACGGAAGCGTGGATGTTGCCACCGATACCCTGGCCGTGCTCGACAAGTTCAGGAACTTGAAGGGTGCTCCGGTAAAGGCCCGGTGTGACCTGGAACCCAACCGGCCGGACCTGATGATCAACATCAGCGATGTGACATCCACACTCGACGCGTTCCGCGGGTATGACTATCCGTTTGCGGGCCCGGTGCCCTGCCCGTCACCGTAGCCAAACATCGGTTGTCATCAGAGCCCCTGGGTCATTGACCGGCTATCCGCGATTCCGATAATATTCTTATGCCCACCGATCGCGCTGCGGAGTCCCGAGGGTCTCAACGCTCTTTACCTTCCCCGAGTGACGTCTTCCTCATCGCCAGCATGCTCAGCGGGGACGCGGCTGCCCTAAGCAAGCTGATGGATCGATACGATCGGTTGGTCCGGTACACGGTGTTCCGTGCGTCCACGGATCGCTGTCTCCAAGACCCTGAGTGGCTTGACTCGATGGCCTCGGCGACGTGGGAGGGCTTCGTGCGAACAATGCGGCGTGATCCCGATAACCGGCCTAGGTCATTGCGGGCCTACCTGGCCCGGATTGCCAGGAATCAGGTGGTAAGTGCGCTACGCGGCCTACGATCCGGCGGTGAGGTGCTCGAGATTGACGCTGACGACGACAAGGTGGTCATTACATCTGAACTGGAAGAACCTATAGAGACACTTTCCCGCTTGGAGCTTCTTGAGGCCCTTCGGGCGTGCCTGAGCGAGCTGAGCCCGGAAGATCGGACCCTGGCCACGCAGCTCGAGGCCATAACCGAGCGGCGATGGAAGGACGCCGCAGCGGCTCTGGGATTGGCCGAGTCCACGCTGCGATCCCGGTGGCAGAGCATATTGGAGCGTTTGCGCGGGTGTGTTCGACAAAAAACCGGGGGAGAATCCTTCGCGCGGGGTGACTTCGCAGGCGACAGATAGTGTGAAGGGCGTCGGTGCACCGCCAGAGTACGCGACCATGACGACAGAGCACAGACAACTTGATCCCGTCGAAGAGGCCCTCCTGCAATTGGACGCGGCTGAAGAGGCTGGTCTGTTCCGGCGAAGCCGGGTGGACACGAAGCGGCTGTTGATGCGGTCCACGGCGTTCAAGCCGGGCTTGTTTGGCGCGCGATTGGCGGCGGTGGCAGCCGTTGTGGCGCTGGCTGTTGGTGCATGGAGCTGGATGTATCACGCCCGGATGGCCGAGTTGAGCCAGCGGGTGGGTGTGACTGACGTCGTGGCCGAGGCTCCCGTGGCAAGCCCCGGGGAGTTCTACAAGTGCTTCGACGGTCCGACGGGTGCGCTTCGGGCGAACTGTCGCGATCATGACTACGACGCCGACGGAGACGTGGACCTGGCCGATTTCAGCGCATATCAGTTAGCATACGCGGGGATGACCCGTTAGGGCTTTCCTGGAATCCCTGATTGCTTTCCACCGATCTCTTGGGCGGATTAACATCTCCAACGGGAATCCGTTTTAGACTATAAGGCGGTAGCTCTGCGCCCCGGGTACGGCGTCGTTGAGCGGCTTGTGTGGGAGCATCAGCATGGGCAGGCAATCGTCAGGTTCCGAGCGGCACGACGTGACCGACCTGGTTGACAGTATTGTCTCGCGGGGCCTGGCCGCTGGGGCGACCGACATTCACTTTGAACCCGCCGACGCCGGCCTGCTGGTTCGGCTGCGTATTGATGGTCAACTCATCGACTTCGAGTCGATCCCATCACGCTTGGCCGAGAACGTAGTTTCCCGCCTAAAGGTCTTGGCCTCGTTGTTGACCTATCGGTTGGACATTCCGCAGGAGGGGAGCCTGCGTTGGGAGGGCGATCCTGCAGACCCGGAGGCAGTCGGGACGGACCTGCGTGTGGCCACTTTCCCGACGATTCGCGGCGAGCGGGCGGTGGTTCGGGTCTTTCACGGTACGTCCCAGCTACAGGGGCTCGATTCACTGGGACTGACCGGCGATCAAATTGACCTGCTCCGAGCGGTCATCGCCCAGCCGGCAGGGCTGATCGTCGTATCCGGGCCTGCAGGTAGCGGCAAGACGACGACTCTGTATGCGATGATCCGCGATCTGCGTGACCGCCACGTCGGCCGGAGCGTGATTACCCTCGAAGATCCCGTCGAACAGCGCATCGACCGTGTCACTCAGATTCAAATCAACCCTTACGGCGAGCTGAGTTACGAGCGGTGCATGCGATCGCTCCTGCGCCAGGATCCGCAGGTGATCTTGCTGGGCGAGGTGCGCGACAGTCGCACGGCTGCGATAGTCATCGAAGCGGCTTTGACCGGGCATCTGATTCTAACGACCGTCCACAGCGGCGATCCGGCGGAGACCGTCGTGCGTTTTCTGGAGATGGGCATCGCCTCGTATCAACTGGTCAGTGCCATAACGGTGGTGTGCTCGCAGCGCTTGCTGCGGAAAACGTGCAGCGTCTGCGCCGGGTCATCGGCCGGGGATTGTTCCAGGTGTCTGGGAACCGGTTACGCCGGTCGGACGGCGGTCGCCCAGGCCATCCGGATTGACGAGCCGACGCGGGCGTTGATCTTGCACCATCCCACGGTGTCTGACTTGCGGGAGGCCCTGAAGGAGCAGGGTCCTGACCTGAATGAACGTGCTGCGGCCCTGGTGACACGGCATGTCACAGACGAGGCCGAGGTCGCCCGGGTCGTGGGCACCTCGTTGGAAGCTGTCAGCCCTCAGCAATCAGCCTCGAGCCAGCAGGAGGCTGATCGCTGACGGCTTATCGTAAGCGCTGATCCTTGCCTGCTTTGCCGGGAACTGAGAATGAAGCGGTTTAAATACACAGCCCAGTGCGAAGGCGGGGCCGCTATCAGCGGCACCCTCGAGGCGGCTGACAGCGATGGGGCGATCAGACAACTGATCCAGATGCGCCTGAATAACATCGACGTGCATGAGGCCAAGTCACCGCGCAAGCGTAGAGCGATCGGTAGCGACGACTTCATCTTCTTCAATGAACAATTGGCCTCGCTGGCGAGTACCGGTTTGTGTCTCGACGCCGGTCTGCGCCAGTTGGGGAAGGACGTCCAATCGCCTCGCTTGCGCCGCGTGCTCAACGAAGTCGCCGGTGACATCGAACGCGGACTGCCGCTCGATCAGGCCCTGGAGAAGCACGCCGCGCAGATGCCTTCACTTTACGGCCGTGTCGTTCGGGCAGGCGTTCAGAGCGGGCAACTGGCCGGCACGCTGCTGAATCTTTCTCACCATTTGCGGCTGATCGCCGAGACCCGCCGGCTCGTTGTCGAGGCCCTGGCATACCCGGTGATCGTCCTCGGTCTTGCCCTGGGGATGGTCTGTGTGATCATGATCGTGCTGGTACCTCAGTTCGAGGAAATCTTTGATGACTTCGGAACGCAGTTGCCGGTGATAACCCTCGCCCTTCTCGCCCTTGCCCGACGCGTCCCTGAGCTGCTGATCGGCCTGGCTATCGCGGTGGCGGCTCTAATCGTACTCTGGTTCATGTCACGCCTGTCGTCTTATGGGCGAATGGGGCGCGAGAAGCTGATACTGGCCATTCCCGCACTTGGCTCGGTCATTCGCAACTCCATACGCGCCCGGTTTCTCCGTGCGATGGCCTTTTCTGTCAGGAGTGGGATTCCGCTGCCCGAGGCGCTGCGCTTATCGGCCGATGCTACCGCAAGCCCCACGGCATCAAATGATGCCCATCGTATAGCCGGGCGAGTCGAGCAGGGTGAGTCAGTCTTTACCGCTTGCCAGCAGGCCTCCTTGATTCCACCGATGTTCGGCTACGTCGTGGAGGTCAACACTGATCGAGACAATCTCGAGGCGGGCTTGGGTCAACTATCGGAGGCATACGAATCGCGTGCGGTGCACAGCCAATCGCTTCTGCGCGGCTGGCTTGCTCCCCTGGCGGTGATCGCGGTGGGCGTCGTGGTCGGGATATGCATCCTGGCACTGTTTATGCCGTTTCTCGCACTGTTTCAGTCGATTGCCTAGCAAGGAAGGTCCACGTGCCATACTGGATTCCGATCCTTATACCTATCATTATTCTGGGAGGTGTATGGGCAGTGTGGTGGCTGGCCGCAGCGGTGAAAGAAACACTCGCCTGGTCGATCTCCGGCGAAACGGGGGCGCTCTTGTTCCGCGGGTTCGGGTCCAGAGGCGTGCGGATGCAGCGTACCGCGGAACTCCGGGCGGTCATTGCCCATATCGCCCTGATTACGCGCCTGAATCTGCCGCTGCCTTCGGCCTTGCGCGCCGCTGCCAAAGGCGAATCTGGATCTGTGGGGAAGGCGCTGAGCTACATGGGTTACCTGGTCGGCACCGGTTGGCCGATCTCCGCGGCGGTGTGGGCGGCGTTTCGCGGATGCCCGGTGCAGCTTGTGGCGATCCTGCGCAGAGGCGAGCAGTGTGGGCAAATCCGTCAGGCGATCACGGACGTCGAACGGACACTGGCGGCCACCGTTCGCGGACATCGCACTCGGGGCGGTTATCCCAGATATGCTGGAGCGTACGCCGGACTGATGCTTGTGTTCTGCGCTTACATGCTCACTTACATCATGGTAATAATCATGCCGCGGTTTCGGGAGATATTCCGCGACTTCGACGCCCCGCTTCCAGCGGTCACCATTGCGCTCATTGACTTTTCCAGGTGGCTTGTAGCACACGGCGGATTGTTGTTGGCCGTCTTGTTGCTTTGCGTTCTGCTAGCGGTCATGGCTGGCGTTTGGCTGCGTGGAAGGGAAAAGCCGGGCATGCTCGCCCACGTGGTGAGCGCCGTCCGT